>Ga0116185_1005221_pt1 | contig 10302 bp, 7 predicted proteins | sample AD_JPNNA7_MetaG_FD_89754 | JGI IMG/M metagenome (GOLD analysis project Ga0116185, IMG submission 89754) | Active sludge microbial communities of municipal wastewater-treating anaerobic digesters from Japan - AD_JPNNA7_MetaG | ecosystem: Engineered > Bioreactor > Anaerobic > Digestate | place... | reverse complement strand
TGTTCATGGGACATTACATTTATGTGGAGTTGAAGATTCAAATGACGAGGAAAGGGAAATCATGAAAAAGAATGAAGATTATTGGCTGGAAAAAGCAGTAAGTTATTATGGAATTCAGTTATGATATAGTTGTTGTGGGAGGAGGCCATGCAGGATGTGAAGCCGCTCACATTGCTGCAAAAATGGGAGCAAAAACAGTGTTGATTACAATGGACATGACAAAATTAGCTCAGATGTCATGTAATCCTGCTATGGGTGGAGTGGCAAAAGGTCAAATAATAAGGGAAATAGATGCACTTGGAGGACTAAGCGGAATAGTTACTGATAGAAGCATGATACAATTCAGAATGCTAAACCGGTCGAAAGGACCTGCTATGTGGAGCCCAAGAGCGCAATGCGACAGGCAACTATTTTCGAAGGAATGGAGAAAGATGCTTGAAGGTACAGAGAACCTTAATATCTGGCAGGAAGAAGTAAAAAGCCTTATTATTGAAAATAATAAAGTGAAAGGAATTGAAACTGCATTTGGAAATATTTTTAATGCAAAAGCGGTAATACTTGCAAATGGTACTTTTTTGAATGGTTTGTTACATGTTGGTTTCAAAACATATAAAGGAGGAAGAACAGGTGAACTTCCTGCGGAGGGATTAAGCGACCAGTTAAGAGAAATGAGTGTGGTTGTTGGAAGATTAAAGACAGGAACAAGTGCACGACTTGATGGAAGATCAATTAACTTCAAAAAAATGACGGAACAAAAGGGAGACAATGAGGGCAGATGTTTTTCCTATTTAAATAATGAAGTAAAAATTGAAAATGAAAAGAGTTGTTTTATTACATATACAAATGAAGAAGCCCATGAAGAATTAAGAAAGGGATTGAAATTCAGTCCTTTATTTACCGGAAGAATAAAAGGAAGAGGGCCAAGGTATTGCCCGAGTATAGAAGACAAGATTGTTACTTTTAAGAACAAACAATCACATCAATTATTTATTGAGCCTGAAGGCCGCGATACAGTAGAATACTATGTAAATGGATTTGCAAGTAGTTTGCCACTTGAAGCTCAACTGAATGCGTTAAGAAAAATTGAGGGACTAGAAAATGTAGAAATTTTCAGGCCTGGATATGCAATTGAATATGATTTTTTTCAACCAACGCAATTAAGGCATACGTTGGAAAGTAAGAGTATAGAAAGATTATTTTTTGCAGGTCAGGTTAATGGAACTACTGGATATGAGGAAGCAGCGGCACAGGGAGTTATAGCAGGAATTAATGCAGTTTTGACAATCAGAGATAGTGAACCTTTTGTTCTTGACAGAGACGAATCATATATCGGTGTATTGATTGACGATCTGGTTATAAAAGGAGTTGATGAACCCTACAGAATGTTTACTTCAAGGGCTGAATATAGAATCCTTCTAAGACAGGATAATGCAGATGAAAGACTTTCCAGAAAAGGAGAAAAGCTTGGAACGGTTAGCAGTGAAAGAATTAAAAGACTTGAAGAAAAAGAAGAGTTGATTGAAGAGATAATTGAATTTTTGAAAAAGGAAAATGTGGGACCTGATGAAATAAACAGATTTCTCGAAGAGAATAAGACTGCAGAAATAAGAGGTAAAACAAAAGCATTTAATATAGTGCTAAGGCCACAAATATCATTGGCAAATTTTCTGAATGGATTTGGAAAGGCAAAATCTCTAAAAGTATTCAAATCGGAAAGATTTAATGAAATTGTGGAATGTGCTGAAATCAATCTAAAATATAGTGGTTATATAGAACGCGAAAAGCTTGTAGCAGATAAAATCAAACGACTTGAAGAATTGAAACTGCCTTTGGATATTGATTATGGTGGATTACTTTCAATCTCTACTGAGGGAAGGCAAAAACTTAACAGAATCAAACCCGCTACAATTGGTCAGGCAAGTAGAATAAGCGGCGTTTCTCCATCAGATATACATGTACTTCTAATGTACATGGGGAGATAGATGTTTCACGTGGAACATTTAAAATTATGTAATTATGTGACAACTAATTAAAATAATTTATCGCTTTTATTCATATAGAAATATCTTATTATAAACTGGGAGGTTGAATTTATATGAAAATAATAGAGATGGAAGGAAATATTGTTGATATATACCAGAGGCAGATTTATCCGGCACGGATAATTATCGAAGGGGAAAGAATAAAAAAAATTGAAAGAATAAATAAAGAAGAAACTGTATATATTTTGCCCGGACTTATTGATTCTCATATACATATTGAAAGTTCTATGACAACGCCGGCTTCTTTTGCATCTGCAATTGTTCCACATGGAACAACCGGAGTTGTGGAAGATCCTCATGAAATTGCAAATGTACTTGGAATTGAAGGAGTAAAATTTATGATAGAAGAATCAGAAAAGGTTCCATTAAAATTCTGGTTTGGAGCACCATCATGTGTTCCGGCTACAAATTTTGAAACATCAGGGGCAAGAATAGATTCAGGAGAAACAGATGAATTGCTTAAATTGAAAACAATAACACACCTCGCTGAAATGATGAACTTCCCTGGAGTAATATATCATGACAGAGAAGTTTTAAATAAAATAGAGATTGCAAAAAAATATGGCAAACCTATTGACGGTCATGCACCTGCTCTTTCAGGAGAAAACCTGAAAAAATATGTTTCAGCAGGTATATCAACAGACCATGAATGTACAACAATAGAAGAAGCCAGGGAGAAAATCTCTCTGGGCATGAAAATAATGATAAGGGAAGGAAGCGCAGCAAGGAATCTAAATGCACTGAAAAGTCTGATAAAGTCGAATCCGGATATGGTCATGCTCTGTACCGACGACCTTCACCCTGAAATGCTTGCCAAAAATCATATTAATAAAATTGCAGCCAGACTGATAAAGGAAGGATTTAATATATTCGACGTTTTCAAAAGCTGCACAATAAATCCGGCAGAGCATTATAAATTAAATGCCGGTTTATTAAGAATTGGCGATCCGGCCGACATAATTATTGTTGATAATCCTTCTGAAATGAGTGTTCTTGAAACATGGATAAATGGTGAAAAAGTCTTCGACCGTGGCAAAGTACTTTTTCAATCTGCTCCACCGATTCATTTGAACCGCTTTAACTGTTCTCCAATAGCTTCCAGCCTGATTAGGGTTGTATCTTATGGAAAAAAATTAAGAATTATTGAAGCTTTTGACGGAGAGCTTTTTACAAGGGAAACAATAATTGACGCTCCTGATTCTGATATTGTTTCATGCGATACGAAAAATGACATATTGAAAATTGTAGTAAAAGACAGGTATAACGATTCTCTGCCTGCTGTAGGATTGATTAAAGGTTTCAGCCTTAAAAAAGGTGCTTTCGCAGCCTCAGTAGCTCATGATAGCCATAATATCATCTGTATAGGCGCTGACGATAATGATATCGTCAACGCAGTTAATCAGATTATTAAACTGAAAGGCGGACTTGCTGTTGCCTGTGATGACAAAATCAGTTTTTTGCCTCTTTCGGTGGCAGGAATAATGTCGGACAAACCTGTAAAGGAAGTGGCAAATATATACGAAAGTCTATCAAATGAAGTAAAAATACTCGGCTGCAAAATGGAAGCCCCGTTTATGACTCTGTCATTTATGGCCTTACTGGTAATTCCGGAGCTGAAACTAAGCGACCGCGGACTTTTCGACGGAAGAAAATTCAGTTTCGTTCCTCTGACGTTTTAGCAGCCACAACATAAAGCTGTTATGGATTTCTATTCCTATATTTGTTAAAATATTTATGCTTTTTGAATGACGCTTAAACCTGAGTTGATATTGCCGCTTCTGCCTGATAAACCTGGAATATATCAGTTTATTGATTTCTCAGGTAAAATTATTTATGTAGGTAAAGCAAAAAATCTTAAAAAAAGAGTGAGTTCTTATTTCGCAAAAAATCAGTCCGGCAAAACGGCTATTATGCTTCACAATGCTGCTGAATTGCTTTATATTATTACTGAAAATGAATCGGATGCTCTTTTACTTGAGAATAACCTGATTAAAAAACACCAGCCCAGATATAATATACTTCTAAAAGATGATAAAACATTTCCATGGATATGCATAAAAAATGAACCTTTTCCAAGAGTATTTTCAACACGCAAACCAATAAGGGATGGCTCAGATTATTTTGGACCTTATACCTCGGTAACGATGGTAAAAACGATTCTTGATCTTGTTCGCCGACTATACCCTTTACGTACATGCAATTACAATCTAACCCGGGAGAATATCAACGGGGGGAAATTCAAAATATGTCCCGAATATCATTTAGGTAACTGTATGGCGCCATGCATCGGCAAACAAACTGAAGATGATTATAAAAGAAATATTTCTCAGACAAAGGATATATTGAAAGGAAATATTTCATCGGTGATTGAATACCTTAAGAGCTTAATGAACTCGTACTCGAATGAACTCAGATTTGAAGAAGCCCAGAAAGTTAAGGAAAAAATCGAGCTTCTTTCGAATTACAGGAGCAAATCAGCCATTGTAAGTTCAACAATTCGTAATGTAGATGTTTTCGGCTATTCAGAAGAAGATGTGAAGGCATATATCAGTTATCTTAGGGTTTCACATGGAGCCGTGATTCAAACATATACGCTTGAAATTGTAAATCGGCTAAATGAAACAAAAGATGCTATTCTGGGTATGGGAATAACAGAAGTTCGGCTTAAAACAGGAAGCGACGCAAAAGAAATCATAGTTCCGTTTATGCCCGATGTTCTTATGCAAGACATTAGATATACGGTTCCGGAAATTGGTGATAAACGCAAACTTCTTGAACTGGCACAAAAAAATGCAAAGTTTTACTGCATGGAGCAGTTGAGAAGGAGAGAAGGGAGGGAAAAGGAAAACCGTACAGGGGAAAATCTCGAAAAAGTTAAAAAAGATTTGTATATGTCTGAGTTGCCAGTTCATATTGAATGTTTCGACAACTCCAATATCATGGGAAAAAACCCTGTTGCAGCATGTGTCGTTTTCAAAAACGGGAGGCCGTCAAAAAAAGAATACAGGCATTACAATATTAAAACAGTTACAGGCCCGGATGATTATTCTTCTATGGAGGAGGTGATATACAGACGATACCGCAGGCTGACAGAAGAAAATCAGGAATTACCTCAACTGGTTATTATTGACGGAGGGAAGGGTCAGCTAAATTCGGCGCTCAAAAGCATTGAAAAGCTTAATTTAAAAAACAAAATGACGGTCATCGGAATAGCCAAAAAACTGGAAGAAATATATTTTCCAGGCGACAGTATCCCTTATTATCTGGATAAAGATTCTTATACCCTAAAACTAATTCGTCAGATTAGAAACGAAGCTCATCGCTTTGGCGTTAATTTCCATAGGGACAAACGTTCAACAGATATGACTAGGTCTTCGCTTGATAGTATAAAGGGAATAGGCCCTAAAACCAGGCAACTACTGCTTAAAAACTTTAATTCAATTGATGAAATCAAATCATCAGGCTATGAGAAGCTTAAAGATATAGTCGGTCCTTCAAAAGCTAAGCTTCTGACTGAATACTTCGATAAACCCTGATTTTTTTATGCTTTAAATTATAGTAAATTCTTAATGGATTTTATATGTCAAAAATTGAAGGAGATTCCAAGAGATTCCTCAAGTTTTGATTTTAATTCAAGCGGCTCTTTAAGATGAATTGTGGTCATACCAATATTCTCAGCCGAATCGGCATTAATACCCATATCATCTATAAACAGACATTCCTGTGGAGTAAGTAAATATTTTTCAAGAAACAGTCTGAATATTTTTTCATCCGGCTTTGATGCCCGAAGCCTTGCAGATATTTCCCCTCCGTCCAGAAAATTGAAGAAATCGTAGCTGTTATGAATTTCATCGAAGATATCATCAGGGAAGTTAGAAAGGTAATAAAGTCTGTAGCCTCTTTTCTTTAGCTCAGGCAGAAGTTTTACATTTGGGATGATAGGAGCTATTATTTTTGTTCTAAGATCAAATATTGCTTTTATTTCGTTTCGTGTAAGAGATGATTTACCTGCTATTTTGCTTATTGCCTCGTCAAGCGTAATATCTCCGTTATCTAACTGTCGCCATTCAGGACTATGAAAAATATCATTAAGGATAACATTTTTAAGAGAATCATTATAGCCGGCTTTTTCAAGAAATTCTGCAGGTTTCCAGTTAATCAGAACATTACCAAGATCGAATACTATGGCATCAATCATGGGTTTTTCATTGATGAAGGCTGGCCGGTAGCTTCAATGACATGCCACCATAGTTCTCCGTTAATATCTATCTTTTTTCTTTGTGATGTTGCGAGTTCTATAGGTATAAGTGTGAAAAGATCGTTCCAGTAGCCCACCACAAAGTCGGTTTTGCCTGCCATTGCCGCATGAACTGAATTTTGGGCCAGCAGATTGCAGAATTTGCTATCGTTTGGATTTGCCGGAGCACTTCTTATGATATAACTTGGGTCAATATATCGGATTGAAAATGGAAACTGCTTTTCTGTAAATTCCTCTGTAATTTTTTCCTTCAGGTAAACGCCTATATCCTTATGCTTTATATTACCTGAAGCATCTGTAACCTGTTCTGACTTGTCGAAGAGATCCTGGCCTGCACCTTCAGCAACAACCACCACGGCATGATGTCTTTCTTCGAGCCTTTTCCTCAGAATCCGCAGAAAACCACGCTGGCCATATAGATCGAAAGGCGCTTCAGGTATAAGTACAAAATTAACTTCCTGGATAGCCAGAGCTGCGTGTGCTGCAATAAATCCGGAATCGCGCCCCATGAGTTTAACAAGAGCTATTCCATTGAAGGCTCCGGCTGCCTCATTATGAGCATTTTTAATAATGTCATTGGCAATTGAAAATGCCGTTTCAAATCCAAATGACTTTTCAATAAAGCTTATATCATTGTCAATAGTTTTCGGGATGACAGCAACAGATATCTTAAGGTTCCTTTTTGAGATTTCTTCGTATATTGCATGTGCTCCCTTTAATGTTCCGTCGCCTCCAATGCAAAACAGAATATTAATATTCAATATCTCAAGGGTATCAACCATGTCCCCGACATCCTGATGACCTCTTGAGGAACCGAGGAAGCTCCCGCCGCTGAGATGTATGTAACTTACTACCTGAGGAGTGAGGTCAATGACCGGATGATTATATTTTGCAACAAGGCCTTCAAATCCATATTTGATGCCGGATATCCTTGTAATACCATAACGGTAATAGAGCTCATAAACAAGGCTGCGAATAACATTATTAAGACCTGGACATAATCCGCCGCAGGTGACTATTCCCACTTTTGTTTTTGCCGGCTCGAAAAAAATGTTTTCTCTTGGGCCGGCTTTTTCAAAGGAAAGGGGCTGCTCTCCATTTTTCATACATTTGTCGAAGCTATTAAGAGAGACATCATATAATATCCTTTCGCTTTCGTCAACAAATTTATAAAGAGGGCTGTAATTACGCGCAGCCTGACACAAAGGTGATTTAACATTGGTTTTGCCCAGAACTTTTACAACAAAATCTTCATGAGTCATAACATGTAGTATTTAGTTATTTTATATTTTATATAAAGAGCTTAGCAGGCGGTCAAGCATTTATAGTTATATACAAATTAAAAATAAACAAGATACGAGGCTTAAAAAATACTAAAAAGAATGATTGGAAAGTAAATAAATAATTAAATAATTAAAGTTGGAAATTTTCAGTAAACTCCTTTTACTTTGGTTTGAATAGCATATAAGCCGGTGCTTGCAGTAATAAAAAGAATCCTTCTGTTTTTCCCTCCAAAGCAGACATTAGCAGTCCATTTTTCCGGAACAGGGATATTTATTATTAGTTTCCCTGTTTTATCGAAAACAGTTACTCCGTTCCCGGTAAGATAAATATTTCCGTTGTTGTCAATTGTCATCCCGTCGGAACCCATATTACAAAAAAGTTTTTTATCTGAAACGCTGCCGTCGGGATTGATTTTGTAGTACCAAGTTTTCCTGTCGCCGATATCGGCAACGTAAAGAATCTTTCCATCAGGTGTTCCGATAATTCCATTTGGCTGTACAAGATCATCAATTACACGGGTTAATGTTTTGTGGTCAGGTGAAAGATAATAGACGCATTGTTTATCCTGAGGTTTCTGTGTATGGCTCCACCAGGTACGTCTGTAAAACGGGTCGGTGAAATAGATTTTGCCATCGGAAGATATCCAGAGGTCATTTGGACCATTAAAAAGGGAATCATTGTATTTATTTGCAACAACTTCTACCTTTTTGTCGGGTGTTATTTTCCACAATTCATTTTTCTCATCGGCGCAAGCCCAAAGATTCCCATCCCTGTCGAAAAAGAGGCCGTTTGATCTCCCTGCAGGCTGCATGAAGGTAATCAATTCTCCTTTTATTGTCCATATCATTATTCTGTCATTCGGCTGGTCAGTGAAATAAACATTTCCATGTTTGTCGGCTGCAGGGCCTTCGGTAAATACGAAATCACCGGCAAGCTTTTTTACTTCGGTCCCCTGAGGAAAAATCTGACTAATATTTGTTGTCTGGGCAATTGAAACCCTAAAAGTAGAAATAGCAAAAGCCAGTAAAAGAACACATAAATATCTTTTCATAGTCATAAAACTGTTTTTTTCATTCTGTTAATATAATCATCAATCTGTTCTGGTTTCTCAAAACCTACTATAATCGTATCCACAGTTCCAAGGCTTAATACATACCTGAGAGATGCATCAATTTTTTCGGAGTCATCTCTGAATTTTCCGTTGCCTATAAGTTTCATCCCAATAACACCTTTCCCTGCTTCATGAAGTTTCTTAATAAGAGGGGCAACTTCAGAGGGATTGTTGCTGTCCATACTTTCTCCATAAGGATTTATCCTTACATGAACCGTATCCACCCACTGACTTTCAGATGTTGTTTTCAGGGCACCAAGGGAATGAATTGAAACTCCATGGGCGCGTATGATATTTTTAGCTTTGAGTTTTTCAAGTCCATCGAGGAATCTTTTTTGTTCATCATTCCATAAGTCTGACACCATGCAATGAAGTTGTACCAGATCGATATAATCGGTGTTCAATTCTTTTCTGAACCTGTCAATTACTATTTCTGCATCCGGTCTTTCAGGCTCAGGAAGGCCGCCCCTTGTGACCCACATTTTTGTTCCGATTACATAGGATTCGCGAGGATATGATTTAAGTGCCTCTCTGATATAGGTATGGGTACCGTAAGTGTCGGCACAATCGAAGTAGCGTATGCCCTTTTCATAAGCATAATGGATTACTGATTCGGCAACTCCGGCACGGGTTATACTCGACGTACGATTATAACCGTTGAAGCCTGTGCCCATTCCCAGAAGAGTGGTTTTTATGCCTGTTTTACCGAGAGTAACGATTTTAAAAGGATCGACTCCATTACCTGAAATATCAACTGCCGATGAGGCAATAGCCTTCTTACCTATTATAAGGCTTCCTGCACCTGCAGCAGCAACAGTAACAAATTTCCTTCTTGATAGCCTGCCCTGGTTCATAGTTTATATAAGTTTGAATGCAAGTATAAACATACATAAAAATCATAAACCTCAGGTCAAAAAATGAAGATTTCTTACGTGTTAAGGTTTATTTAAATTTCAAATGTCTTACGGTTTATTTAAGAACCATTACTTTTAAGTTTGATGGATGGCCGGCTTCATGATAAATTCTTTGGTTTGCTTTCTGAAAATCTTCTTCACCGCATTTATAAATATTTACAAATTTCTGAGGATTTCTATCAACAAGCGGGAACCATGAATTTTGAATCTGAATCATTATTCTGTGTCCTTTTTTGAATGTATGTGCTACATCCGGTATTTCATATTTTACTTCTTCAATCTTATCAGGAGTAAAGGCCTGGGGCTTTTCGAAGCTTTCTCTATATCTGCCTCTGAAAATTTCGCCTCTTACAAGCATCTGGTACCCTCCAAGAGGTACTTTAATCATTTGCTCTTCAGGGTTTGGGGTATCGGGTGGAAACACATCAATAAGTTTTACAACATAATCGGCATCAGTTCCTGAAGTGGAAACGAAAAGGTCGGCAGTAAGCGGTCCGGTTAATGTTATGTCTTCTGTAAGTATGTCGGTCTGGTAAACCATTACATCCGGTCTTCTCGAAGCAAAACGCTGGTCATCGGTCATATATTCTATAGTACGGTGGAGATGCACATCTTCGGTATAAGGAACGGGTTTCATCGGGTCTGAAATATATTCATCGAAACTACCTGAAACAGAAGGGGGAGTGAACGAGA
>Ga0116185_1005205_pt1 | contig 10315 bp, 11 predicted proteins | sample AD_JPNNA7_MetaG_FD_89754 | JGI IMG/M metagenome (GOLD analysis project Ga0116185, IMG submission 89754) | Active sludge microbial communities of municipal wastewater-treating anaerobic digesters from Japan - AD_JPNNA7_MetaG | ecosystem: Engineered > Bioreactor > Anaerobic > Digestate | place... | reverse complement strand
GGAGAAATAAAAAATGATTAACGGAATACAGAACACAAAAGCAAATGATTACCAGGTAGCAGTAAAAATGGCAAAGACACACAGCAAAGAACAGTTAGAAACTATGTATAAAGAAGCTCAGAAGGGTCAACAGGGAGCACAGGGCGGACAGGGTGGCCCAGGTCAGGGCCCAGGCGGTCCTGGTGGACCTAGTGGACCTGGTGGAGGTCCCGGTGGTCCTGGAGGACCTGGCGGCGGACCCGGTGGACCTGGAGGTCCAGGTGGAGCAGGTAAAGCAAACAACTCAAAAGAATCAGGTGAAGCAGAAGCAGGTAGAAAGCCGGAAGTTGTTAAACAGGCTCTTGAAATAAAACAGAAGGATGAAACTAATCTTTCTTCTGATGCACAGAGCGGAAATGACGGAGAAAACCAGGCAAATATGATGTCTTTCAGTATGAACCTTCAGAGCTTTGCTGGTATCGGTTAAATGAGATAAAAGAAAAGGTCAGTTCGTAAAGGACTGGCCTTTTTTGTTTTATATGCAGATCTGGCAGAGCAGAGCCATAACCAGCAGGGAAAGACAAAAAATCGACATTTTGCAGCAGAACCATTATATCCAATAGGGGGCAATTTTAAATGAGAATCTTTTTGAATATAGCAGCAGATCCGGTAATGTGCAGAAGTGCAGCAGCAAAATCGGGAGGAGCAGCACCTGAAAGGCCGGCACAAAAGGCATTGAACTGGCACTTGCATAACGGGCCTCTCCGGAGGGGAAGCAGGCAAGCGAGCAGTGAAATAGATTCTACCGGCACAAATCCGCAGAGCCGGACTTTGCAAAGATAGGAGCTGCTGCAGGCAGAGTTTGCACATAGCACCCAGGCAAAAGAGCATAAGCAGTGCAGTGCAGGGCAGCAGGTGGAGCATGAGAGAAATGCAGCATACAACTTGCAGCATCAGAGCAGGTTATGCTTTAACTTTTGCTGCAGGAGATATCCGAGGTTAGCAGCAAAGCCGGCAGATAAACGTTGATTTGCAGCGAAGCAAGTTTAAGAATAGTGACACAGTGATAGGTAAGCGACTATCCTTTATCTATTTCTAGACAGTCGGATAGCGCTTTTCCCCCACTTCACACGGTGCGTGAGACTTTCACCTCACACCGCGTTCCACCGAATTATAACTTTTGTTCTCTTAATTTATTCCTGAACGATAGAACTTTATTCCATATATTTCTGGATAATTCATTACTAAAATCTTTCAAAGAATGTATTAAACTATGACAATTAGAATGCATTGTTGCTAAATTCTGGACTCTATTAATTACGTCTGCTGGAAGTACTGTATTTATATGGTGTATTTCAACTTCTTTATCATTATCAATTACATTTCCACATAATCTACATCGGCCTTTATCAACATTGTAAACATATCCTCTATTCATAAAGAATTCAAAATTATAAATGGTCTTGACTCTTCTGTTATAGGCGATAATTTCTGAATATTTATCTGATAATGTGAGGTCTTTCCTGTTTAAGCTTCTTCCTTTACCTGTACGAATTTCATATAACTCTCTACCTTCAGCAGAGTATATTGTTTCCATCGGATTTTTCCGCTTTTCTGCTGTCCATCTCACAAAATTCAGCCTTGTTACTCCTATCCAGAAATCCCTATACTTTAGAGCCACTACAACCTGGTTTCGTTCTTTATGAATTCCTGTTAGATTTCGAGTTGCTTTTGCTGCTATCCAATCTACTTTCGTTGATTTATATCTGCTCAGGGCCTTATATATTAGCCCACTTAATTCATAACTTGCCTTCCTTACTGTATGACTAATCCTGCTTGCTACTTTGTAATAGTTTAATATTCCTCGAACTTTGCAATTATAAAGGTTTATTTTATGAATTAGACTATCCATACTACCTGATTTCTTAAAATCGTGAATGCTTTTCTTCAGTTCCTGAACTTTTACGGCAAATCTTTCTTTATCTGGCTTTCCCTGCATTATAATACCGCTTTTACTTTTACCTGCTCTGGCTCTTATCTGGAAACCCAGAAACTTTATTGCCTTTTTCTTGACATTCGTAATTCTGGTTTTCTTGTCGGAAAGTTCTAACTTGAGATGAGTTTTCAGGAAAAGAGAAATCCTCTTTTTGAGTTTCTTTGCATTTTCTAACGTGCTGGTAACTACAATCCAGTCATCTGCGTAACGTACCAAATATGCTGGTTTCATATTTGGCGCACTTCTTCTGAGGGTTGTTATTATACCACTGCTTTTCTTTCCTTTGTTCTTACCACTCTTAAAGTATCTGGAAACCTTCTTTAATCTCTTCTCTTCCCATTCACGAGTTATAAAGTCATCTAACTTATTGAGATAAACATTTGCCAGCAGGGGGGAAATTATTCCTCCCTGAACCGTGCCAATATCATTTTGGTGAATTTCATCCATTACTCCTGCTCTTAACATTGCTTTTATCATCTGTAATATTCTTCTGTCCTGTATTCCCATATGATATAGCGCTCCAAGTAAGGTATTGTGATTTACACAATCAAAACACTTTGTAATATCTCCTTCTATTACCCAGTGATGACCTGTATGATGTATTATGTCACATACTCTTTCATATGCCTGGTGCGCATTTCTCAGGGGTCTGAAACCATAACTGTGGTCGAAGAATTGTGCTTCTAAAATTGGCTCTATTACATTACGGATACATTCTTGAACTATACGGTCAATGATACAAGGAATTCCTAAAGGTCTGAGTGCTGTAGTGCCTGTTTTCGGTATATATACTCTCTTTATAGGATGGGGGGTGTAGTGTTTAACTGCTTCTTTAATTCTTCTGATTACTTCTTCGTATTCTTCTTCAAGGATATTCTCTCTAATCACTTCTTTATCTACTCCTGGAGTTTTGCTACCTCTATTTGCCTTTAGTTTGTGTATTGCTGTGATAATATTGGCGTCGCAAAAGGCTATCTCTTTTAAGTCTTTAAAACCCACTAATTCACCTTTCATAAATCCTTCTCTTGCAGTCTTGTAAAAATTATCCTGTAGTTGTCTGAGTTCTCCTTCATTCATCGGAACTCGCAATTGTTGTTTCTTACACATAAAGAACCATCTCCTTTCTGTGCAAGATTGTAATCAGGTTTGCACATCGGCATCCTGCGAACAATTAATTAAACAATAGGTTATAATACGGCTATGCCCCTTCGCTCCATTATCTTTCGATAACTTCATCACTACTATAGGCAGCTGACTCAGGAATTAAACGGGCATTTCCTACCGTTGAGGTCTCATTGCCTGCTTTAACAGGCTACACCTTTCCTGTCTCAATCGTTCCTTACACTTTAGCTTTACATAATCCCTTAGGTTCACTCTGTAGACCGACTATTATTCTTTTCCCCTTTAGATGGATGGAGGCAGAACAAATATCCTTTATCGGATAAATAAAGATAATATTGATCGGATAATATTACCCTCAATAGTTAGCACATTGGCTGTTAGAACTTCTTATTCGTATCTAACGGTGGTTACGGCCCGTAAATTCGAGTGTTTGTCAGTGTTTATTCAAACACATACTAACCATAGGATTTTTTATAGCCCCCCGACTACTTCGCTAACCACTTCACAGGTCTGCTTTTCGCCGACTTTACCGGGCTTCAAACCTCTTATGTTAAAGTCATAAGACGCTTGCCGGAGTATCAGGGCAAAGTTACCATCATCTCCTTTGAGCAGGATTTTCACCTGCATTCTCAAGTGTAAAGTTGTCAGTCATATACTAACTGCTTCATTTTTACCCGGTTATTACTAACCGGATTGTATGAAAACGATTCGCAGCCGATCCCCACCCGCCCCTGGTAGTTTACATTAAAAATGGCGTAAATACAGACTTTTAAGGTAAATTTAAAATATTGACCGGGGGCTTTTTTGCCTTCTTTCATAATCTTAACCCACCCGAAACTGTCAATATAGTATAAAAAATTTTCAGTAAAAAATTTTTTATCTCCATATTGACAGTTTCCTGCCCAAAGAGGGCTAGTTAAGAAGGCAAAAAAGCAAAGCATGCAAAACGTTCTGCAAAGTCCTGTAAGTGAGGGATCTACTGATCTGGTGGAGCGAAAAAAATAACCTGTTCGGCTATTCTTCTAAATTTCGTCTCTCTTTGGCCGGACTGAATAAAAGAGGCTGGTTAAGAGTGGTTTAATTGGAGTAACTGCCCAGGGGCGGAGGTCTGGACGTGCCGGAGGTCTCCCGGCTCTGTCTTCATCCTGTTTCATTTCTGCACCGGTGGGGCCCGGAGGATGTCCGGGAAAAATGCCGGAAAAATTAACATCTGTTTTTATCATTACTGCCTCGCTAACCGAAGCGGCAAAAAAAAGAGGCTGGTTAAGAGTGGTTTAATTTTTCGTAATTACTCAGGGCGGGGGTCTGAATGTGCCGGAGGTCTTCCGGCTCTGTCTTTATCCTGTTTTATTTCTGCACCGGTGGGCCCGGCGGATGTCCGGGAAAAATTCCGGAAAAATTGATATCTGTTTTTATCATAACTGCCCCGCTAACCGAAGCAGCAAAAAAGAGGCTGGTTAAGGGTGTTTTTAATCGGGACAAGTGCCCAGGGGCGGAGGTTCGAATCTGCCGGCCTGCTGGATGGGATGCACCGGAGCCCAGGGCGGAAAATTTCATTTACGAGCTGCAAGCGGAGCAAGTGCCCAGGGGCGGCGGGGGCTGGAGCCGGGAAGCTCCAGCCTTTTTCCGCTTAATTCCTGCTCTTTGCAAGTCGCATTTTTTCCAGATTCGTTATGTGCCTGCTGGCCTGCTCTCTCGTTATGGTTGCAAGGTCAGTGCCGGGTTTTACATTTAACTCTTTGCAAAGGTCCTCCAGGTAGTGTAATTGCTTTTCACTTATCCTGCCGTTTCCATTGCCGTTACCGCCGTTATTCCCGTTATTGCCGATATCATCATGGCGGATCTCCTGCCCGCTCTCCTGCTCCTGTTCCTGCTCTTTTGCTGTCTGGCTCATAGTCTTGCCATTCCCTTTATCCCTGTCCAGTTTTACAGGAGCATCTGCGATCCGCCCCTTCTCTATTCCTTCTTCAAGGTCAAAAGTCTGTAATGTGCCATAACCTAATGCTGCAAGTGCACGGCCTATTGCACCGGTTTCTGCCTTCATAACATATTCTTCAAAAGTCTTTTTATTTTCCATATTTAATCCGGAAGCCTTATGATTGCCTTTTTCGTCAAATATATCTGCTCTCACCAGGGCGATTCCCTTCTCTAAATCCAGATGTACGATATCTGTCCTTACGTCCCACGCTGCATGCTCAAGGCGGAACCAGTGGAGCCGGAATTTTACTTCCAGGTAATCCCTGCCGGATACTTTGATTAAATATTTGTGAGCATCAAAGTTATGTTTCCCGTCTCTTCTGTCTTTTGCTCTCTTCTGCCATTCCTGCCAGTTGTTTACTGCTATTATATGTTTGCACTCCACCGGAGGGTTAAAGTCTGCACATCTGTTTACATAATCAGGACAGTTGCAGTTCTTCTGCTGTCCTTCTGTAGTAATGAAATAAGCACCGCCGGTTATTGAATTATCTACTCTGAATGTTCCATCTTCTTCCAACTGGCTCACCTGTAAAGAATCCCCGTCTTTTTGATAGTTGAAATATCTCTTTTGCTGCTCCTCTTCTCTTGAAGTCTCTTTCTTCTCCCTTGTCTCTTTTACTGCTAACATGATTTTTGCTCCTTTCTTGATTAAAAGGGGTATTTCATGGTAGAATGGATTTACCTGAGTGGGTTAGTTTCGCTGCGACCAAACTTTGAAACTAGCTCGCTCTCGCTTTATACCCTCTTTCATTTTTTTAGTTGAGTTAAACTTATTCTTATATTCAATTTCACACCTCCTTTATACTTCTAATTATATCAAAATAATCTAATAATTGCAAGAGTTTACTTGATTTTTTATAACATTTTTTGCAAATAAAATTCCTGTATAATTAAACGTTTTTCACTTTTTGGGCGATCCTTAATTGTTCTGATCTCCGGTGAAATTTCAGGCATCCAAACCGGAAGAACAGGTAAAATAAACCTTATATATGACACTTATAAAAATTAATTATTTTAAAACAAAGAAGGATTTTTATGTAAACTATAGAATATTGTAATTACTAAGGTTTACTTAATAAAATAGTAAACTATTCATAAGGAGGTTATCAATATGGCAGAGCTAACAACCTGGTCAGTTAAAATGACAGATACTTTAAAAGAAAAAATAGCAGGCAGCCTGCAGGAAAGCGGGCTTACAGGCAAGGAATTTATGGAAGTTCTTTTAAATACTTATGAGCAGGTGAAAAAAGACAGGCCGGAGATAACGCCGGATCTGGATGAACTGGAATCCATTACTAAAAGAATATGTGCCATATACGTAAATGTTGGAGAAAGAATAACAACCCTGTTAAACGAGAAAGACAATTCCTATAAAGCTATTGTTGAAGAAAAAACCGATTTAGCCCGCACCCTGCAGAAGAGAATAACAGAGCTTGAAAATGCTCTTAAAGAGAAAAGAACTATTGCTAAAGAGCTTGAAGCAGAAAGAGATAAGATCCAGGAAGAGAAGATTAATCTGGAGCTCCGGCAGCAGAAGGAGCTTCAGCAGCTTGCAGAGATAAACCAGGGTAATAAAACCTTGATAGAGGAATACAGGCAGAAAAATGATACTTTAACAGGACTCCTTGCAGAGTATGAAACATATAAAAGCCAGATCCAGGAACTAAAGAAGGAACTGGACCAGGAGAGGAATAAAAGTAAAGAAGCCCAGGGGAAGACTAAAGACGCAGAAGAAACCCTTAAGAGAACCAAAGAAAGATTATTCCAGACAGAGGAGCGGTATAAGGCTCAGATAGAAAACATAATAGATCAGCACTCCTTTGAGAAAGAAAAGGCACTTCTGGAGCAGGAAAAATCTTTAAGGAATGAACTGCAGGCGGTGAGGGAAGAATATAATAATAAGATAAAGGCTCTACTTGATGAGATTGAAGCCAGGAATAAGGTTTTAATTAATCAAGAAGAAGGTAAAATATAAATTTTATCTTGATTTATTCAAATATATTGACTCTTTTATTCTTTAGTTATAAAATATTTATAGAAAAAAAGAGTCAGAAGTGATTATATGGAAAAAATTATTAAATACTTTCATAAACATAGATATTTGAAAATGAAAGATCTTAAAGCAGCATCCTTTCAAACCCGTGATATAGCTAAACTTCTAAAACAGGGTATTATTCACAAAATAAAACCAGGTCTTTACCGGTTGGATACTTATTATGACTGTAACAATATAAGTACCAGCTTTATAGACATATGTCAGGCAGTTCCAAAAGGAGTTATATGTCTTATATCGGCTCTGGATTTTCATGGCCTAACTACATTTAATCCGGCAGATATATATGTAGCTGTTCCACAGGGAGAAAAAATTCCTAAAATCATATATCCTCCGGTCAAAGGTTATTATTTCAGCAAGCAAATCTACTCAGCCGGTATTGAAATCTATAATACTTCCTATGGAGTTGTAAAAATTTATAATAAAGAAAAAACCATATGTGATATGTTTCACTATCGTAATAAGCTTGGAGAAGATCTGGCACTGGAAGGATTGAAAAATTACATGCAGATGAAAGGATACAGTATTAATAATCTTATGGAATATGCAAAAATCTGTCATGTTTACTCTACTATTTATCCATATTTGAAAGCGATTGTTACATAATGAATAATAAAAAACAAATAATAAATATACCTGCCTCTGTCAGAGCAAGACTCCTTAATATTGCCCAAAAAAATAAAGCCAGTTTTGATACCATACTTCTTCAGTATTTTCAGGAAAGGTTTCTTTACAGACTATCCATATCGCAATATAAAGACAATTTTATTTTGAAAGGAGGCCTTTTGTTTCTGGCTTATAACATACCATTATTAAGACCTACTAAGGACATGGATTTATTGGGTAAATCTATTGCAATGGATTTTGATAATATTAAACGGATAATTCAGGAGATTATCAACATTCAACTTTCTGATGGTATTATATTCCTGAGTGAAACTATTAAAGTAGAAAAAATAAAGAAAGAGCAAACTTATGAAGGAGTAAAAGTCACGTTTAAAGCAGAGTTAGATAAAGCAAAAAAAATATTGCAGATGGATATAGGCTTTGGAGATAAAGTTATTCCTGCTCCTGTTAAAGTAAATTTTCCTGTATTACTTGATAATCCTGTACCGAATATCAGGGTGTATTCAAAAGAAGCAGCTATTGCGGAGAAATTTGAAGCTATGGTAAATCGTGGAATAGCCAATAGCCGGATGAAAGATTTTTATGATATTTTATTGAGCTTTCGTCAAGAGTTGTGTAAAATTCTTTCAAGTGCCATCAACTCCCTCTATTAAGCTGCTTTTTTCAAATTTGTCATATCCTGTACCATAATCCCATCAACAAATTTGGCTCCATGTTTAAGAAGTGGCAACAAATCTTTTCCCTTTACAGGAAGCCAATTAAGAGATAATCTCTGTATAAGTTTGAATACCATGTATTTCCCATTTTCTCTCTTTCTGAACCGTTTTACTACATTTGTCCGGAGTTTTACGCCAGAAAATACAGATTCTATAGGATTTGTAGTTCTTATATGAACCCAATGAATTTTAGGGAAATTATAAAAAGTTGTAAGCTGTTCCAGGTCATTGAACAGGGTATCTGCAGCATCATTATAATGTGCCTTTCTTAATTCCTGAATATAAGTTCTACACCACTGCTGACATTGTTCACGGGTATCTGCTTTATAAATTTCTCTCAATCTCTTTTTAGCCTTATCCTGAGCATATTTAGGCAGTTTATCCATTACATTCCTGACTTTATGGTTCCAGCATCTCTGCTCTTCACATTCAGGATATACATCTCTTAATGCTGACCAGAAACCTAATGCTCCATCTCCTATCGCCAGACGGGGAGACTTCATCCCTCTTTTTTTAAGGTCTCGCAATACTTCTAACCAGGATGCAGTGCTTTCTCTATATCCTTCTCCTATAGACACCAATTCTTTTGTACCATCTTCCTTTACACCAATTACACAGAGAAGAGCCGTTTTTTCTCTCTCAAGGCCAGCTTTAATATACACTCCATCTGTCCATATATAAGCATAATATTCTCCTGATAAACTCCTGCGTTTCCATTCGTCATATTCTGATTGCCAGTCTTCTTTAAGTTTTAGTATCGTGCTTGATGATAGACCAACAGTTTCTCCAAGTACATCGCGGAATACAGGTTCAAAATCTCCACTTGATAGACCTTCCAAATATAATTTTACAAGATTCTTCTGCACGGTTTTTGAACTCCTCTGATAAGAACTTATTATCTCTGATTCATAGCCACTTTCACTTACCTCTTTCGGAACATCTCTTACACGAGGAACTTTTATTTTTACATTTCCATAACCTATACCTATTGTTCTGGCCTTACAATAACCGTTTCTATAACCACGGAAATTTTCTGTTCTTTCATATCTGTCTCTTCCAAGAAATTCTTCTACTTCTTTTTCCAATGCATAAACAAGTAATTGCCTGGCTCCCTCTCTGGCAAGTAATTCAAGAACATCTATTTCTTCAATTTCTCTTGTGTTTTTTATCTCTTTAGGATAAACTATCTTCATGGCGTTTTCTTTCCTTTCTTTTAGAATTGTTGATTTCTACTTGAAAGAATACGCCTTTTATTTTTACACACCTTTATATTATAGCTCTATTTTATTTATGGCTTCCACACAGACTTTTAAGAGTAAATCGCTTCATAAGGCAATTTATACCACTTTTAAACACAGAAATACTCCCCTTGAACAAAGAAAGTCTATATTTACAGAAGAATTTAAAAAACATATAGAAAAGCAGACATTATGGACACTATTTTTACAGAGAAATAAATTAAATTCTTTTATTTTTGTTGATTTCACTGATGTTGTTAATCAAATAGAGTCTTTTTTAGAGCCAGTTTGTCCAGAAGAAATTACCAGGATACCGGAAAAACTTTGGAAAAATGAATTATGGAAATGGACAGATAAAATATAATGATGAGGCAGATAATGCTATATTAGGTTTAACAGGAGATAAAAAAATTGTTAGTTTAACATTTCTCAATGCTTTTAATATAAAAGAATATCTTAAAGATAAGCTTACAATCCTTGATGTAAAAGCTGTAGATGGCACAGGTGTTCGATTTGATGTCGAAATGCAGGTTGCCCCTGATAAATCATATTTACAGCGTATTATGTATTATCTTGACAAACTCTTTACAGAACAGCTTAAGGAAGG
>Ga0116185_1005202_pt1 | contig 10319 bp, 10 predicted proteins | sample AD_JPNNA7_MetaG_FD_89754 | JGI IMG/M metagenome (GOLD analysis project Ga0116185, IMG submission 89754) | Active sludge microbial communities of municipal wastewater-treating anaerobic digesters from Japan - AD_JPNNA7_MetaG | ecosystem: Engineered > Bioreactor > Anaerobic > Digestate | place... | reverse complement strand
TTTATGGATTGCTCAATTTACATCATATGGGCCTACGGTAGTTGTAGGCGGAATTACCAAATTCAATACTACTGCCGGATCCGGAATTACTTACTCAGAAACACACGGATTAAATAATGAATTTGTTTATAAAATTGCTATAGATAGTGACGATAACATATGGTTAGCAACAGCCGGAGGACTTTCCAAATTTGCAAATACCGATGGAATAAACGAAAATATAAATAAAATGATGTTAGAAGTTTATCCAAATCCTGTTAAAAACTTATTAAATATTAAAGGGAATATATCATCCGGTGTAATTGAAATTACAGATATTAGCGGAAAAACTGTTTTAACACAAATAATAAACTCCGGAAATAAAATTAATGTAGAAAAGTTAATAAAAGGTATTTATTTTATTCAGATTATGAGTGAAGATGCTATATATCACAGTAAATTCATAAAAGAATAAATTTAATTTATACGCACGGGAGATTTTATTGATGAAAGGATTACGTTTAACATATTCTATTTTATTATTTTTTTCTTTATCGTTATTAATTAAACCGGCATTTTCCCAGTCTAACTTTTACGATATTAATAAAATTCCCGAAATACGAATCTATTTTAAAGAAAGTAACTGGGAGGAATTATTAGACAGTCTATTTATTAATTATGGAGAAGACGGGCGTTTACGAGGCGATATAAAAATTGACGGCAAGTTAATTAAAAATGTAGGCGTTCGTTATAAAGGTTATAGTTCGTGGAGTTCAACACAAATAAAAACCCCCTTTAATATTGATATAGAATACAATTATAACAATCAAAATTATCAGGGAATAACAAAATTAAAACTGGGAAATGTAGTTGGCGACCCATCATTTATCAGAGAAGCCGTTTCCTATGAAATAGCCCGTAAATACATGCCTTCCTCCTATTCCAATTTTGCAAATGTTTATATAAACGACACCTTAATCGGATTATATAATAATGTAGAAGCGGTTGATAAAAATTTTCTCAAAAAACGTTTCGATGAGGGGAAAAACACCTTTTTTAAAGGTTCTCCCGAAACACTTAATCTTAATGGAAATAATAATGCCGATTTATCATTTCACGGGAACGACACCTCCGATTATAAAGTTTATTACAAACTAGAATCCGATAATTCCACTACCAGCTGGCTTGATCTTGTACGATTAATCCATATTCTTAATAACGATACTTCAAAATTAGATTCTATCTTAAACATAGACCGAGCAATATGGATGCATGCATTTAACTATGCATTAGTTAACTTAGATAGTTATATTGGGTATGCACAGAATTATTATCTTTATGTAGATGAAAATGGTCGGTTTAATCCTATTCTATGGGATTTAAATATGTCGTTCGGTAGTTTTCGAGAAACCGACGGAATAAATTTTAATATTTCGCATCAACTAGCCAAAACACTCAATCCACTAAGTATGATTGTTTATCCCCATGCGAATAAAAGACCATTAATTGAAAATCTTTTACATAATACAACATACAAACGAATGTATTTGGCTCACATAAGAACGATTATAAACGAAAATTTTAAAAACAATTTTTATTATAATCGGGGGAAAGAACTACAAAATATAATTGATGAATCTGTTCAAAACGACCCTAACAAATTTTATTCTTATGCCAATTTCTTGAAAAATATGGATACAACAGCTGTTATTACAAGTCAGAATAAAATAATCGGGTTAAAAGATTTAATACAATCACGCATCAACTATTTAGACACATTCCCCGGAATACAGGGAGCTCCCTCAATTACAAATATTATTCAGGAAAAAACATCGCCGGAACAAGGAAGTAAAATGTGGATTAAAACGAATGTAAGCGGTGCGACAGAGGTATTTCTAGGGTATCGATACAAAACAAACGGCGTATTTAAAAGAGTTCCCATGTATGATGATGGAAATCATAACGACGAAAATGCGGAAGATGGAATTTATGGAACGAATATTACGGTAGCCGGAAAAACATTTCAGTATTATATTTATGCCCAAAATGAAGATGCCGGCATATTTTCACCCGAACGAGCCGAATATGAATATTATACCATTCAACCTATAATAAAACAAGGAGATATTGTTATAAATGAGATAATGGCTGCCAATAATGGAATATATAAAGATCAAAACGGACAATATGAACCATGGATTGAACTATATAATAACACATTCGAAAAAATAAATTTAAAAGGATATTCTTTCTCCGATAATTCGGAAGAGCCCAATAAATGGACATTTTCGGATACGTGCATCGAAGGTAAAAGCTTTTTAATTTTATGGATGGACCAAGACACAACACAAAATGGACTTCATGCTAATTTTAATTTAGCTACCGAAGGAGGAAATTTATATTTTTCAAACAATACAGGACAACAAATTGATCGACTTAAATATAGTGAACAAATAGCAAACAAAACATACGGTCGTTATCCAAACGGTTATGGTGAATACGTATATATGCTTCCCAGTTATTCCAAAACAAACCATGTAGGAACAACCCCTTTAACCGACTGTATTATTTATCCAAATCCGGCATCGAATGAAATTTATATTGAAACATTCTCACCTGAATTTTTCAAATTTTATAATATTTACGATATGAATGGAGGAGAAATTAAATCGAATGAATTTGAAGGAACTTCTGCTTTTAACCTAGAATCAGCTACTTCATCGGAATTATATAAAATTAATATTTCCGATTTAAATAATGGGATGTACATTTTACGAATTTCAACACTTTATAATACTATTTTTAAAAAATTTATCGTTTTCAATAAAAAGCTATAAGGTTAGAACGTATTTATGAATTATAATTATAAACGACATATCCTCTTTTTAATCATATTATTCGCTCCATTAATTTTTTATGGTCAGCGTTTTGCTATTATCAGCGATATACACGGTGCCAATATAAATACATTAGAAGTTTCTAATTTAGTTAAAAGTAAAAACCCCGACTTTATTATTACTTGTGGCGATAATTGTTATCCTTCTGCCGACTCAATTGATAATCAAGTGGGGCAATATTACTGCGATTATATACACCCTTATTCCGGAAAATATTGCACCGGGGGGAAAATCAATAATTTATTTTTCCCGACACTCGGAAATCATGAATACGAAACAGGCAATATTGATGAGTATCTTAATTTTTTCACGTTGCCGAACAATGAAAGATATTATGATTTTATACAAGGGAATGTGCATTTTTTTGCAATTAACTCCAATTTCACGGAACCGGATGGTTATGCCGACACCTCTATTCAAGGACAATGGCTTAAAAATAAATTAGCCACATCAACATCATTATATAAAATTGTTTATTTTCATTACCCACCCTACTCTTCATGCAGTCATGGTAGTACCATTCACATGCAATGGCCTTTTAAACAATGGGGAGCCACCGCTGTATTTTCCGGACACGATCATAATTACGAAAGGCTTCTCGTTGATAGTTTTCCCTATTTCGTATGCGGTACAGGAGGCGGTGTATTATATACGACTTATGTTCCCTTGGCGGGAAGTCAGATTCATTACTCCCAAAAGCATGGAGCTGTTTTTGCGGAAGCCAATAGCGACAGTATTACTTTTAAATTTATAACGGTTAACGATTCTTTGGTTGACACCTATTCCATTCAAAAAAATCAAACCAATTTAAATGATAAGCTTGTCAACTCATCAGAAGAATATGATCTACATCTTTTCCCAAACCCTTTTCGTTCAAATACATTTTTCCAATTTACGCTTAAAGAACCATGTCTTGTGCAAATAAAAATTATAGATGTATTCGGAAGAGAAACCAAGGTTTTTGCCGATAATATGATGAGTTCAGGAAAACACGTCATTGATTGGAACACAGAAAAATTAAAAAGTGGAATCTATTTTTATTCATTTTATATCAATACGCATTTAATAAAAGTTGGAAAAGCAATTATCTCAAATTAATTACAAAAAAATTGAAAAATAATATTGTATGAAAAAAACATTATTTGTATCCCTTGCCTTACTTGCAATTATCGTATTATCTTCATGTGAAAAAGGTCCCGGAGAGGGCGGAAACTCATCCATTTACGGGAAAGTTTTTGTAAAAGATTATAATAATACATTTACTGTTTTAGAAGATGAATATTATGGTCAGGATATTGATGTTTATATTATTTATGGAGACGATAAAACTTTTAGTGAACGAATTCGATCTAACTATAATGGAGTTTATGAATTCAAGTATTTAAGACCCGGGAAATATCATGTTTACGCTTATTCAAAAGATTCAACCTTACAAACCAATGCATTAATTCCAATAATTAAAGATATTGAAATAACCGATAAAAATCAATCGGTAGAAACTCCTGAAATAATCATTTTTAAATAATGAAATTATGAAAAAAACTATTTTTTTTATTTTCTTTTTAATGCTTACAGTAGCATTATTTGCTCAAAGCAAAAAACAAGTTAAAGAATTTAAAATAAAATCGACTACTATTTGGAAAGCCGACAACACCGATACATCTCCCATAAAAAAAGAATACGAAGAATTCAACAAAAATGGCAAAACAACTACCTATATTGATTATAAAAGTGATGGTAAAACAATTAAATTAAAAAAAACTACCAAATACAATGCGGATGGAGACGAAATTGAAGAATGTGAATACGATGCAAACGGTTTAATTAAAAAGACAATTACTGCATATAAAGCGAATGGAGATAAATCGAGCGAAACCGAATATGACGGCAAAGGAAATATAGTAAAGAAAAGCATTTACACCTACGATACTAAAGGGTTAAGGTTAACAAAGCAAACCTATAATGCCGAAAATGTCTTAGTATCGGGAGAAAAATATGTTTACGAATATGAATAAAAAAAACATTGAATAACAAACTATCCGACATATTAAATTTATTTAAAACCATTACGCTGGAAGAAATGGATAATGTACGATTAATGGATCGTACCGATACGAAATTTGTTTTCCGGAGTGATTGTCTTCCCATGTTGTTAAACGAAATAAAAGATGCATACCGTGTTTTGGAAGTAAATGGAGTTATTCCAAACCGCTATGAAACACTTTACTTCGATTCTGATGATTATAATTTATATCTTCAACATCACAACGGCAAACTAAACCGATATAAAGTCCGCTATCGACAATATGTTGAATCGAACATTAATTTTTTTGAAATAAAATTTAAAAGTAACAAAAGCAGAACCATTAAAGATAGAGTTAAACGAAAAAGAATACACGAAGATATTGAAGGAAAAGCCGAAGTACTTTTAACTGAAAAAACAACACTATCTCCATCCGAATTAAAACCACAACTTTGGGTTTATTATAACCGAATAACATTTGTAAATAATAAAGGAGGCGAAAGACTCACTATTGATATAGACCTTCAATTTAAAGATGAAAATGGAAGTGCTGAATATCCCGAAATAGTTATTGCAGAAGTAAAAAGAGGGAAATCGAGCTACTCCCCTTTTATTTCATTAATGCGAAAAAACCATATTTCATCTGATTCTATTAGTAAATATTGTTTAGGAATTATAAGTCTAAAACCCGGTGTGAAAAAAAACCGATTTAAAATGAAATTAAGAACGATAAATAAATTATGCCATGAAAAAAATTAAATTTATTTCTTTCTGTATCCTGTTTATGTTTTTTTTGTTACCGACTTCTGTTTCGGTAAAAGCACAAGATGCTGTTACGACCGAAGTTTCTGCACAAAACACAGATGACGCAACGAATGCTTCTTTAGATGATGCCAAACAATTAGAGAAAAAGAATAAAAAAGATAAAGATGTGATAGAAATATCAGAAAAATTCTTTTATAATTTGGCCATCGACCTTATAAGTATTCTGATAATTGTTCTATTAATCTATTATCCAAACTATCGGAAAATGGAATATATTTTTACGTATTTCATGTTTAATATTGTAATATACTTATTAACTTATGTATTAAACGAAGTTAAAATATCGATGGGAGCAGCTTTTGGTTTATTTGCTGTTTTTTCAATGCTTCGATATAGAACAGAAGGAATATCGATGAAAGATATGACCTATTTATTCATCTTTATTGGCATGGGTTTAATAAGTGCTATCCAATTAGAATACTATGAACTTTTAATTATTAATGGGATTTTAATCGCATTAACCTATATCATGGATGGCAACTTAGTTTTTAAAAGAGAGTTCTCGAAAATTGTTAAATATGAAAATATTGAATTAATAAAACCCGAAAACCATGCCGTATTAATAGAAGATTTAAAAAAACGGACCGGTCTTCCTATTCATCGGATTGCTGTTAACAAAATAGATTTTTTACGTGATGTTGCCGATGTTAGAATATATTTTTATGCAAAATAAAAAAAGCTAATGAAAAAAGTCTTTATTTTTTTATTTGTCGTTTCTTTTACAATTCCTCTACATGCTCAAAATAACGATGCATGTTTATGGTTAGGACTAAATATTGAAAAAAATATTACAAGATCGTTCATTTTTAATATATCGCAAGAAGTAAGGATGAATGAGAATATTAGCGAATTGGGTTCTTTTTTAACCGATGCCGGATTTACTTATAAAATTAATAAGTTATTTAAAATTTCGGCGAATTACCGATTCATTAATAAACGACAAATAGACGATTTTTACAGCAAACGTCATCGATATTATTTTGATTTAACGTTTAGAAAAAAATTCGACCCATTTATATTGCAATTCCGTACACGCTTTCAAAGTCAGTATGAAAATATTTATTCCAGCGATAATGGGTTCATTCCATCGAATTATTCACGTAATAAATTAACGTTGAAATTAGATTTAGATAAGAAATTCGCTCCTTATGTCAACACCGAAATATATATTCCCTTAAATAAAAAAGACAACCTTATTTATATTGACAATACACGTTTTAGTTCCGGTGTTGAATATGAAATTAATAGGGTTCATTCTTTCGACATTTTTTATATGATACAAAAAGAATTTAATGTACCGAAGCCGGAAACTGATTTCATTATAGGAATAAACTACAATCTTCATTTTTAAAATATAACTTTTTGTTGATTTTCCTTCAAAAATGATGTATCTTAATAATTTTATTGAATACGCTTTTTTTATTTGAATTACAAAGCAACCAAGTAAGTTTTTGTACGTCTTTTATATATAAAATAGATACGATTGTTAATAGCTTATTAATTGCTTTAAAATCAATTAACTAAAAAAATATTCATTATCAAGATATTTGTTATGCGGAAAATATACTTCGATTTTACTAGTTTAAAAAGAGCGATATATCGAATTTTCTTTGTTTTACTTTTGATTTTTACAAGTCATATCCATTACGGACAGAATAATGATCTTCCAAACCCAACACAACATATGGAAACCATTCCTGCCGGTTACTTTATTATTCCGATGGATACAAATCTTCAGAATATTGTTCCTGCTGGACAAGCACCTTTTAATTTAAAAGCATACGGTTTAATAAATTCATTCCTTCAAAATAATATCCCTGTTAGATGGGCTATACGTTCCGGAAAAAGTTTAAATCAGGCAGATTTTACAGCACTTACAGAACAAGTTTACCCAACAGCAGGTCCCGCAGCAATTCGTTCTTTTTATGCAGGTCCGTTTATCGTTCCCGACACTATTACTTTATGCGATGGGACTACACAAAGTATTATTGAATATTTTGGCAATAATGTAACCGTATATCGATTAAAGGAAAGCATAAGCATTGATATAAGATATAAAATAACCATAAAACCTAAAATTGCGGTATTTATTAATGGTGGAAACCAAGAAATTCATGCAAGCATTTTAAATGAAGCCGGAATTCCTAACTATGTTTTTTTGGATGCAACCCATATTATGGATATTTTTAGTTGTTTTACATTTACTTCCGAACCTCATTGGGATATTAATACAGCAAATCCTGTAGTGGTAAATGGAGTTAAAGATTTTGCATTATACGGAGGAAACTTCCTCGCACAATGTGAAGCCATTGAAACCTATGAAAATTTGGGTTATTTTATGACCGATAAAGGAATTAAAAGTAAAGGGAATATATTATCTCACCAATATCATAACGCAGACCTTGCATTCATGCAGATACATGGTACTTTATTTGAAAAACAGACAGGTTCAGTACCAAGCTGGACACTTAATACCGGCTCAACATGGAAAAACACATCCTATAAAATGGTTTCTCATAAAGGGACAGATACGGTACGTGTAGTTGGTAATCATTTAAGACAACCCGGTGAAATTGGAGGGAATGCATTTTTCTTAGGGAGTCATAATTACATGGGAAGTGCAAACAAACCTGATTTATCGGACTTGCAAAAAGTGAATGGGTTACGTATGTACTTAAACGCTATATTTATTCCTGCCATAGACAATAATGCATGGGCTAATGCCGGTTCGGGCGGAAGTGTAGTTTGTACAGGTAATGTTACTTTAGGTTGCCTACCCCCGGGACCTACCGGTTCTACCTTTACGTGGTCGCCTGCAACGGGGTTAAGCTGCACCGATTGTCCAAATCCTATTGCAACTCCTACTGTTACAACCACTTATCATTTAACGGTTACCGGTGGTAATGGATGTACTGCCATAGATTCATGTGTTGTAACAACAGGAACTCCATTGAGTATTAAATTAAATGCACCTGCTCCTATATGTAATGGAGACACTTCTATTTTAAATATCAATGTTTCTTCGGGTACGGGACCATATGAATACAACTGGATATCAAATCCTCCGGGCTTTACTTCTACCATTTCTAATCCAACAATTAAACCAACATCAAATACAAGTTATTCGGTAACAGTTACCGATGCCAATGGATGTATTGCTACCGGAACCACGAATCAATCTGAAAAGTTGGGGGGAATCTTTTTTAAGCATAAATATTAGATAATCTGAAAAGGAAAAAAGAAACGTTTCGTACTCCTCTGAAAGATGCTCTAAAAGCTTTTATTTTAGCATTAAATGATTCTGCCGAAGCATTTGTGCTTCGATTATCAAAATAGTTTAAGATAGTCAGATAATGTTCTTGTATAGATTTTGCAATAGTATTGAATGTTTTAAATTTTGATTTTTCTACTTTATCATACCATTTTGCCAATCTAGTAAAAGCGATACCTTTTTCTTTTGTTGTATGATAAATTCTTCCTAATTCCATTGATAATTCATAAGCATCTTTGATATCGGGATATCTTAAAAATAGTATTTCTGCTCTTTGCCGTTGTGTAGGAGTCCATTTAGATTCGGATTTAAATAACAAATAGCGGCTTCTTGCCAGTAATTGTTTTAAGGTATCTCCATTTTCAAAAACCTCTGGAATATACTCTTGTTGTGTCTCTTTTCCCAGTTCAATTTCATTGTTTTCTTGTTCTATTGCTTCCCAGCGATGCTTTATGCGAATTTCCTGTACTGCCTCATAGGCAAGCTTTTGAACATGAAATCGGTCTGTAACAAGGTTGGCATTAGGAAAAGTATATCTTGCAATTTTTTCCATTGTTGGAGCCATATCCAACGTTATTTCTTTAACTATTTTTCTTTTTTTTAGTGGAATCTTTTCCAATATTCTTCTGATGTAATCACTATTAGTGCCTCTAACCATAGCGATTAAAGATCCTTTACGACCTTTTGCTTCTTTATTTGTAAGCACTGTATATAACTCACCCTGAGATAAAGATGTTTCATCAATGCTGATATTCTGACTGACATTGTCTTCAAACAATATCCAATCACTTGAATGTTCGCGTTGTTCCCATTCATGGAAATGACTCAAATGATCTCGGTATTGCTCTTCCAATAGTTTTCCGTTTACACAAAAGTAATCTCCTAAACTAATCGCGCTTACTGGCTTGGTATCGAGATATAACTTTTAAAAAAGACGCAAATTCATGCGTCATTCGTGTTCCTTTAGCTACCATATTCCAATCCCTAAACACAATATCTCCTGTCGTTTCATTTATCCATTTTCTTCGCTTTATATGTAGATATGATGCTTTTCCGCGTATAGGAAAATCCTGAACCGTTATCTCGTCAAAAAATCCTTTTGATGTTAATTTGTCTGACACATATTCTTTTGGTGGGATATTCTTCTCACTCAGATATATCTTAAAACTTTCTGCTTCTTTAATAATCTGAGTTACTTCAAAATAATTCAACAAACCTTCTGGCAGAATCATTTCTATGGATGAAACGTTGGACATAACTTAAATATTATTTAGGCTAAATTAGAAATTTAGTTTATTCCCCCCAACTTTTCAGATTGATCCGT
>Ga0116185_1005196_pt1 | contig 10329 bp, 9 predicted proteins | sample AD_JPNNA7_MetaG_FD_89754 | JGI IMG/M metagenome (GOLD analysis project Ga0116185, IMG submission 89754) | Active sludge microbial communities of municipal wastewater-treating anaerobic digesters from Japan - AD_JPNNA7_MetaG | ecosystem: Engineered > Bioreactor > Anaerobic > Digestate | place... | reverse complement strand
GGGCAGGTCGCTCAGGTCGGCCTCGGGAGAGTCGCACAGGACCAGGACGCGTTCCACGAGGTTCTCGAGCTCGCGGACGTTGCCCGGCCACTTGTACTGCATGAGCATGTTCATGGCCTTCTTGCCGAAGCTCACCGTCTTCCCGTTCTTCTCCTGGCCGTACTTCGCCATGAAGTGTTTCACGAGAAGCGGGATGTCTTCCTTTCTATCCCTCAAGGGGGGCAGATTCAAGGGAATCACGTTGAGCCTGTAGTAGAGGTCCTCCCGGAATCTCCCCTCGGACACCTCCTGTTCAAGGTCCCTGTTGGTCGCCGCGATGATCCTCACGTCCGTCTTGATCGACTTGATCCCGCCGACCCGTTCGAATTCCCTCTCCTGAATGACCCGGAGCAGCTTGACCTGGAGGGTGGGGCTCATCTCCGAGATCTCGTCCAAGAAAATGCTGCCCCCGTTGGCAAGCTCGAAGCGGCCGATCCTGGTCCTGAACGCACCGGTGAAAGCCCCTTTTTCGTGGCCGAAGAGCTCGCTTTCGAGAAGCTCCTCAGGGATGGCGCCGCAATTGACGGGAACGAAGGGGTTCTGTGACCTCGGAGAATTGTAGTGCAGGGCCCTGGCAACGAGCTCCTTGCCCGTGCCGGATTCGCCGAGGATGAGCACGGTGGAGTCCGTCGAGGCCACCTTGTCGATCAGGCTGAAGACCTTCTGCATCCTGTCCGAGTTTCCGACGATGTTCTCGAATTTGTACTTTGCCTTGAGCTGGGCCTTCAGATAGGTGTTTTCTTCCTGCAGGGCGAGATGATCGAGCGCCTTCTTCACCACGACCTTTATTTCATCGGCCTTGAACGGCTTCGTGATATAATCGAACGCGCCTAATTTCATGGCATCTACGGCAGTCTTGACAGAGCCGTACCCCGTGAAGATGATCCCGATGCAGCTCAGGTTGTTTTCAATGAGGTATCGGATTACGCCGAGCCCGTCGAGCTCCGGCATCTGGAGATCGGTCAGGACGACATTGAAGGCGTCCTGGGAGAGCTTTGCAATGGCATCTTTGCCGTTTGAGGCGGAACTGACGTTGTAACCTTCCTGTGAAAGGATTTCCGAGAGATAATCCCTGTTTTGCCCTTCGTCATCGACAATGAGTATATTGTGAGCGCTCATAAAAACCTGTGAAAAACCCTATAACATCTTTCCGGGTATGCGTCAATATCTAGACGCTCATACCCGGAAAGCAAAGCGGCAAGAGGCGCAAGGCGAAGAATTATCTTCTGCCTTCGTTTACACGATCTCTCATATCCTTCCCTGACTTGAAGAAGGGAAGGGTCTTCTCCTTGACCTGGATTTTCTCGCCGCTCTTGGGATTTCTGCCGATGTAGGGCTTGTAGTCTCTCATGACGAAGCTGCCGAATCCCCGGATCTCTACGCGTCTATTTTCTTTCATGGCATTGACCATGGAGTTCAGGATCGTATTCACCATGGCCTCTGCCTTTTTCGGATGGAGAGCCATGCGCATGGACAGTTCTTCTATGAGTTCTGATTTATTCATTGATTTCCTCCTACTGCTGGTATCCACAATTAAATATAAGGGGTTGTAGATCTATGTCAAGGTTTTTATGCTATTTTAATATCTTACGCAGCCTGGCGATCTCGGAAGAGCTCAGCTCCCGTACCCGGCCGGGATGAAGACCTTCGAGGGAAACCGGACCTACAGAGATCCGTTTGATGGAAGTGACCTTCAATCCAACCGCCGATGCCATCCTCTTGATCTGGTTTTTCAAGCCCTGCCTCAGGGTGATCTTGAGGGTCGAGCCCCGTGCATGTGAGCGGATGACCTCGATCTCTGCCCTGCGGGTTATCTTCCCGTCGAGCTCGATGCCTTCCTCCATCTTTCTCACCTGATCGGGGTCCACCCTGGGGATGACCTTCACGATATAGGTTTTGGGAACGTCATGGGAAGGGTGGTGGAGGGCCTGCGCCAGGCTGCCGTCGTTTGTCAGCAGGAGCAGCCCTTCGGCGTCGAAATCGAGTCTGCCAACCGGGAACACGCCGGCGTACTTCTTCGGAACGAGGTCTTTGACACAGGGCCTGCCTTGAGGGTCGTGCATGGTCGTGACGACGTTTCTGGGCTTATACATGGCCAGGTATACGGTCTTCTGGGGACGTATCTGCCTGCCGTCGACGGTTACCTCGTCTCTATCAGGATCGATGACATCCCCTGGCGATGCCTTCTCCCCGTTGACCGCAACATGGCCCTGGATAATGAGCTCGTCTGCCTTTCTCCGGGAGAGGCTGCCTGTCGAAGCGATGTATTTGTTGATACGAACCTGAGGCATGAACCGCTTTATACTGAATAATCTTCCCCGTGTCTAATCCTGGTGTCAGTCGAGCGGCTCTCTGCAGAGCTCGCACGATTCGAAGCAGAAGGGATCGGTATCGTCGTACACGATGAGCGCCACCTCGTTCTGAACGCCGTAGGAAAGGATACACTTGCTGCAGATGAGGCGGCCCAGGGTGTCGATGTATCCTATGATATTGCGGTCTCTCGTATCGTTCGTAATGCTGGCGCACCTGAACTCGCTGATTATGCCCAGAGTCCCGCATTTCGGGCAAACATAACCTTCCCGAGCATCCCAGAAAGTCAGGCAGCACGAGACGTTCGGACAATAATACTTTGCCACCCGCTTCCTGTTCTTCTCGAACACGGATTCTATGACCTCGGAATAGATATTGGGAGTTCCTGCCCCTTTCTCCCGGTGATTCCGAATTCCGGTCTGTACGATTTCAGAGGGCGAGGAAGCCTCGGCGACCTCGTTTTCCATGATGTCCTCTTTCAATTTCCCATGTATTTTTTGGGCCATCTTATCACCTCTTCGTTCACAATCATTCAATAAGGTCAGGGGTGTCTCTTTTCAATTCGATTTTACATTTCCTTGGCAGCGGCCATGAATTCATGCCGTCTAAGAAGTATTACAGGAAACTTTTTATTACTCAGAGCGTGACAAGGGAGGAAGGATTATCCCTTCCTCCCTCTTCTCCTAACGATCATTTTCAGACAAGTTTGAAGGGAATCCTGTCGGCAAGAGCGATTCCTTCAGAACTTATATGGGTAGAATAGACGAGGAGCTCGACCCCTGCCGCATGTGCCTTCCGGAGCTCGCTTCCCCACTTCGGATCGATGTGGTCCGCAGGCCGGAACAGGCGTGCGTCCATCCGCTGGATCAGGATGAGCAGCACGGACCGCATGCCGGAGCCGAGGGCGGCCCGGAGCTCGACGAGGTGCCTGCGGCCGCGTTCGCTGACCGCATCCGGGAACATGGCTACTGCCTGCTCCACATAGGTGCAGCTCTTGACCTCCACGAGGCAGGGCTGAAGATCTCTGCCACTCAAACACAGATCGATCCGCGAATGGCTGCCTGCCGGCATCTCGGTCCGTATTTCCGGATATCCTGCGAGCTCGGGAATGATGCCCTTCATGACCGCAGCCTTTGCCAGCCGGTTGGCCGTGAGGGTATTGACCACGACCGGGCCCGTCGCCGTTTCGATGACTTCCCAGGTGTAGGCGAGCTTCCGCGAGGGATTCGATGAGCGGGATATACGGACCTTTCTCCCCTGCTCGGAGCATTCGAGCATCCTGCCGGGGTTGGGGCAGTGGGCCGTAACGATTTCCCCTGAAGAGAGCTCGATGTCCGCGAGGAAGCGCTTGTAGCGCCTGATGAGCGTGCCGGAGACGAGCTCGGGCCACGTGATGAGGGGCTCCGGCATGGTCTGATCTCTCCCCTGGTGCATTTTAATGCGACTGAACGACGGCGGCTCAGAGCACCTCGTTCAGGCGCTTGATGGCGCAGAACTCGCCGCACATGGTGCACACGTCGTCCTTCCCGATCTCGCTCGACTCCCTCGTGCACCGTGCCTTGTCCGGGTCGAGGCAGCACCTCATCTGGCCTTCCCAGTCGAGGTTCTTGCGGGCCTTCGCCATCTCGGTGTCACGCTCTATGGCGTACTTCATTCCCTTGGCAAGGTCTGCCGCATGGGCGGCGATCTTCGAGGCGACCACGCGTTCGATCACGTTCTCCACGGTCGGGAGCCGCAGGTGCTCGGCGGGCGTCACGTAGCACAGGAAGTCGGCGCCGAAGTACGCCGCCAGGGCCCCGCCGATGGCGCCCGCGATATGGTCGTATCCGGCGGCGCAGTCGGTGACCAGGGGTCCGAGCACATAGAAGGGCGCGCCCTTGCACAGGGATTTCTGCAGGCGGATGTTTTCCTGCACCATGTTGAGGGGGACATGCCCCGGACCCTCGACGATCACCTGCACCCCCTTGTCCCATGCGCGCTGGGTGAGCTCGGCGAGCGTGACGAGCTCGGTGATCTGGGCGCGGTCCGTCGCGTCGGCGGTGGCGCCCGGCCGCATCCCGTCTCCGAGCGATATGGTCACGTCATAGGCAGCGAGGATGTCGAGGATTTCATCGTAATACTCGTAGAGCGGCGACTGCCTGCCGTTCTTCTTCATCCACGATACGAGGAAGGAGCCGCCGCGGCTCACCACGTCGAGCACCCGCTTCTGCGATTCGAGGGCGGCGAGCGCCTGCAGCGTCACCCCCGAGTGGATGGTCATGAAGTCGACCCCTTCCTCGGCCTGGTTCCTGACCGTCTTGAGGTAATCGTCGATGGTCATCTCGGTGATGTCCCTGCAGTAAGAGCTCAGCTCGAAGGCTGTCTGGTAGATGGGGACCGTGCCGATCGTAACCGGGGATTCGCTGATGATCTCCCTTCTTATATAGATGAGCTCGGAGCCCAGGGAGAGGTCCATGACCGCATCGGCCCCGCAGTGGACCGCTGCGTGGAGCTTCTCGATCTCTTCCCTGATGTCCATGTGGTAGGGAGACGAGCCGATGTTTGCATTGATCTTGGTCCTCAATCCCTTTCCAATCCCCCTGACGTCCGGGAAGGACCTCTTCGAGTTCTTCGGTATGGCAATGGTCCCTTCTGCCACCCCGCTCCTGACGTATTCCGGATCGAGCCCCTCGTACTGAGCCACGGTGATCATTTCCGGGCTTACCGTTCCATTCAGTGCCTGCTGTCTCTGTGTCATAGGATTTCTTCACTCCTTGTGTGTATGGCCTGCATCTCTTCCCCGGGATCTTGAGCCGAGGCGACTGCGCCGATGCAAGCGACGTTTCTGCAGGATGACCCCGCGAGCTCTTCGAGCCTTTCCCTCGTGATTCCCCCGATGGCTACGACCGGGAGCCGCGAGAGCCTGACCGCTTCCCGCAGTGCCTCCACCCCGGTGACCTCATCGTGGTTCTCTTTGGAAAAGGGGAGATATACCGGCCCGAACCCGATGTAGTCGACAGGCTCTTCCTGTGCCCGGCCCACCTGGTCGAGGGTATGGGTGGAGAGGCCGATCATCAGCCTGTCGCCCGCGAGCCTGCGGGCTTGCCTCGGGGGGATGTCGCCCTGGCCCAGGTGTACGCCGTCGGCGCCCGAGAGCAGTGCGATGTCCACGCGGTCATTGACGATGAAGCGCGTATCCGATCCCTCCGTGATCTTCCTCACTGCGGCGGCGCACTGCAGGAAGTATCGGGAATCGTCTCCCTTATACCGGAGCTGTATCGCGGGGATGCCCGCGGAGACGGCCATTCTTGCGAGGCTCTCATACCCTTGAGCCAGCTCGGTCATGACGAGGTAGAGGCCCTTTCGAAGCGTCCTGCGCGCCTTGATCTCAATATCGCGCTCGATCTGGTAGCATGCATACCGGATCTCCTTCATGACCTTTGATGCATCCGGGGAATCGAGCTTGAGCACCTCCTCGAGGACCCGGAGCCCCTCCTGGACACGCTTCATGTTGGACCTCAGGACGTCCCTCAGAGACGCCCTCTTTTCCTCGAGCAGGCCCTTCGAAGAGAAGCCCACGTCCGAGGCCGCGTCCCTGGCGGCGGGCAGTCCGGATGACGGAACCGCTCCGGAGATGCGGTGCCTCACATCCTTCAGCCGCTGCTGCAGGTCCGCGTCGTCGCGTAAGTAGCGGTAGACGTCCTCGATCACCCTCAGGCCCTCTGTGGCGCGGTTGAGGTTCGCGTCAATGATCCTGCCGATATCCCTTATCATGCGGTGATCTTCTCCATCATCTCGTATGCGGCCTTCCTGCCCGAGAGGAACATGCCTCCGAAGACCGGCCCCATCCTGCAGCCGCCGAAGGTCTCGTTGGCGGCCATCCCCGACACGTAGAGCCCCGGGAATACCTCGCGCGTGTTCTCCACCGTATGCATCTCACCCGGTCCCGCATCCATGGAGCGCTCTCCCATTATGCCGCCGGTTTCGGTACGCAGCCTCACGCCCATCTTTCTTGCCAGGATGTGCACTACATTGGCCGGGTGCCCCGTGGCATCGAGCACGAACTTCGAGTGCAGGGTCAGAGGGTCTACATGGAGCTTCGCCGCTTCCACCGGCGAGTAGTTGATGACCAGCCCTGCCACACGGTCTCCCTTGAACACGACGTCTTCGACCGTGACGAGGTTGAAGATCTTCAACCCTGCCCGCACCGCTCGGTGTATGAGTGTGGAGACGGCATCGATGGAGTCCGCCGTATGGTACCCCGGCTCGAAAAGCCTGAGCGGGATCCCGAGCTCGTCGAGGACGGCCGATGCCTCGTCCTGGACCACGATCTCGTTGAACATCATGCCGCCGCCCCACATGCCCCCTCCTATGGAGAGCTTCTTCTCGAAAAGCGCGACCTTTTTCCCTGCCTTCGCCAGATAATACCCCGCAACGAGACCGGAAGGCCCTGCTCCCACAATGGCCACATCCAGCTCCAGGGCCGACAGGAGCTTTTCCATATAGGTCGTGATGATCGCTCTGCTGATGGTCACTTCATTGAGCATGTCAATCCCCCGTCCTTGATGCTTCTTTTTTAAGGGGCGGTCGCTCGTGTCGACCTCAGGCCGGCTCAATGAAAAAAGCCGTCCCGGGAAAAGGAGACGGCTTTTGGAGAAGTCTTCGAGAAACATTTCCGTGAATCCTCTCTCTCCCTTCGCTGGCATTACCCAGATCAGGTTCTGCGGGTATGATCTCAGGTTCGAACAATGAACCACCCCATGTAAAAGAGCATGAAGGTATATATCTTAAGGAACAACGGGCAGTCAAGGTACAATAGGGAGCAGGCAGGGCGTCACGGATGCGTTCCCGGCGCCCGAGGAATCGGCAGGGGCGGCAGGAATTCATACAGAGAATAATTAACGGATTTTAATTCTGTTCCAATCTTCTTTTAAAGGAAAGGTTTTTCAACGAAAGATTTTCACCTCGATGTTGCACAGGAAAGGCGGCAGTGTAAATTCTGCCGTCTTTCTTTTTGCCCGGATGATCCTGAATAGGCCTGGAATACGGGCTTTTAGCGGTCCCGGTATCCATGGACCGGCAGGGAACAAGCACGTAAGAGCCGGCAGAGAGGCAACAAAAACTTGACCGTTTCCTTTCATATGGGTATATAGGGAGACTATTACCCGAGCATACGGGATGAGCGTAGTCGCGGTTCAAGAAATTGCAGGGCAGCCTTGACTGTAAGAGCGGGGTATTATGGATTTTAAGAGGAAGGAAGATAGGGTTGGGCTGGGCGCCAAGGCAACACTCTTCATATTTTTCGTACTGATTCTGGCTGGATCGGTAGTCTTTGCCAGAGGATATATCCAGAATTCGACAGCGGGCAGGAGCATCAAGACCCAGGCAGTGAAACCCGCCTCTCAGGCCAGGATCGCCCTCCAGGAGGCGCCGGCCAAGCAGCCGGAGCCTTTCAGAAAGATCTACACCGTACAAAACGGGGATTCCTTCTTCGAGATCCTGAAGGCAAACGGCGTATCGGGGGGGGAAGCGCTCGCCATCGTAAAAAAAACCAGGCCTGTCTTCAATATCTCCAGGATCAAACCGGGCAACGACATCCAGTTTATTTACTCGGCCGACGGACTGAATCTCACCCAGATCCACTATGATGTCTCCGATACCGAGAGGCTCGTGATAAGGATCTCCGAATATCGGATCACCGCAAAGAAGGTCGATATGGATGAGGCGGAGCGAATCTCGTTCCAGACCGATGCGGCGCCGGCGTCCAAAGATCACTCCCCGGCCCAGGAAAGGGCAGGCCTGAGCGATCGGGCGCAGGGAGATGAGCAGCCCGCCGTGGAAAAGCAGGGGAATCCTCTCCCGGGCACACACCAGATCGATATCGAGATAAAAAAAGGACAGAGCCTCTCCGACATCCTCACCCAGATCGGGGTGAACAGGCAGGAGATAGCCCTTCTCATAAAGTCGTCGAAAGGGGTCTATAATCTTGCATCCTTGAGGGCTGGAAAATCCATGAGCGTATGGCTTTCCCAGGACAAGCCCGTCCGGATCAGGAAATTGACCTACGAGATCAATGACACGAAGTATCTCGACGTATCGAGCACCCGTGACACCTTCACCGCCAAAACCCGCAAACTGGAGAGGGAGGTCCGTTACGAGGCCGCCCAGGGAAGGATCTCGAGCAGCCTCTATGAATCTGCTGTCGCCGCCGGGGTCAATCCCGAGATCGTCATCGAGCTCACGGACATATTCGCCCACGACATCAATTTCTTCTCCGATGTCCAGCCGGGAGACTCCTACGCCGTGCTCTACGAGAAGTACTATGTGAAGGACCGGTTCAAGGGCTGCGGCAGGGTCATGGCCGCGAGATTCACCAATCAGGGCAAAGAGCACGTGGCGATCTATTTCGAGAATGAGCGCAGGGGCATCCATGGGTATTTCGACGAGAAGGGCAGGCCCATGAAGAAGATGTTCCTCCAGGCCCCCTTGAGCTATCGGCGCATATCGTCCCATTTCTCTAAGCGCCGCCTCCATCCCATTTCCAGGGTCGTGAGGCCGCACCTCGGCGTGGATTACGCAGCCCCGACCGGAACTCCGGTCTGCTCCCTGGGCCAGGGCAAGGTGGTATTCAAAGGCTGGGACCATGGGTTCGGCAACACGATCCGCATCGGGCATGCTGGCGGATATGTCACGCATTACGGCCATCTCTCGCGGTTCGCAAAGGGGCTCAAAGTGGGTGAGCGCGTGGATCAGGGCGACACTATCGGGTACGTCGGATCGACGGGCTATTCTACGGGTCCTCACCTGGACTTCAGGGTGAGCGTGGGCAAGAAATTCATAAACCCGCTCACCATGAAGAACGTCACCGGTCCGCCTTTGCGGGGCTCGCTCCTTGCGAACTTCAAGCGCGTCTCGGCGCTCAGGCTCGCCATGCTTGAGAGCAGGAGCCATGAGGTCGCCCAAGCCGTTCCTCCCTCCGGGAAAGATCCCGAGACGAAGCTCGCTCCAAAAGGATAGCACATCCGCTGCTTCGTCGGAGATGGCCGTATAAAATCGACGGGTTTTTCCCCATGATAAATTTTTGACACCGTCATTATCATACGGTATAAGACCGCATGATGAATTTCAATATTCAAGAACTTATCCTCCTTATGGTCCCCGTGCTCTTTTCCATTACGGTCCACGAGGTCAGTCACGGATATGCGGCATACCGGATGGGAGATCCTACGGCCAAAGCTGCCGGGAGGCTCACCCTCAATCCCGTAAAGCACATCGACGTCATCGGCCTCCTGGTGCTCTTCCTGACGAGGATGATCGGATGGGCGAAACCCGTACCGGTGAATCCGGCTTACTTCAGGAACCCGAGGAAGGGAATGATGTGGGTGTCTGTGGCCGGGCCCATTTCAAACCTGGCCCTTGCGTGCGTGTTCGCCGTGGTCTACAAGATGTCCGCAGGATTTCTTTCGTCTTCCTACCTCTATCCCCTGGTCTTCATGATGGAGTTCATGATCGGCATCAACGTGGGCCTTGCGATATTCAACCTGATCCCCATACCGCCGCTCGACGGGAGCCATATCCTCGAAGGCCTGCTTCCGGCCGATATGGCCAGGGCGTACTCCGCCATCGCCCCGTACGGGTTCGTCATCCTCCTGGTCCTGATATTCACCCGTGTTGTTGATTACCTGATTTTCCCCATCATCAACACCATCGTCAGCATCCTACTAAGCGTGTAGCGAGGAATCACTATGGAAAGAAAGCGCATCGTATCCGGAATCAGGTCGACAGGCGATCTTCACATCGGGCATTATCTGGGCGTGCTCAAGAACTGGGTGGAGCTCCAGAAGGAATACCAGTGCTTCTACTTCATAGCAGACTGGCACGCGCTCACGAGCGAGTATCGAGACCCATCCATCATCCGGAAGAGCGCGAAGGATATGGTGATGGTATGGCTGAGCGTGGGCATCGATCCCGCGCAGTCGGTGATCTTCAGACAGTCGGATG
>Ga0116185_1005193_pt1 | contig 10331 bp, 8 predicted proteins | sample AD_JPNNA7_MetaG_FD_89754 | JGI IMG/M metagenome (GOLD analysis project Ga0116185, IMG submission 89754) | Active sludge microbial communities of municipal wastewater-treating anaerobic digesters from Japan - AD_JPNNA7_MetaG | ecosystem: Engineered > Bioreactor > Anaerobic > Digestate | place... | reverse complement strand
GCGCGGCCAGGTCGAACGCTTCGAGCTCATCGGGAGAGGGGGCGTCATTTCGCAGCGTTATGCCTGCGGCGTGCCGCCCGGCGCCGTTGCGCAGCATGGCGCTCAGGGTTTCCGGGGTGTCGGCAACCAGCGAAAACAGCGCCACGGGATTTCGCTCGGCAAACGCCGCGGCCACGGTTTCAAGGGCGCCCGGCGCGTCTCCGGGATGCACGCTCCAGTAAGCCACGCGGGACGCGTATTTCTCCGGGAAGGTGGTCGCCGTTTCGGGCGGCGTTACGGCAAGGTCGATGAGGATAGCGGCATCGAGCCCCGCCTCATTGGCAGCCTCAACCAGCGCGTCGAGTTCAGGATTGACGGCGTCGAAGCACACTCTGCCCAGCGGCAGATCCCGCATGGCCAGGAGCGCATAGGGTTCCGGGGAGTCCATGATTGCCGCGACAGGGGGCGGAACCATGGATGCGGGCCTGTCGATCCGGCAGAACGGATGGGTGGATTCCTGCGTCTCGCCTGCCGCCTCGATGGTTACGCGGGCCAGATAGCGTCCGCGCCGCCCGGCCACGTTTTCGAGAGGCACCCACCGGATGCTTTGACCCGGAAGCGGAAGCACGGTATCGAGTGCGCTTTCTTCGGCGCCGCCGCTGTCCTGAATGGCGACCCTGACATGAGCCTCGATGTCCCGATCGCTCCGCAACTCAAGCACAAGGACGTCATCGATGTAAACGTGGGGAATGGGCTGGTCCGGCGCGATAGCAATGGTGACCTCCGCAGACGCGCCTGCCGCCAGGCTGAGGATGGCTGCCAATGCTGTAATAATCCGCGTCATCTCCGGTTATAGTCCTGCCAGGAACGGGTTTGAGGAGTGTTCTTCGCCGATCGTGGTGGCCGGGCCATGGCCCGAGTATACTACCGTTTCGCCCGGCAATGGCAGCAATTGCGTTTGGATGGACCGCAGCAACTGCTGGTAGTCGCCTCCCGGCAGGTCGGTGCGGCCGATAGACCCCTGGAACAGCACATCGCCGGCGAACACGCTCCCATGGCCAACCAGCACGACATGGCCCGGAGTATGGCCGGGCGCGTGGCGCACCTCGAAGGTGAGTTCGCCCACATGCACCTCATCGCCCGCCTCGAGGAACACGTGCGGGTCGGGCGAAGGGACGGTGGGAAACCCGAACATCATGCCCTGCTGTTGAATGGAGCGGAGCAAGGGGAGATCCGCCTCATGAAGAAGCAGCTCGCTGTCGGTTCTCTCAAGCAGAACCGCGTTGCCTGCGCAATGATCGCAATGGGCGTGGGTGTTTATGATGGCTCGCACCCGGTATCCCTCAAGCGAAGCCAGTAGCAAGGGTGCCGCTTCACCTGGGTCGATCACGATGGCTTCGCCTGCACTTCGCACCACGTAGCAGTTCGTCATGAAAGGCGTCAGCGGGAAGGCCTGAACGTCCAAGATGCTCCTCCTGAGGGTGGCCTGGTGTGTTGGTACGCGTTTGAGCGGCGGGTGTCACGGACCGCGCCCCCCGATGCTACCGGCTCAGCCGTTCGCAGTCAAGAATGAGCCCCCCACGCGTCATGCCCTCCAGCGCCAGAGCCGCGCCAGAAGCCCGCCACCATACCCGGTCTTGCCAGTGCCCACCCGGTGATTGGGCCTTCAACACGGTCTCCTCGCCAAACACGCCCCTGGGCGCAGACCGGGGAGTCCGGATAAGCTCGGGTCTTCTGTTGACAATTATGGGCCGTCATGCTAGTGTCGCGTCAAGGTCTCGCGAATCGGAATCAGGGCAGGGCGCCGTGTGGCGAGAGGGACGTCGGGCGCACGAGGGCACTATGGTTAACCTGCCGCGTAAGCAAGGTTTTACGCTCTTGGAATTGATGGTAGCTGTTACCATCATCGGCATCCTCTTTGTGCTGATTCTGCCGGCGCTGTTGCGGGCCCGGGAACAGGCCCGGCGCGCGTACTGCAATAATAGCATTCGCCAGATTGGTATCGTGTTCAGTTTGTGGGCAAACGATCACGACGGCGCTCTTCCGCCCGGGGCGCCGAACGGGTTTTGGGATTACCCGGACTCCAATGGCGTTTGCCACCATTTACAGCGCAATAACTTCATCTGCGATGTACGCGACTTGTATCCGGAGTATCTGGATACGCTGCAGGTGTTTAAATGCCCAGGTTCGATAAAGCAGCTGGCGGACACCCGGCTTGATTGGTACACCGATATCACCTTTATGGATGGATACCTCGAGAGCATCATGGTGACGGACCCGCGCAACCGGGAGGCCATCGAGCGCCTTCTGGGTCAACGGATGGATCCCGAATGCATCACGAACGACATGTACACCTACTTGCCGTATGCGGTCAAGACGGAGGAACAGGCGCTCTTCCTGTGGGCGGAACTCCACCGCCTCATGCACGAAGGCGCGATTGATTTCATGATGGATGACCTTTTTGTGCCCGGCGGCCACGGACCCGGCGGGAGCGACACGTTTCACCGTCTCCATTACGGAGTGTCGCGGTTCTTTATCTCGGATATGAACAATCCGGCGGCGACGGCCGCCTCGGAAAGTGAGATTCCGGTTCTCTACGACTCGGTGAGCGATCTGGGGATACTGCAGTTGAACCATATGGTGCCGCCCGGGGGAAATGTGCTGTATCTGGACGGCCACGTCGAGTTCAGACGGTATCCGGATGAACAGCACCGTCCTCCATACACCGAGCTTCTGGTAGAATGGACGCGGCGGAATGTATACGACAACAGCGTGGAACAGGAGGTGCCGGCCTGGTGCAGCAACCGCCTGCCGGCGACTCCGTTTGAACCGCGGTACAGACACCGCCCAAACGATGCGATGTACACGGATTTGGTATTCTAGGCGGGGTCGCGCGGCATCTTCGTGCGGGCTCCGCAAGGAAGACGCGCGTGGCCGATGACGACGCTTCCGGCATGCGTTGCGGCCGGCGGCTTCTTTAAACTCTCAAGGGAAGACGAGGTAAAACATGAAAGAACGAGGATGGGTTGTAATCGGCGCAGCTGTGGTGTTGGCTGCCATGTTTTCAATGGAGGCCTATGCGTGGGGCCCTCGCGCTCAACGGGCTATTACCGGGACCTCCATCCAGGTCGTGCGCCGTACCATTAGGACCGTGTTCCAGACGTCGGGCGCCAAGTACGATGAAGACGTGATCAAAGGGGCATTAGCGGGGCCGACAGCGTTACGTGATGCCGTGGAGCTGAACGGTGAAAACCGCGCGATGCATCGGATCGCCTCGGAGATGTTGTTGCTTCACTACGTGCGCGACTATTCAATGGGCAGCTACTATGCGTACCGCATGGGGGTGCTCTCGTCCCTGGTATCCGATTTGTATCTCCCGTTCATGTATGACGCCTCGGCGGAAAACCGAAAGCTCGCCGCCGAAATCGACGCGGACATCGACGAGCATCTTGAAAGCTTCACCTATACTCCCTTGCGGGAGAAATCAGTCATTCTGCGCGAGCTTCGGCGGTATATTGAGGACAGCCGCAGCTACTTGCGCGACGCCAAAGCAATCATTGCTGCCGACTACGCTCGTGGCGATGGGTATAATGGGTATCTGAAGAACGGCGGCGCGCAGAATGCCTTCAGCAATGCTGTGCAGGCGGTGAGCGACATCGTTTACACCGTGCTCCAGACTGACCAGGACTTGGGGTATATGAAACCTTCCGACGAGAATCTGATGTGGTTTTTCGTCGACAACATCGAATACCTCCTCAAAGAAAAAAAGAATGCCAAAGCGGCTGATGAGATATACGATCATTTCGTTCGGGTCAACCCTGACAACTATCTGGCCTATGAGCAAGTTGGGGACATGTTCTACGAGTTCGGCGATAGAGAGCGGGCCGTGAAAGAATGGAAAACTGCGCTTCAGACGCGCGGTCCGGACCGCCAGCGCATTGTACGGAAGCTGGCGACCTATTATATCGAACAGGGAAAAGATCTCGTTGCAAAGGCCTCGGACCCGGATGCGCCGTCGGACTCGCTGCAAAAGGCGCTGGAGTATTTCAACCGCGCGATGGAGATCGACCGGGGCAATGAAGTCGCGGCACGCTCTATCGAGGAGACGCGGATCGAGCAGAAGCGGCGCGACGAACGCGAACAGACCGACCGGGAGATTGTGTCGGCCGGAGAAACGGCGCTGGCCGAAGCGGATGTCTTGAGTACGCAGAAGGCACTCGGCGATGCGCTCAACATTTACCAGAAGTCCGTGACGTTGTTCGACAACGTGAGCAGCGAGTTCAAGGCGCAGCGGGAACAGGCCGAGAACGGAAAGAAAGATGCTCAAGCCAAGATGCGCAAGGTTATCACCGACATTATCCAGCAGGGCCAGAGCCTCATCGAGGAAGGCGATCGGATGGTCGAGGAAGCCACCAGTGAACAGAGTTTCGAAGACGCCAAGAAACGGTTCCAGAGTGCTCAGGCGGTGCTCAAGTACATCCCCGACAACCAGTCCACCGCGCTGGTAGCGTCCCGTGATGAGGAGATTGCCCGGGCCAAAACCAGCCTGGACCAGGTCGACACCGAGAAGAAGCGTTGGCTCGAAGACCAGGAGCGGCGCAGGCAGCTCGAAGAGCAGCGCAGGGCTCATGAAGCCAGCCAGGCGGCGGCCGCGGCAAGCCGCACACAAGGCGGTGGCGGTGCGGCGCCCGCGGGCGCTGCGCCGGCAGGGGGCCAGCCTCTCCAGGTCGGCCAGGAGTAATGAGGAGCAGGGCGGGTTTTCCTGTACCCCCTGCGCAACGGCGTGTGAGTTCAAAAGCCTCTCAGACGAGAGGCTTTTTGCTGTGAGGGAGCGGAGGAGGGGGCCCCTTGCGCATGCAAGCGCCCTAATCACGCCAGCCCGAAAGGGATACGGCGCACGAATGGCCCATTCTTGTTGGCGCGGCGTATCTCCTGACCGTGCTATTCGGGACATTGCGTGTCAGACGCCCGCTCTGCGAGACCGCAGGCAGGAATGCCTGCCCCATCTAATGCTCGGCGAGGATAATCCGGCACCCCTGCATCAGCTCCGCAAGCACCGCTCGAAACTGATCGCTATGGCATCTATTGGCCATTACAATAGACATGACGCCTTCATTGGCGCATCAGGGATTTGTTACGAGAGGCACGTCCTATGCAGAAGCGTACGCGTTCCATAGTCGCGGGGTTGGTGCTTGTTTTTGCGGCCGGCGTAGCGGCTGTTATCGCGGCCGGGATGCTCGCGTCCCGGCGCGACAGCGCGGTGGTCCAGCGCGTGGTGGGACGCGGCAGCGAGGCAGTCGCCCGCTACGAAGAGCAATTCACAGCCAAGAAAGTCCCCGCGAAGGCGCAAAGCCCCGCTGACGAGCGCGCGGGAGCTCAGTCGGTAACGCATTCCCCCGTGGGCGGCGAAGAGCCCCCGGCCAAGCCATTACCAGCGACCGAACTCTTCAATAAGCTGGGCCCAGACGCGCAATCGGTGGAATCACAGCAAGACTATGAGAACATCGAGAACCTGGTCGAAGCAAAAGGATGGTCTGAATGGACCGGCGAGGATTCTCAGTTTCTCTCGGAATTCTTTGGCAAGAACGCCGGCCTGCTCGAGGAGATCCGCCGGCTCGCCGGGCTTGGCGAACCTGTGTACCACGTGGACCTCTCGAAGGGGTACGCAACGGAACTGCCCCACCTGGCCCAATTGCGGTCCATGGCCCGCCTGCTGCGTTCCGAGGCTGCCCTCCGCGCCAGCGCCGGAAACATTCAAGGCGCCATGGAAGATTACGAAGCCATCATCGGCCTCGGCGAAACCCTGGTTGAGGAGCCCATCATCATTTCGCAGCTCGTGCGCATCGCCATGATGGGGATTCTGTTTCAAGGCATGGGGTCGGCGCTGACGCCCGGTCAACTAACGCCGGAACAGGCGCGGGCCTTCGTTCAGGACACCGCCGGGATGTACCATCGGGAAGCCCTCGTGAATGCCCTTGTCACCGAAGCCACGTTCGGTACGGAAGCGATGGAGAACTTCCGTAACGGCCAAGTCTTTCCTGATGTACCCTCGGAAGCAAACGCCGTGCTGGGCTTCATCTACCAGACGCCCATCGGGGGTATCATGCTGAGCTCCGACCGGCAGAATTACGCAGAGTTCATGGAACGCCTGGCACAGGCCGCTCAGGCTCCCTACTACGAGGTCCAGGCGGAACTCGAGGCCATTGATTCGGAAGTCGATGATCTCTCCATCCTCAATGTCCTGACCCCGATACTCGTGCCTGCCCTCACCCGGGTGCAAGGCGCCCAGGCCCGAAGTGAAGCCATGCTCGACCTCACCCGCATCGGGCTTTCCCTCGAGGCTTATTACACCGAAACCGGCAATTATCCCGAGAACCTCAACGTTGTCGCCCGTGACCTCGGCGGCTCGGTGCCCCTCGACCCTTACACCGGCAATTCGTACGTTTACCGTCCTGCGGGAGAGACCTTTACCTTATACAGCGTGGGCGAAAACCGGCAGGACGACGGCGGCCGCCACCACTTCCGCGAGGGGGACATTGTCTGGCGCGGCGTCGAAGTCGAACTCGAACAAAAGGAGTAGCGGCTGCCGGAGACGCCCTCCTTTCCAACGCCAGGGTCAGCGCCCGGGACCCGCCCGCGAGGGGGTGATTACACAAAATCCCACACAGCGCCGGGGACTTCGTCTTCGCCGTCAAACTCCCCGTCGGGCATCTCCGTAACTTCTTCGGCAATAGGTCTGGCAGAAACCTGGAAAGCCCTCTCAGCGGGGGCGGCAGCCACGCCTTCGTCTGCCAGCGCCTCCGCAGGGTTCAGCGCAAACAAGTCCTCGACGCTGGCATTCAGTAACGCGGCCAGACTTAGCGCAACGGCAACCGAAGGATTCAAGCGGCCCTTCTCGATGGCGATGATGCTCTGGCGTGTAATCCCCGCTTGCTCAGCCAGCACGGTTTGGGTCAGTCGGCGCGCCTTCCGCCATTGCCGAAGGTTGTTGGACAAGACGCCGTTCCTCATATGTAAAGAATACCTTACATTACCTGTTTTGGCAAGTGCCGAGCGGGAAAACTCGTTTTCCTATCGGCCGAGACGCCAGAGCACCTCTCGTCACATGACCCCGAGGAGAGAAATGGGCATTCGGTACCCGAGCCGCAGCGAGATCATGCGCTTCGAGCGGGTGTAGCAGAGAAGCCGGATTCAAAATGGAGCACTAAACCGCTCTTTTCAAATTGAAACGCGGTCGGCTGCCAGACCTGCATTACTCTGACCGAAGAAGGTATACCGGGGGCCGGATTCCCTTCCACCTGGCGCGTGACTCATCGTATTCTCGGGCAAAGTGTGCGCCAAGGCAAGAACACCGGGCATGCATCGAGAAGCTGAAACAGTCCTCAAAAGAAGTGACCCTCTGCCAAGGATAGAGTACCATCAATAACCGGTTCCTTGCCCCAAAGCATGGGGGACTCAAACCATGCGTGGTGACCGCAAGCGGCTCCTGGCCTGCTTGACCGGCCGTACGAAATTGCACAAATGGGGCCCCCCGAACAGGTATCGGTCCGTGCGTATGCAGCGCAAGGCGCATTATCGAGACCCCTACCCGGCCGAAACTTGAAACATATCTGAAACAAGATTTTCCCCAAAGAACGTTTGGACCTCTCCCGAAATGCGCCGATGTCCTGTACGCCAAAGCCCTCTGGCGCGCCCACATAAGCAACGGCGGAGCGGCAATAATGTTCCAGGGACGTTTCACGAAGCCCCTAAAAAGCCACCCAAAGTGCGATGACTTCGCCTGCAATTTCCTCATGAGGCACGGCATCCCGTTCCGAGAATTGTATACTATATTTTACATTGTGGACCGCCCTGCTCGCGACAACAGAACAGCACCGGGCCACGCAAGCGGCCCTGACCCGGCTCGCGCACGCAGGCCATCCTCTCACGAGAGGAGAAAAGAGAGGCGCCAGGCTCCGGCGGGCAGGGAGACCTCTTCGTTATTTCCGTGCGGGGACGGCGGCGCCATCAGGTTTGGTATTGCCGGGTGATGGTCCGGTTGGTATACTAGATCTCATAGCCCGGTGTAAGAGGGAACTCGCCATGACCGCATTCTTCGCTCGCCGTATCTGGACTCTCTGTATTCTGGGGGGTATCGCCTCTGGTCTGGCATGGGCACAACCGGAAATGCCTGTCCCGGACCCTGCGGCGCCATTACACGAACGGATCACCGCGTGGGATGCGCTCCTTCACGAGTACCATTATCACGACAACATCGTGCAGACGCAGGTCATCTTCCCGCCGTTCGGCGAGGACCGTCCCATCACAGGCAACCATGAAGACGTGGCGGGCCATACGGCGGCGTTGCTGGCCGCCTACAGCCACCGTTACGCCGTGACCAGGGAGCCCGCCCACCGCGCCGCGGCCGACGACCTCATGCAGGGCATCTTGAACCTTGAACGCGTCACCGGGGTGCCGGGATGCGTAGCGCGCAGTTTTTACCAGACCGACCGCCCCTTGTGGCACGAGCAGGCCTATTTCTTCCCCAACGAATGGCATGACTCCAAGACCATGCCCGGCTACCGGTGGGAGGGTGACCTGAGCAGCGACAAGTTCACCGATTTCTTCTTCGCCGTCGGCACCTATTGGGAAATCTGCGCTGATGAGGAACACAAACAGCTCGCCGCGGACTTCCTGGACCGCTTTGTGGGGCGCTGCGTCGATTTCAACTTCAAATTGGTTGATGTCGACGGGAAAATGACCCTTTGGGGCAATTTCTGCCCTGACCTGCCCCACGAAAACCTTAACGCCCTCGAGATGCTGGCCGGGCTCAGGACCGCGTACAAGGTGACCGGAAAAGACCGCTACCTGGCCGCGTACCACATGCTCATCGACCGCTACCACTACGATGATCAGGCCATTCTGGCCAAAGTGCTCTGGCCAAAGGAATGGACCGTCCCGTGGGACGACAGCCTGGCCGCGCAATCTTACTACATGCTTATGCGGTTCGAGGACGACCCCTCGCTCATGCAGAAGTACCGCATGTCGATCAACCGGCACTATTTCGCATGGAAAGACTATAAATTCGGGTACGCGTCCGTTCCCTTCTATTTCATGCTCTATCAGGTACTTACGGGCGAAGAGGCGGTGGACGGATCCGTCCTTGACGCTATCAAGAACATGCGCGGCGGTCACCGTACCCTGCGTACGTTCACCAAGAATACTCCCGATGGACCCCAGCAGGTCCAGTCCTACGAAGAAGAAGTATCGGCCGACACCATCCTCAATTATTGGTTCGGCCGTCACTATGGATTCATCGACCCCGCGTGGTAGGAGGAAAGGCAGCCATGAAAGAGCGGCGATACACCATCTGGGTAGCTCTTGCGGCGATTGTTCTCGCGGGAGCGGGCGCGGCTTTGCAGCCGGGCGCCGCGAAGGCCCCCACGCCCCCGGCTGGCATGGTATACGTGCCGGCGGGGGCATTCATTATGGGCAGCGAGTATGGCGATGCTGACGAAACCCCGAAACACATGAGCGAGACCGGGGCCTATTTCATCGACAAGTACGAGGTCAGCAACGCCGATTACCAGAAGTTCGACCCGGAATTCGCGTTCGAGGAAGGCCGCGAGAACTATCCGGCGAGCGTCACGTGGCACAAAGCCTCAGCGTACGCAAAATGGGCCGGCAAACGCCTGCCCACTGAAGCGGAATGGGAGAAGGCTGCTCGCGGCACCGACGGGCGCACGTTCCCCTGGGGCGAAACCCACGATGCGACATTTTACAACTGGGACGAGACCTACCCGCGCGGCGGGTCCCCGGCGAAACCGGAAAGCCCCTACGGCTGCGTCGACACGGCCGGGGGCGCGTGGGAATGGACCGCCGATTGGTATAAGGCATACGCAGGCAACGACATCCCTTGCGAGGCCTACGGCGAGAACTACAAGGTTATGCGCGGCGGCGCCAGTTTTAACGACGTCGCCATGATGCGCACCACTCACCGGTACTACCTGCCCCCCGACTCGACCGGCGGCTATTTCGTAGGCTTCCGCTGCGTCAAAGACGCGGACTAGAACCCACCCTGGTTGCGCGGCCGCGGTCTTTGTGCGGCCCGGCAGGGGCGCGCCGTTTCGCTTGCGGGCACGTATTGTTTATCATAGCGTTCGATATGGCGTCTTGGGGGACATACTTTCGTTGGGCCTCGCTGGCCGTAGTGGTCGCTGCGGGCTCGTGGCTTTTGTGGCCGCGGTCCGGCGATGATTCCGTGACGGGCATTCCGCAGCGCCGGAACTACGGTGGCGGCGTCAAACACGTCATCAAGTTTGTGCCTGGACCGCAGTACATGCCGGGCACGACGCCCTTCGGGCTGGGTGCGC
>Ga0116185_1005181_pt1 | contig 10351 bp, 10 predicted proteins | sample AD_JPNNA7_MetaG_FD_89754 | JGI IMG/M metagenome (GOLD analysis project Ga0116185, IMG submission 89754) | Active sludge microbial communities of municipal wastewater-treating anaerobic digesters from Japan - AD_JPNNA7_MetaG | ecosystem: Engineered > Bioreactor > Anaerobic > Digestate | place... | reverse complement strand
GCGATCGAATTGTGGAGAGTGCTCTCGCAAGAGAACTTGGAGTAAGCCAGGCTTCAGTGCGGGAGGCATTAAGAAGCCTTATTGCAATGGGCTTTCTAGAAAATGAACCTTTTAAGGGAATTACCGTGCGCTCTTTTACTGCACAGGATTTGATGGAAGTAATCACTGTACGAATTGCGCTCGAGACCCTTGCCTGCCAGCTTGCAGTAAAACGAATTAGCGATGAGGAAATAGATCAGCTCGAAGATATAGTAAATGAAATGATTCGCGCTTCAGAGCAAGGCGATATAGATAAACGGATTCATCTCAATATCCTTTTTCACGAAAAGTTAGTCGAAACATCGGGAAATAAATTGATCCTACAGCTATATAAATATATGCGCTTTGGGACATGGTCTCTACTTACTGGTCGTCTGTCAGACATGGATCCAATGTATATTTCCACCCGACATCGAATACTCCTGGATGCATTGAGATCAAGGGATCCGGAAAAGATTACCGCAGCAATTCAAGATCATATCGAGAGTACTAGTCTGCCTTTAGGTGAATTACTTGCAAAAGAAAAGAATTCTGATCATAATTAGTCAATAACAATAGCAAATCCAGATATTTCTCTTACTATTAGATTCTCACCTATACAGCAATCCTAAATCGAAAAGAAGATTTTTATCTCTATTGAAAGCATCTATGGAAACAGTTCTTTCATAACTAAATAGAGAAGATTTTTCTTGACAAATTGAAAAAATGGATCGATAATCGTTAATCGATAGTGATAAACTATCTAAGGAGGACTTATGGACCGAAATAAAGTTTTGGCTCAGTTCTTTGGCGATGAAGAGTTCCCAGTGGAATGGGCAAATGAGGACGAGAAGAAACTATTCTGGTGGTTTGATGACAATCATTGCCCTAATCCGGTATCGCCTATGTATTTCAGCATGGATGGGTGGTGGGGACCTACATGCGAGTATATGTATCGAAGATTTGATAATCCTCTAGGGGTTAAATGGCCAGCAAAACGCGTAAATGGTTATGTCTATACAGCTATTGTGCCTCGCACTGAAGAAGAAGAGGCAGCTACCGCACCGTATTATCTATGGATAATGCCAAGCTACGCCACAGACTTCCTTACATTGTGGAGAGATCGCTACATCCCCGAGATAAAGGCAAATTTTGCTTATATCGACAATTACGATGCTGAACAAGCAACTTTGCCTCAGCTCATGATACATCTTGAAGAGATGATCGATATTCAGGAAAGGCATTTCCGTCTCCATTGGATACTAAATTATGCACAATTCCAAGTTTCGACAGATTTTGGAGCAGTTGTCAAAGAGCTTTTAGGTGAAGTTCCTTCAGATCTTTTAGGCAAGGTAAATATTTCCAGGGCAGATAGAAACTGGGATAGCTTACGCGAACTTTGGAAACTAAAAGAAAAGGTAAAAGGTAGCAAAGAGCTCAGTCAAGCCTTCAAAGAGGGAAAGAATGGTTCTGAAATTCGTGGGCTTCTTGGAAAGACCAATGTCGGAAAGGAATTTTTGAAAGATGTCGAAGCCTATGCAAATGAGTTTGGATATAAGTCTATCTATACGCATGAATACAGATTCAAACTATGGGTAGAAGACAATACCCCAATTATTGAGCAAATTAAGAACAACTTCGATACTGATTTCGATTTCAACGAGGCATATAACCATTCAATAAAAGAGCAAGATGAAGCAATAGCCGAATTGCGCAGGCGTTTAGCTGGAAAATCTCAAGAAGATAAAGATCGCTTTGAAAAAGCTCTAGATCTCAATCTAAAGATGATGCCATTAACTCCCGACCATCATTTCTATTTTGATCAATCCACCTATGCACGGATGAGAATCGTCTTGTTGAGGGTTGCGCGAAAGATGGTTAAAGAGGGGATGCTCGATGATCCAGAAGATATAATGTATTTGGAATATGAGCAGCTAAGGCGTTATGTAGCGAATCCAAAATCCTATGATGGACGAGCCCTTATCAAGAAGGCAAAGCTTGATATGGAAAAAGCGAGCAAGATAACTCCTCGACCATGGGTTGGTACAGTAAGCTATTGGGGTATGTATATAGAGCCATATCATATGCTCTGGGGATATCCAGAACGATTTGAAAAGGATTTTGGTCGCGGCGGAGTTAAAGGCATTGTGAGAGGTATAGCCGCATCGCCTGGCGTTGTAGAAGGAATTGCTCATGTGGTCCAAAGTCCCGCGGAATTCGATTCTGTTAAAAAAGGAGAGATACTTGTTTGCGTCATGACGAATCCTGCATGGGTTGTCGTATTCAGTAAGGTCGCTGCTATTGTCACGGATGCAGGCGGTGTGCTTTCTCACTCCGCAATTACTGCAAGAGAGTTCATGATTCCAGGTGTTGTCGGCACAAGCAATGCCACAAGAATGATAAAGACAGGAGATAGAATTCGCGTAGATGGAAGCACGGGCGTCGTAGAGATTCTTTGATTTGGTAATAGTTTGGGCTATTTCAGTTTTGATCTGGAACAGTCTGATCCTTTTGGATTGAGAAGACATGTAAGGAGGCAAAACATGGCAGAGGTCAAGACAAAGGAGACAATTCCATTTTGGTTGGCGGTAGGTATAACGGCAATTGTCTTTTTACCTTTAACCATTTTTTTAGGGAAATACAATATTCCACTGTGGGTTTCATTTATTGTATGGGCTGAATTCTTTAACTTTGGAGCAACCGTCAAAAAAGCATGGAAATTTATTCTTATTGCATTCCCCGCAGGAGCTGCAATCTGTGCGGCTGGTTTCATCGCTTCATTTTCTCTATCGGCCAGTATTCCAGCTCTTGCTGGTCCAGGAGGATCTGGAATGTGGGGAATGTGGGTTGGCTTTGGTATCGCAGTCTGTGTTCTTGTCTATATAATGAAGTTTTCCAAGATTCTAAGCGAAGGGTCTCTTTCTTATTTCAATGGAATGACTATGATGATTGCGGTTCTGTTCACCAACTCTTATCCTAAAGGTGATAATCTCTCAATTCAGATCAACGTAATAATCGCATGCCTTTGGACCATTCTATCAGGCTGTTTTGGTCTTTTCCTGGGATGGTTCAATATGGCGATTACATTCCCTAAAGAGGTACATGACAGTAAGTAATCTAAGTAATTTTATCTGGAGTTTTTAATGCAGTCCTGAGGCCATCCGGGGGAATGGATGGCCTCACTTTTTTCATTCGCCTTTTATCTTGCTATTGTTGATGTCTCTAGCTTTATGCCTGCAGACCTAATCTTTCCAGCCCTCAAAAAAACTGAGCTCTTTCAGAATAGCTTGTGAAACCTCATGATAAGAGGGTTCTCTCAGTTTTTCTGCCATTTTTCTGGCACTGCCAGTATAGAGTTCGATATGGCTAGCCTCTTCTATGCCCTCTGCAAGTCCACGCATGGTATCGTAGTTTCTATAGCCGATTGTTCCATATTCAGCGTAGACCTTGATGACTTGCATTAGGCCTATCCACCCGAACTTATCAACCTGATCGGCATCGCATAGAACCTTTTCTTCTAAACTGACAGGCTCGTAGGCGGTATATCCTGGATATTTGCCTTTATGTTTGAGAATTATGTTAGAAATCATTTTCTTTTCTTCATTTGTCCATTCATTTAGATAAGGAAGGCAATCCATAGCTCCATACTCATTGTGCTTTTTGGGCTCTGAGGGATTGGTGATAAAACCAATGTCATGCAAAAGAGCCGCTGTAATGACAATCGGCAGATCAGCACCCTCTTCTGTTCCTATCACTACAGCATTGAGTACAACGCGCATAATGTGTTCCCAATTATGACTGATCTTAAGGCCTTGGTATTTATCTTTCATAGTGTCATAGAGTCTTGCGATTCGAGGTTCATTGAGTATCTTTTTCAATATCTTATAGACTTCATGATTTTCCATAGTAATATCCTTGTTGTTATTAATGATTTTTCTTAGCGAATAGATTCGAGTCTTTTCCATCCTGTCTCTATGAATTGAGAGAGTGTTCGTTGGGTCACACCAAAACTTATGAATTCTTCAGGAGAGAGACCATTAGGCTCAAAAGCACGGACGAATTCTTTTATTGTGGAAAGGCGATCTATAACTTGAGGTTCTATAGGGATTGAATACCTCTCAATTTTTGCTATTTCTTTTTCTACCAATTCATGTTGATATTTTGGCTGGATGGAGAGAATGATGTCTGCTCCAGCCAATTCCGTTGCATGGTAAGTCCCTCTCATTGCCGCTACTAGAATCTTTGCTTTATAGTTTCTTTCGGCAAACAGAGAATATGCTCTTTTTGCAATTGCCAATCCCGCTTTCTGGATGTCAATATTGGATACTTTAGATCTATTATCGGCAGCTACTTCTGTTAGATAGTCGTCAATTCGTCCAATCATAAGGACTGCGTTGCAGGGAGCTGGTTTTTTGCCATTAATGATTGCTTTTTCAGAACCACGCTTATGAGCTTCTGCCACTGCGAGCATCTGAGAGACAGTAAAACTTACGGTTCCTGTTACAGGGATGCCTTCTGCGGCGCATTCTTCCAGGATATCGAGGCCAGCACTTGTCGCTGGCAGTTTTACAGAGATGTTTGGCGCCCATTGTGAAAAACGTTTAGCCATTGCACACATTTCATCACGATTTCCTGCCTTGGATGGGTCGACTTGCGCGCATATATACCCTAACTCCTTAGATGTACGTAAAAAAATCGGACTGAGCTTATTGGCTCCATCAGTTACCACAAGACGGATGAAAGCTTCAGCCTTGGAAGTCGGATTGGGGCTGGATTTTATGATATCTTCGATTTGCTGTTGCCATATCTCAGGCCTTAGAGAAATTGCTGTCGCACTCAAAGGAGGATTTGTGGTAGTTCCTACCGCACCATGCTGAAGAGCAAAATCTATTTCTGATGGTGTAGCAGAATCGCACCACCAATGCGTTTTCGTTGATTCACTCAGCCACTGGAGATAGTCTTGCATAACCATGTTTACCTCCTATAAGAATCGATAATCGATAGCCTTAGACATTATAGGCATGGAAACCCCAAATAGTCAATTTCAATGATAAGATTTTTAATGTTTGGAACTTATAGGCTCGATCCACGAATGTCTATCTACCAGTTCTACTGTCTTAGCGACTGTAAATTCTATCTGCTTCATACAGACAACTCTCCAAATACCGCTCATAATAAATCGATTATGTTCCAAAGGGATCGAAAGTTGATACGGTATGAGTTTTGCACATTCATTGGATGAGAATTCATTTCGAAAATCGATTATGAGCTGATGAACTATTTCACGAGCAGATTTTTTAGCTGCTTGATGGTCTTTTATTCTATATTCAGCAAGCTCTCCTACTGCCAAAGCAGCTCCTGTAATTGCACCGCAAATTGCCCCTGAATATGCAATGCCTCCATTGAAAGCTATTGCCGGCGATGAAACTTGTGGATTTTGAAGATCAAATATAGTTTTTAGTGAGATATACGTAGATTCTGCACATCCATAGAGATTGTCATCTCTTAAAAAGCATTTTCGAGCAATTTCAATTACCCTTTTTTGCTGATCATTATACTGTGTGTCCATGATATTTTAGGATAGCGCGCACATATAATCACGACAAGATTCTTATGCACAAAAAAATTGATTGACAACAAGCATAACTGATATTAGAATAAATACTATCGATAATCGATAATCGTCCGCCATGATAATATTTTAGGAGTTTGCTTTGAAGATAATCCATGAGTCAGATTTGAAAGAAATTCAGGTTCCTGGCCGTTACTTGAGATGGATTGCCGATGCCCATAGCTTGCAACCTCAGTTCCTAACTTCTTGCATTATGCGGGTATTGCCTGGTGAAACTGTCAAGCCTGCCCACGCCCACCCTCAAGGCGAGGAGCTCATCTACATCATTTCGGGAGAAGGCAAAGTCTATGTCGATGGTGAAGTTGAGCCTATTAGTCCGGGTACCGCAGTATTATTTCAGAAAGATAGCATTCACATGGTAAGAAACACTGGTTCTTCAGAGATGAAGGTAATTTGTTTTTTTGCTCCGCCTGTAAGTCTCGACACCTATGAATATCATCCTGAAGTTTCATTTCCAGAAGGAAATGAAACTTCAAGGAGGTAAATTATGAAAGACAATCCAATAAAACATTTTCATATCGATAAATCAGAAATTAAATTTATTGGCCACGAGCTGCAAAGGCCAGAATGCATTCTTGCCGAGCCCGATGGCAGTCTATGGGCTGCAGATGCACGCGGTGGAGTAATGCATATCAAGCCAGACGGGACTCAAGAACTTATAACCCAGAAACGATCGAACGATTTCGCAAAAAGTGTAAGCGATGTAGATAGATATACCAAAGGGACATTGCCAAATGGATTGGCTTTTGCCGAGAATGGCGACATATTGATTTCAAACTTTGGTACAGATTGCCTCGAAGTGATGAAAAGGACAGGTGAGACCGAACTCCTTTTGGATACAATCGACGGAGAACCAATTGGCAAAGTCAATTTTGTTCTAAGGGACTCAAAGAATCGATTGTGGATTACCGTCACAACACGGCTTAAAAACTGGATTGATGCTCTCGTGCCTGATCTCGATGATGGCTATATCATTCGGATTGATGAGCGCGGTTCCCATATTGTTGCTGATGGTTTTCATTTCACTAACGAGGTTCGATTCGATAAAAACGAAGAATTCTTGTATGTGGTGGAGACTACAGGAGGACGAATTCTTCGTTTCCACGTCGATGAAAACGGCGAACTGAGAAATCGCGAGATATATGGACCTTCCCACCTGGGCGTTGGAGCTTATCCCGATGGTATTGCCTTTGATGCCTTTGGAAATCTGTGGGGCACTATGGTCTATTCCGATAAGCTTTTTGTAATTTCACCTGATGGAGATCTCATCATTTTGCTCGATGAGGGTGATCCAGAGAAAATCAAGCAGCTCGATGAAGCCTTTTACCAGAAAAGGGTGACGCCTGAAATTCTATTTAAGACAGGACAGGGAATTGCGCCTTGGATGGCAAGCGTCACCTTTGGAGGAGCAGATCTTAGCACTGTGTATATTGGCTCACTCAAAGAGAAACAGATTCCTTATTTCAGGTCGCCTATACCGGGTCTTCCAATGGTCCATTGGAAACAGACAAAATAGAAAGGCTTTAAAGACTTTAAGGATATGAAAAAAGAACACCAGATAAAAGGAGCACAATCGTGGCTGAAAAATTGATGAAAGCAATCAGGCTAAATGCGCCCAATGATTTCGAATTTTGTGATATCCCAATACCTAGCATTAAAAGCCACGAAATACTTGCACGTGTAGAAACAGTGGCAATCTGCGGGACAGATCCGCATATCTTTGCGGGGGAATATCCTGGATTTTGGCCAAAATCCTTCCCTCTTATCCCTGGGCATGAGTGGTCTGGTACTATTGTTCGAGCAGGAGAGGCTGCAAAAGATCTGGGTTGGAAAGAGGGAGAAAGATTATGTGGAATAAGTCATGTTGGATGCGGCTACTGTGCAATGTGCATGAAAGGGCGCTACACTCTTTGTCTTAATTATGGTCATGAAGAAAAAGGTCACCGACAGTATGGTCATTATTCACAAGGCGCGTATGCCCAATACATAGCTGTATCCGTCAAGAGCATTGCGCGAATTCCCGATTCCATGAGCTTTAATGTCGCGGCCTGCATGGATCCATTCAGTATCGCGCTCCATGCCGTCCAGCGCTCCAACCTAGAACCAGGAGATTCAGTGCTTGTAAATGGCTCAGGAGCTCAAGGACTTATGAGCATTATGATCGCGCGTGCAATGGGTGCAGGCAGAATCTTTGCAAGCGGCAGTGGATTTCGTTTGCAAGTAGCCGCGCAATTAGGCGCCATTCCTATTAATTATAAAAATGAAGATGTTGTTGAGCGGATCAAAGAGCTTACACAGGGTCTTGGTGTATCAAGAGTTATCGAATGTTCGGGGACACCCGACGGTGTAAAGCAAGCATGCGAAGCTGTTGCTAAGGGGGGTACGATCTCAATGATCAGTCTCCCTTCTAAAGAAGTGGATATTCCTATTAGACGGCTTGTACTCGATGAGATCGATCTAAGGGGGAATAGGGCTAATCCGAATACACTCGAGCCCGCCATTGCAATGGTTCAGGAAAACCATATCGATCTTGAAAGGCTTATAACTCATTCTTTCCCTCTTTCAGAATTTTCGGAGGCCTTCGATATATTTGTCAATCGAAAAGATAATTCCTTAAAAGTAGTTCTAAAGCCCAATGATTAAGGATAGCTCAGATGGACGATAAGGCTTTGTACAAACTGAATTCAATTGCTCAACAATTGAGAAGACTAATCATAGAAACAGCTCATTCAGCGAGAGCAGGGCATACCGGAGGATCGCTTTCCGAAGTTGAAATATTGACTGCGCTTTATTTTTCCTTCTTGAACATTGATCCCGAGCATCCAGATTGGGAGGACAGAGATCGCTTTATTCTCTCGAAAGGGCATGCATCTCTTGGATATTATGCAGCTCTTGCACAGAGAGGTTATTTTCCTATCGAAGAGCTGGAAACTTTCGATAGAGAGGATTCTGCCTTGCAAGCACACCCCGATATGCACAAATGCAAGGGTGTTGATTTTTCGACCGGATCGCTTGGTCAGGGGCTTTCTATCGGTGTTGGAATTGCGCTAGGAGCATTAAAGAAAAATAAAAGAATTAGGACTATTGTCCTCCTAGGAGATGGTGAATGCCAGGAAGGTCAGGTCTGGGAAGCAGCTATGTTTGCTGGCAGCAACCATATTCCGAAACTAATTGCCATTGTGGATTACAATAAAGTGCAACTATCTAATAGGGTTGATGAGAATATAAGCTTGGAACCTTTTGCATTCAAATGGGAAGCATTTGGCTGGAATGTACTTTCAGTTGATGGGCACGATATCGCTGAATTGCTTTCTGCCTTATCTCGAGCAGATCACTTGTCAGAACAAGGGCCTGTGGTCGTTATTGCAAATACCATCAAGGGCAAAGGTGTGTCTTTCATGGAGGGTAAGTTCGAATGGCATGGCAAAGCTCCAAACGATCAAGAATATATCGAAGCCTTGAAAGAGCTTAACCTAAGGTAGAGGGATGGGAATGAAATTAGGAGAAGAGATAGCGCAGAGGCTTGCTTTTGGACAAGCATTGGTCGAACTAGGAGAGGAAAAACCGAACATGCTCGTCCTTGACGCAGATGTAGGGCCTTCAACGCAAACGCAGCTCTTTGGTCATGCATTTCCTGATCGATTTATAGAAGTTGGAATTGCTGAACAGAATATGATTGGCATTGCGGCTGGATTGTCAACTTTTGGCTTTATCCCATGGGTATCGACATTTGCGGTATTCATGACCAAAAGAGCTGGAGATCAGATCAGGAACTCAGTCGCGCATACAAAAGCTAATGTCAAGATAAATGGCGCCTATGGTGGATTACCTACTGGTAGAGCAGGGGCAACTCATTCGGCGATCGAAGATCTTGCAGTAATGCGCTCAATGCCCAATGTTATTGTCATGGATCCTGCAGATCCACAAGAAGCCCTAGTATGCGCACGATTGGCAATGGAAATTGAGGGGCCAGTATATGTACGGACGGTAAGATGCTCCGTTCCTGTCATTTTTCCGGAAGATCACAAGATTGAAATTGGCAAAGCGGTCAAACTGCATGAAGGAAAGGATATAGCAATAATCTCATGTGGAATGATGACTCCACGTGTCTTGAAAGCTGCAGAGGAGCTTAAGAAACAAGGCATATCAGCACGAGTTCTTCACATGGCTACAATAAAGCCAATCGATGTCGAAGCCATTTGTGATGCTGCGGAATCGATAGGCAAAATCATCACCGTAGAAAATCATTCAATTATTGGTGGTCTAGGTGGAGCTGTATGTGAAGTTGTTTCAGAATTTGCTCCTTGTCGTGTAAAGAGATTAGGATTCCCCGATATTTTTCTCGAAAGCGGCGACGACGAAGTATTTTTTCATCGTTTTGGCTTGGATATAGATGGTATTGCCTCTACAGCAAAATTACTCGCAGAAGAAAGAGGGAGGACGAAGGATGTTCATTAAGACTTTTGAGCAACTGAATAAAGATATGTATGAGGAATGCGGTGGCAAGGCTTCTCATCTTGGAGAACTAACTAATTTGGGCCTCAACGTGCCGCCTGGATATACGGTACTTGGAGAGGCATATTATCATCATATTGAGGCAAATAGATTAAAAGAAAAAATAAGCACCATTTTTGCTACTATTGATTTTGATAAGTATGAGGATGCAGAAAACAAAACTCAGAAGATTAGAGACCTTATAAT
>Ga0116185_1005166_pt1 | contig 10370 bp, 10 predicted proteins | sample AD_JPNNA7_MetaG_FD_89754 | JGI IMG/M metagenome (GOLD analysis project Ga0116185, IMG submission 89754) | Active sludge microbial communities of municipal wastewater-treating anaerobic digesters from Japan - AD_JPNNA7_MetaG | ecosystem: Engineered > Bioreactor > Anaerobic > Digestate | place... | reverse complement strand
CTTTTCGAAAGGCGTAAATCCCTTCGTTCTCATGCACAGATTGATGCGCCGCCAGCGCTCTTTCCCTCATGAATAGATATTTCTCTGCTTCTAAGTCGTCGATTTCTTCCACAGAAACCAGAAGGGCTGGATCCTGTTTCATTACTGCTTCAGAGGTATTATCGAATACGAAAGATATTTGTCTGTATGCAATATCGGTAAAATGCCATTCAAGAGTACGATCGCGGCCATACCAATAACCGCTAACTCCAATAAGTTTCCGGCTGTTTTGACCCTGCATAGCCTCCAGTGGTATCCAAGCCTTCCAGCGCGGATTTGTCACGTCAATGAAATGGCCTGAAAGATCCCGAGTGCACATCATAGTCAATGACCAACGCCTCAAAGATACAACTGAGGAAAAGGGCAATTTTTTCTGCTGTTTTACGCTCTTCAAGTTTCCAGACCACCAGACATCACATCCCATAGTATCCCCCTATTAGTCCATCGGCAAACCACGTGGCTGCCAAGAAAGTTTCCAAACTAACTTTATTCTGTATAGATATTTCTGAATGTCGCATACCTATCGAGAAAGGCAAGGTACGTCACTCCCCATGAGCCGTTTCTATTTTTCCCGATGATTATATCAGCAGTGCCCTTTTTCTCAGAACAGCTGTTATGCACATCATCTCTCTAAATGAACAGGATGAGGTCCGCATCCTGCATCAGGCCGGGGAATTAGTCCAGATCTGTCAACCTCGGTCGCCTGCCGGGTCACCTCCTCGCGAACCTGTTTAGCTGAAAAACTGCTATAATAGGTATGTTAAGCTCTTTTGCGAGAGCCTTCAGAGACGCTGATATGTTCGATATCGCTTGTTCTTTTCTCTCGCCAAGACTTTCCAACATAAGTTGAATGTAATCGATGAACAGAAGATCAAGGCCACATTCTTTTTTGAGGTCCCATGCTCGATCTCCTACCTCGGAGACTGTCAGCCCGTACGAGTCATCAAAATAGATTGATGCTGTGCTAAGACTGGTTGCTGCAAATCCAATTCGTTTCCATTCCCCCTCCTTGAGCATTCCAGCCCGGATCTTTGAATGTTCCACCTCTGACAGTGCGCTGATCATCCTCTTTATAAGCTGCTCCGTAGACATTTCAAACGAAAAGAATCCGACGCTCTTTTGATCATTGAGAGCTACGTTGCGCGCGATATCGAGGCATATAGAGGTCTTGCCCATACCCGGCCCACCAGCGACTACGATGAAATCGCACGGTTCAAATCCGTTTGTCAGTCTGTCCAGGTCGTGAAAACCGCTCAGCATTCCTGTTGGGCGATAAACTCTTGTGCATGCATTTTCAATTTCCTGAATGTTGCTTGGTAAAATTTGTCCTATTTTCTTGAAACAACGCGTCCTGTCGGTTTGTTCTGATTCCTTGAGGTGTCCATGAGACGTTGCGTCATTTACGTTATCCGGATCTGGTCTCTCTGGGCCTAAGAGTATCATTTTTCTTCCTGACGCCCTCTCCTTCACTATCCTCGCATAATCAGCCGGGGTAGAAAATGAGATAACACCGTCAACGATGCGGCCTAAATATGTGACACCCCCTATTGTTTCGATAAGACCTTTGTCCCGTGCTAGGCTGCTGACGCTCGCGATGTTGACCTGTTCATTTCTACTGTGAAGGTCCAGCATCAATTGATAGATCGCGCGGTGGTTCCCATGAAAAAAATCATCGGTGTGAACAATATCAGCTACCTCATCAAAGGCAGCAGGACTTGCCAGGATAAATCGAGAAGCGACTGCTCAGGATCAAGGTATGGTTGTGTTCCAAGCATTCCATCCTCCTAATGTACGCTACTTTTCTGTGAAGTCGTGAAAAACGAGTGGAAAATCTTCAGGGTTTACACCATTTTCTTCACACATCTTTCTATGCTCTTTTTCCACTATCTCCCTCAACAATGGGGCAAGTGACACAATGCTAATCTGGTTTGGCATGAGTAGTACATTGTTTTTGGTTTTCGATTCTTTCTTTTTCATTCATACTCTCCTATCACATAAAATTCTAAAATAATTGCTGTCAAATTGATCACCATCAGCTTCTTTTATCCCCACGGCATACCTTAAGATCGTGGTATGGATCCTTGAAATAATCCGGGTTTTTTTCGAGCCACCTCTTATTCGTTAGGACCTTTCTGGCTTTTTTGCAGGGCTCTTTGCCACAGGATTATCTGTCTGCCTTTGAGGCGTGGATTCGGGACGTATGGTTGCCCACAAAATAGACATTTGCGAAGTCTGGCCAGGCTACCGCACTCCGTTGTCTGACACTTTCTTGGTTTCATGATAAGAGTTATCCTGGGATGACAGTATCGCGGCATCGCTGCCGGAATCCATACTCCACAATTGAATGTCTGAGAAGGATAATTCTAACAACAAGTAAATCTTTCCGCTATCTGGACTTGTAAAACATAGGGCTCTGTGGTTTCCGGTGATAACACTATCAGCGAACATACATCTATCAGCCTTTTGCACCCTTATCTGTGCCTTTGCTGATGGCGTCATCTCTTTACTTTTTTTTCGAACGGGTCTTAAATCTCTGCGGATCATTAAAAAACTATCTCTAATTTACCACCAAATGGAGAACATGGCCAACTCGCTATAGCAATAGACGCAAGTTTCCGTTTGTCTGTTTGACTATATGAGATAAAATTATCTAAAAATCATATTTTCTTAATCGCAATAGACCAATTGTTATCAGCGTCTAAAGAACTGGACAAGGACCCTTGTTTCTATCTTTTTCCTCTTGATTCCCAAATCTTCAGCGAAGGTAATTCTATGGCTGACAAAGGACCATGATGAGCAGCACCGGTATCAAGACCGATTCGATTGGGTTTTATTACAACCCCATCAGTTATCGTATGACCATGAACAACAATCTTTCCAAAATCTCTGCCTGAGGAAAGAAAAGGCTCATCGATTTCTAATAAATCAATCTTTCGCTGATCTTTCAGCGGCACACCGGGCCGTATCCCGGCGTGACAGAAAAAGAACTCTTCTGTCTCGAACGAATGTTCCAAGCTCATGTAAAATTCTTGATGCACGTTTAAATGATAGCCTTTTTTTCGATAACTTGCGAGTGTGACCCTGCCGCCATTCATGGTAAGCCATATTTCTCTGTCCCGTGGATTCAGGTTCCCCATAAACAAAGAAATGACAAAGTCCTCATGATTCCCTCTCAGCGTGACCGTGTTGGGAAACTCCTTCTTGAGTCGAATCACATGCTCCACTACCTCATAGCTCTGGGCGCCGCTATCAATGTAATCGCCAAGGAATACAAGCCTGTCGTCCTCATTTGGACCAATTTGCTCTATCAGGTCTTCCAGCTTAGATAACCTTCCATGTATATCTCCTATGGCAATTAGTCTTCCCATTCTCTTGGCTATCACCTCCTTTTTTTGAATCCACCCGTATAGACGTAACGAATAAACATTTCGTTTGAACGTAAATATTTTTTCAATAAGGATAGCATGGATTAATAGAATCTTTCTTCGTTGGAATCTGTTATCAATTTAAGTTTTAATAATACATAGAGGTTACATTGAGCTTCGATGATTTTATTTCGAACTACTTCATGCCTTATATTCTGAAGGTTAGCAAGGGAAACATATTTATTTACGGCGAAATTCATGAGGGCAAAGAATGGCTCATTCTGAAGCGATATTTCAATGGGAAAAGAAGAACAGTGATATTCTCCCACACGGTATTACAGAAAAACAATCAAAAATATCAGCAATATAACAAATAAAATTAACGCCCTCTCGATCTGTTTCTGCTGTTAAATGACAGAATTTCATTGAAATAATACATGCGTATTGCTTATATTGAGCAATAACATGGAAGACAAGTATTTTGCAGAATTTGATGAACACAAAAATGACGGATTATTAGATATTCATCAGGCCAATGATTGCCATCATTATCAATCCAAGTTCACCGAAGATTTACAGATAGCGCACCTCCTCATCGAAGGAAACACTGACGCGTGGAATAAGTTTTACAAAGAGCTTGAGACCAAATACCCGGCCTTCGTAGAGGAAAAATATCCCGGATTATTTAGCGATGTTATGATAGAAGAGATACTCGACATCTTAAAGCAACGACTCGAAACCAAGCAATTTGCGGTTCTCAAAAGCTATAAGGGAGGCTGTACCCTGTCATCATGGATCACCAAACAACTTGATTGGTCAATCAAAACCTGGTTGAGGAAACACGAAAAAGAGCTTCAACTATCGGCCGGAGATTCAGACACATCTGATGAGGAACACCTCAATCAGGCTCAATACATCTATCCGTTGGAACCTGAATCCGATACACTTCCAAAGGTTCTTTATATTCTCAAAGATGAAGAACGTTGGGCCTTCCTCCTGAGATACTATGATTATTTCGGTTTCCCCGTTGAGGCAATACAGGGCCTGGCCAAGAAACGTGGCATGACAATAAAGGATCTTACCGTGGAGATAGTTCGTGCTTTCCACGGAGAAAGCGGCGCACTTCCACAGAAACGTATAAAAAAAACAAAGATGCTTGAAACGCTGGAGAGGCTTTTCTTTGACGTACTGCTTCTTCAGCGGAAGGAACAGACACTCTCTGCTGACCCTGTTTTTCCGGGATTGAGAGCATCCATTGTAGCTAAACGCCAGAAAAAACTTACCTCAGTACAAACCAAGCTTCAGCGGAAAGAAATGCAGCGCATCGAAGAGCTGGACAAGCTCAAAGGGTTTGTAATTACTACTCCATATGATGTAGTTTCGAGACTTATGGGCGTTGAGAGCGAGGTCACCGTGAGGGGCCTTGTTTCGAGCACTAAGAAGAAACTTTCTGCCCACCTGGCAGCAAGTATGAATGGAAAAAAAGACATTTTGCAGAAATTCTCCGTCTTAGAGGATAAGAGAAATGATAAATTGTCCGGATAAGAGCCTTCTCATCGGTCTCCTTGAAGAAGAGTTGGATGACAAGGAACAAAGCGAGTTGATAAAACATCTTACGCGATGCGGAGCGTGCAGGGAGAAGTTACAAGACATTGCAAACAAAGAAAAAAACCTTCTTAAAACAATTCTTGCTTCTCCAATCCATAAGACTGTAAAAAAACAAGAGTCAGAGAAATGCTATTCAAGGCTAGATCTCCTGAAATACATTTATGACATTCTCAGGGTTGTTAAAAAAACACAAATTGAAGAACATCTTTCTAAGTGTGCAGCATGCACGCAGATTCTCTTGGATCTTCAGACAGGGAAGGAGATGCATTCCAACCTCGATCTTGATATATCTGTACTTTCTCAGAATGGTTTATGCGAACAATCAGAAGATGATTCAGTCCTTGAGCTAACTCTCAAAGTCAATGAAAACTTTTTGGAATTGCTTCGTCACTCAGGAGGCAAGCTGAGCTTTCTTTCTCTGGCAGAACCCTTTGAAAATAATGTTGAGATGTTAAACGAGAAGTTTATCCTGGAAAAAAATTTCAACATCCTCAATATGTCCCTAAAAATAGCTATTAACCGGAACCTAAATTACCCTGATCCTCCCATCACGGCCTCGGCAGTAGAGTCGAACACAGAGATGATCGTTTCCGATCTCGCATTGTCATCTCTTGGAAAAAAGCTTTATCCCAAAAATTACGCAAACCCAGAAGGCAAAGTCTCTCTACATGATACAAGAAAAGGGAATTACGGTATCTGGAAGGCCGATCAACTCATCGCACGTATTAGAATAAAATAACTTCTAAGGTGGGCTACTTCACAGCTCAGTAGGCGGGGCGCTAGCGCTGCCTTGCTTACGTTTCTTTATCTCTTCAAGTACTTCCTTGATCTCTTCTGGACCAAGCTCGCTCATTGCCGACATCAATTCTGTCATACCTGATTCATCTTCTTTCTTGGGGACAAACTTTCCTGTGTCAATCGCAGCCCTTATCATAGGGTCATATTCATCAACGATCCCAACTAACCCTACAAGAACCCGTTTCAATTGTTTTGCGGTAAGCTTTCCGTCTTCCAGTGGAAATTCAATGATCGCCCTTATTTCCCCATCAGAAGGGTCATATTCAAACTGGATCATCTTTGTAAGCCAACTTACATACATACAGGTTTCAAGCACAGCAAGCAGACTAGGTCCTTCTTTATATTTATAGGCTGACGGCGTGAATACCTTAAAAAATTCACCCTTTTCCTCAAGTTTAATGATCATACCTATGTCTTTATCTCCATCGGAATTCTTATAATTATCCGTTCTCCAGCCAGTTTTAATGTGTTTTCGTTCTTCGTCAACCTGATGTTTTATTCCCGCATCCCTTAATAATCCACTAATCTCCTCAAGTGTCATTGCCATACTGAACTCTCCCCTGAAATAGTTTCGATTATTGTTTTGATTGTCTTATTCATTACACTCAGCAAACTTTTTGTCAAGAATTTCTCGTTAGAACATATCAACCAACTAATCTTTGAATATCCTCACCGTAAAGCGTCTCCTTTTCCATGAGGGCTTGTACAAGGCGATCTATCGAAGCCCTGTTCTCGGATAGCAATACACGAACGGCTTCAGCTTGTGCTGATATCCAGGCTTTTACTTCCTCAAGAACCACTTCATTGATTGATGAACTTTCTCCCGTTGAAGTGTTCAGATTCAACCCTGAACACAATCCCGCAAAGCTCACGAGCCCTATTTTGCTATTCATTCCCCATCTTGATTGACTGTGCCGCTAAAGCCGAGGCTCTCTCAAGATCATTCGCACAGCCAGCTGTAATGCAGTCGCTCCCAAGAACAAGTTCTTCGGCAATCCTCCCTGCAAGAAACACCTGGGCTTTCTTAGCAATTCGGTCTGCTGAAAGGTCAGTATAGCGCGGGGCAGACTGGTTTTCTGTAAAACCAAGCGCACGGCCCCTTGGAAGAATTGAGATCTGGCTTACTGGTTCTCCGGCAAAGAGGCGAATCTGAGCAACAGCATGACCGGCTTCATGAACAGCCGTAGTCCTCTTTGCCTCATCATCCATCAAAACCACTTCCGATGACAAACCAAACCGCACCGATGTAATGGCTTCATTCAGGTGCTTCTGGTGAACCTTCCGCAAACCTTCCCTGTAGGCAAGCCACGCAGCCTCCTTGCACACCTGTCGAATTTCCGCTCCGCTCATGCCTGCAGATCGGGCAGCCAGGTCATCGAATCTCACATCATCATCTTTGGGCACTTTCTTCATATAGAGCTCAAAAATTTCTCCTCGTGCCTCAGGTGAAGGTGGCGGAACCTCAATCTGAAGGTCAAACCTGCCCGGCCTAAGCGCTGCCGGGTCCAGAATGTCGGGGCGGTTTGTCGCTGCCATGACGAATACGGGGCGGCCACGCTCCTGTGAAAAACCATCCATCTGTGAGAGAAGTTGGTTCAAAACGCTGTTCCTCACATCGTTGCCTCCATCTGCGCTTCTTTTTCCTGCAATACCGTCAATCTCATCTATGAATATTATTGAAGGGGCATAATTTCTAGCCCGGGTAAATAGGTCTCTGATTGTTGCCTCACTATCTCCAACCCATTTCTTCAGCACTTCTGAACCTGAAATGGCAAAGAACGGAACCTGTGATTCACCTGCCAGCGCGCGGGCAAGAGATGTTTTTCCTGTCCCTGGAGGACCCGTCAACAGAATCCCTTTCGGTAATTCAAGTCCAAGATCCCTCAAGGCGACTGGATTTGCCAACCATTTTGATATTTCCATCAACCTGTCTTTAGCATGTTTTGCGCCTGCAATATCGTCGAAGCGTTCTGTTGGAATGTCTACCCACCCGATCTGCGTGCGATCCTTTGCAGCAACAGTCATTATTTCCCGCACCCTGGTAAGTTCAAGTTTGAGATAACCATCATCAGTCAGTTTCTCTTGCTGCAATGCGAGATCAAACTCAAGGGTTTTAAAGCGTCTGCGATAGTAATTTAACAATCTCTCGCGCCTGAGCATTGCGTCTATCTCTTTGAGCTGACGGAAAAATGCGTTGCGGTTAGTTGCGTCTTGTTCTCCGTTGCCGTAAAAGAGTTTCTGGAGTACACCACGGGCCCCACCTTCTCTCGCCACATTTTGAAGTGTTTCAGGGGAAAGTTTACGCCTCTCTGGTGATTCCGAAAAAACATACAGAGGAACCTCAGGGTAGTGAGTTCTAAGCCATCGCAAAATCTCAAGGCCTTTGTCCATTCCGGGGTCATTAGCCGACATGCCAATGTTCAGGTCGAGAAGTATATAGTCAACCTTTCCTTCACGCAGCAGGTCGTCTGCTGCTGTCAAATTGCCCACCCGATGCCATTCAAGATTATCCACAGGCTCCGCTGCCCATTGGTCTTCATCGATAACGAGTATCCGACTCCTGTCCTCCATTGCCTTTTTTACCGGATCAGGAAGGTTTACCAGGTCTGGCATTACGATGCGGAGCCCGTTCACTTTTAAGAGCAGTATCTTATTGCTCTCGCCCAATAGCATTTCCTTATTCTCAAATAACAGGTCTTTTATGCACGAATACAGATAGTTTCTTAGGCTAGTCGTCAGACGTCGGGCATCGCCATTCGCCCCGAATCGAAGGACCATAAGCGTCAGAATGATTGGGTCACCTACGTCGAGATGGATTCCGGCACTATTCTGCATCTCTGCAGACACCTGTTCCACTGTCTTTTGGGCTATACGTTCAAGAGCAAGACCATCGAGCCTTTCAAAAAGCACCAGGTGCCCTTTGGCGAGCCGGGAAAGCATTTCTGGCGTGAGTCCCGCAGAGTCCTCCCCATCGCTCTGCCTCGCAACATCCTTGCCCAGCGCATCAAGGATAACATCCTCGATACGTTGTGAGTTCTGGAGAAGGCCAAATTTTTCCGGTGTATTGTATAGTTCTCTTCCGAGATTGGTGGTAAAAACGACTGTCAAACGGGAGCAGTCAATAGATTCCTTGGTATTGTTTTCATATATCTTGCCATAGTCCAGTATTTGCAAGAAAATATTCTGGGTATTCCTGTGCGCTTTTTCAATCTCATCCGCAAGTACCACACCATTGGGATGACTTTTAATGAACCCGGTCAACACCCCTGCGCTGGCGTTTGAATAAGCTGCATTGAAACCGACAAGCTGTTCATGAGCCTGGTGGCCTGCGTAAGCGCTCATATCAAGGCGCAAAAGGTTCGTACCTTTTTTTTCATCTGAAAGATGCGCCTCGATGAGCTCCGCCATAAATGTTTTGCCAACGCCCGATGGACCAAGAAATGTCAACAACATGGCAGGTCCTCTGTTGGCTAAAGTGTCCGATAAATTCCTGGCGTTCCGAAAACATAAATAAAAAAAAGGCATCGCAAACCTGATCGACTGCCAGATCCTGACCGATGATTTGCGAGGTGAGCGACTTCTGAAGCGATTCGGTCTTATCGAGGGCTTCAATAATTCCTTTTATCTTATGTTCAGTTGAAGAAAGATCGTTCCTGAAAACATGCTTCGCCCAGGGGATTTGGCTTGCCAAACTGTCTTTGATACTCTTGAGCAGTTCCTCGGCTTTCAGGCCTCCATATCTCCGCCAGTTTTCCTCGATGATTTTGTCAAGCCTGGGGCTGAGCTTCATTTTTTGTGTGGTCACTGGCTCTGACACATTTTCAAAAGCTTTTCTGAGGCCCGCCTGCATGTCGGCACCAAACTTATCATCAAGTTGAAAAAAACCGTTCAGGACATCGTATTTCTCGCGGCATTTTATAGCACCAAGAATTAAGTGGTCTGCATCCAGGGTATCCACACCACTTATAATAGCAATGCCTTTTGCCCAACCAAGAATATCTTCAAGAATTTTATCTGTCTGTTGTGGCATGAACACCCCCGTAATGTGGTGAACTGAAACTTAATTTTTTTGTATATTACTTATTTTAACAGATGAAATACACTTCGTAAACTGTTGAATGTTTATTAATCCAATATTATGGCCTTCAGTATGCAAATCTTCTTCCCTTTTGCACTGTACCAGTTTTGAAATAAAAGGTATTAAAGACAAGTAGCCTGCCCCTGTTCAACATACGAACACTCCTTCTACCAAAGCTGTTAGGCAGATATCAACGACATCTGCCAATCCGTGTGAACGCTCTGGCAGAAACCGCAGTGAAGTGAAGAAAGAAATACAGGCTGGTTGGCAGACTGAAAACGAGTAGTTGCCGAGATATTTAATACCACTTCGCCATCAATAATTAAATAATGGCCCAGTGAAACCCCACGAGGGTCTTGATTGTTTCAGCACATTCCATAATGGTCTTCATGATACGTTCGAGCATGCTTTCAAGGGTATCCAGTGTTGTCCAAATACAATTTCTTAAGTAGTTTTCCCGTATGTATTCCCAGAGATGTTCT
>Ga0116185_1005160_pt1 | contig 10376 bp, 10 predicted proteins | sample AD_JPNNA7_MetaG_FD_89754 | JGI IMG/M metagenome (GOLD analysis project Ga0116185, IMG submission 89754) | Active sludge microbial communities of municipal wastewater-treating anaerobic digesters from Japan - AD_JPNNA7_MetaG | ecosystem: Engineered > Bioreactor > Anaerobic > Digestate | place... | reverse complement strand
CATCACAAAATCGGGCTCTTGCGCCAGGAGCTGAACCATCTCCGATCTCTTGACCTCGCCCCCGGAAAAGCCCCGATTGACATCCCTCTCGGCAAAGGCCTCGAAGTCCATCTTCCGCAGGATGGCCATCGCATCCGCTTGCGGATTGATGATCTTGATCAGCTCCTTGAGCCTCAGCCCGCGCAGAGCCGGTGGACGCTGAAAGGCCATGCCTATGCCCAGGCGTGCCCTGCCGTCCATGGACATGTGGGTGATATCCGTCCCCTTGAAGATGATCCTTCCCGAATCCACGGTATAGCGGGGAATTCCTGCTATGACATTCAGCAGCGTGGTCTTGCCTGTTCCATTGGGCCCGAAAAGGGCATGGGTCTCGCCCTTGTTTATCCTCAGATTAAAGTTCTTTAAAACCTGTTTGCCACCGATGCTCGCCGACAGATCTTCAATCGCCAGCAACCAAATCACCATCCTGTCTAAACTCCAGGGATAATATCGCTATCTTCCTGGGCTCAGAATTACAGCGAATGCTTAACGATCGTTATCATATAAATAGGCAATACATCAGGGTTCTGTCAAGTCTCCGGCTGCCTTAGCTCCGCATGAATTTCTTATAAAACGGTAGCAGTCTGCGCCATGACCATCCTCTCTTTCGAATTGCAATAATATTCATCTATGTGTTCATCTAAATAATGAATTATGATAATTCAACAGTTTTCCGTCTCCTGAATAGCCCACAGTTCCTATCTGGTGGCGGGCAGCAAGACCTGTGCGGTTGTCGATCCGGAGCGCGACACCGGTCGCTATCTGGATGCTGCAATGCAGATGGGGCTGCGGATAATCCATAGAGAATTCCGAATAACCTCCCAATAGATCACCTGCTTTAAATAACCTTTAAATAAGATATGTACAAATTTGATCATTTTGAAGGGTTTTTCGGAATCCTCATAGTCAAGACATATAGAAACTGCGGAGGAAGACCGCCCGGGCATTAAGAGAAGAGAGGTTCATAGCTTGCTTTCTGGATATGGCTTTAGAGATAGATCGATTGATGAGCTTCTCTCGGAAAAGATCAGATCCCCCTCACTTGGAAGCAAAGTCAATTGTCAGGATAAAAAATTGGGGCGATGATTTCACATCGCGTTCAGAAATGAAACTCAATATGGAAAGGCACGTAGAATATCCACACGAAGTATATGCCCATCAATACGAGTCCCAGTGGAACTCCCAGCTTGGCCCATTCCTTGCTGGAGATGCCCAGCTTTCCGGCAGAGATGATGTTGGGGATGTTGCCGGGGATGAGCATGCCGCCGGAGATGAGCAGTCCCATGAGCACCGCCTGAATCTGCACCATGCTCATAGCCGGGCTGATCTCAGCTGCGGTGAGGGTGGCATTATCAAGGATGGCAGATACCATGTTCACCCAGTATAGGATCTCAGGTGATATGCCCAGGATGTACTTGTCTATGACCACCTTCATGCCGCCGCCCAAAAGCAGCAGGGCCATGACAAAGACATAGACCTTGATCGCTCTAACGACCACATCCCTCAGACCTCCGTCCTCTTCTTCTGTAACCTTGCATTCCATGGCCTTGGCTTTGCCGGTAAAGAACATGGCCAGGAGGCCCATAGCCAGACAGCCGGGTATGATATAAATGGCCAGCTGGTTGAAGAGGAAGAAGAATGCGGCATGGTATGGCTCTCCCTGCAGCTTGGTGATGGCAATGGTGGAAAGAGGTTCGCCCACAGGAGTCAAAACTGCGCCCAGGCCAATAGAGAAGCAGGCGATGATCACCAGATTGATCTTGGTCTGCCGATCAAAAGGCATGCAGTTCATGAGCTCTACCAGCAGTAGAGAGGCGATAATGGCAGTGATGACGCTGGAGAGGAGCCCCAGGATGGAGACGATCAGGAATACTATTATCTTTACTGGAACCACCTTGGTGATGGAATTCATGGCATTCTGCACTGCACTCTTGCCGTAATGGAAGAGGAGACCTGCGACCAGCACGGCAGGCACGATTCCCTTTATGATAGGTTCCTCAATGGCTTCCATCACCAGATCCATATTCCAGCCGATAAGCTCAGCCTGGTGCTGGGTATAACCCAGGGTGGCCATTAAAGCCTCTTTGTTGTAGAAGCTGGATATGGTTACAGCGAGTACTCCCATAACGAACAGAAACGCTTCCAGGTTATGCTCTATCTTCTTGACCATGAATGGTCCGACGAGCACAATTAGAACAATGGCAAATAAGCCAAGATCTAGTGGGTCAAATTGCACAATTTTTCCCTCCAATATCTATTATCGCTAAAGATGCTCCGACAAAGGCCGTGTCGGCACGGATTCTCTAAATGCTGCCGTGGGCTGCAGCTCCCGTTAGCACCTGTCAGCAGCCATCGGCCAGCTCTCTTTATTCCTCTCCCCAAAATTAATTTCAGTATATTGGAGAGGATAAAAGCCTTTGATTTCTTCTGCTGAAAGCACGTTATAGACGGGCAAAATGACCATTGATGAAACAGAATGCGCCTCTGGCATATCCAGTTCCATTTTGATGGATCTGCTATCGAATCACATGGCAGTACAATATCCATAGCCAGCCTACCGCATAACCAAATATGTCAATCGCCCCAGCGCCAGACAGCCGGGCAGACCTAGCAAAGCAGAGCATGAACCACATCTGGCCAAATCCCTGAAAGGAGGCGGCCTGAACTCTCGGAAAGCAAGCGTCGACGACATCTGTATGCCCATAGCTGGTCCACCTCAAGGTTCATTGGCTAAAAGGTTTTTAACCTTTTTGGTGTATTTTCAAAAAAGCAAATTGCCCAAAAAACAAAAATAACATAAGGATTATGAGAGCAAAACAGCAATATATCAAAGCATAAAGCCTAAAAAAACCTGAATAAAAGCCAAAAGCATTTAATATTGGAACAGCATCCGAATAGCATCTCTCCATAGGGAGAGCAGATGTAGGATCGATATTAACGAGGTGCTCTAATGGTCTCTATACTGGGGGAAGTTGTTACCTCAACGGATTGGGCTTTATTCTTTATAGCCTTTCTAGTACTGATATTACCCTTTAAGGTGAAGATCGTCGAACATAATTTAGAGGTATTCCTGTTTATCATGGGCGCAGCTGCGGTCACTGTAACCAATAAATGGACCATGGAGGTCATCATGACCGCAGCAGAGGAGCCCATCATAAAGGGTATTGTGCCTGCGGTGCTGGTAGCCGGATTTATATTCCTCTATGGCCAGAAGGCTTTCCAGAGCTTTATGGACGGCCTGGTAAAGAGGATGAACCTGGGTGTGATCATATTCGTCTCCACTCTTGTGCTGGGACTGATCTGCTCCGTCATAACCGCTATCATCTCCTCGCTCTTCCTCTGTGAGATAGCCAATACCCTGCCGCTGGATCGAAAGAACAAGATCAACTATGTTATCATCGCCTGTTTTGCCATCGGCCTGGGCGCAGTCTTAACCCCTCTGGGCGAGCCGCTTTCCACCATAGCCATATCCAAGCTGTCCGGACCGGCTCTCTATGAGGGCGGACCATGCTGCGCAGGATTCCTATATCTATTCGATCAGCTCGGCATTCTGATCATCCTGGGAGTCATCCTCTGCTCCGTATTTGCCATGTTCTATGTCAAGCAGACGGGGAAGGTGGAGAAGATGGGTTCCAATGAGGAGGGCAGCGTCAGAGAGGTTATCATCCGAACTCTCAAGGTTTACGCCTTCGTAGCAGCTCTCTTCCTCCTTGGTGCGGGTATGGAGGTAATCATCTTCAAGTACCTGACCAAGATCCCCGATTATGTTCTCTTCTGGGTGAACATGATATCCGCCATTCTGGATAATGCCACTTTGACCGCGGCTGAGATATCCAAGGCCATGACCCAGAAGCAGATCAATGCTGCTCTGTACGGATTGCTCATCTCCGGCGGCATGCTCATCCCCGGCAACATCCCCAACATCATCTCTGCCGGAAAGCTGGGAATCACCTCCAGCGAGTGGGCCAAGCTGGGAGTGCCATTTGGCCTGGTATTGAATGCTCTATATTTCGTGGTAGTATTCGTTCTGGGGATCAATCCCACCCTTGGGCTCTGATTTCAGCCCAAGAGTTCAAACTTTTTTTAGTCAAATTGCCAATTTGCAGCAAAGACCTGATCGAAAATCGATCTGGTGGCTGTCTGCGCCTTAATTCCTGGATCGGCTTTCCTGTTCTTGTATCTTGGCGTTCTCCTCCTGTGCCTTGATGCGCCGACGCAGGAAGTATCCTGCCATGCAGATTAAAACCCCTCCCATCTCCAGGACTAGCACAGTAGAGTTATGAATATTGGACACCAGAAGAAGTTCCCAGGCCACAAGCATGGCTAATAAGCCCAGCAATATTAATATTATTGCAGCTATTTTCTGAATAATGATCTTATCCCGGTTCATATCCAACCTTGCCAGAGCCTTTTCCCTGCCTGGATATGAACATTTGCCACAAGCTGGAATCCCCACCCATTGAGTCAGGCCCCTCGCTTTCTAAGCCTTCTCTCCAAGCAGCTCGTCCCAAACAGCAGCACTGCAGAGACAGCCATGCCCAGAAGGGGATAGCTCTGGCCAGATAGGACCGCCGTGATGCCTCCTCCCATCAGTGCTGCCAGAGCTCCGGATGGAGTCAGGCCTAGACGCTGCTTATAAAATCCGGCTATAACCGGGAAGAGCAGCCCGCTGGTGAAGACGGTGTAGGCTATCATCAGGGTCTGGATGATGCCCGGCGAGGAGGCGGCCAGGGCCAGGGCCGAGAATCCCAAAACGGCCACGGAGAGCCTGGAGACAGCCATCAGTCTCTGCTCACTGGAATTAGGAAATGCCCTGCGGAATAAATCAAGAGTCAGGATGGATGTGGCGGTCATGAGGCTGGTGTCAGCCGAGGACATGAATGCTGCAAGCATAGCTGTTGCCACCAGCCCCTGCAGGGCAGGGGAGAGCAGTCCGGTCATAAGCACTAAAATGGCATCTTCTGCGGAGGCGGCAGGATACAGGCGGCAGGCAAATATGCCCAGGGATGTGATCAAAAAGGCGAGTGGAATTAGAATCAGAGCCGATAGCGCCGCAGATGCCCTCGCCTCCCTGGGGCTGTGGGAGGAAAGCATGCGAGAGTGCATATCCGGCCCCACCAGATAGGCCGAGCCCACAATGGCAAGCATGGAGAGAACCTGCCAGCCATCCATCCGGGCCGAGGTGGGAAAGCTCTGTTCCAGGAGCAGACCTGGCCCGGCTGCCTCAAGGCCTCTGGAGAAGAGGAATGCCATCCCGGTCAGGATTATTAAGAGCTGCACCAGGTCGGTTCTTACCACCGATCCCTGGCCGCCGTGCACGGTGTAGATCACAAAGACGGCGGTGCATGCGGCCATGAAGAGCAACTCTTCTCCTCCCAGTACCGCTTCCAGCACCTTGCCCGCCGCCAATATCTGTGCCGCGATCACTCCAATCCAGGAGACGACTATCAGGATGGATGCGGCGATCCTGGAGGTGTCGCCGTAAAATGAGCCCACCAGCTCGGGAAGAGTGAAGCAGCCGCTCTCCCTCACCTTTTTGGCAAAGAAAGCGGCCAGAACCAAAAGCCCTGCCGTGCCTGAGAGCATCCACCAGGCACCGGGAAGGCCGTTACTAAATCCCAGCCCGGCCATGCCCAGGGTGGAAGAGGCGCCGATTATGCTGGCGCAGAAGGTGCCTGTGAGATGGACCAGCTTTATGCGCCGCCCCGCCAGGTGGAAACCTTCCAGCCCTTTTATGCGGCGGCCAAGAGCGCCAATGGCGAGCATGGCCAGCAGATAGACGGCGATCACCAGAGCAGCGGGACTGTCGGACATGGAATCTCAGGACTAAAATTTTTGTTCTGGGAAAAGAGGTTGATGAAATAATAAAGCTTATGCTATTGGCTCTGGACGAACCAATTATCTAGATAGCAAGGTCGAGAGTCTGATTGTCTTTGATACCAGCGCATCAGAACTGATGAGAGCTTGATACATGCCGATTCCAGTTCCTGGTGAATTCTGTTTTTGGTTTGGGTTCTCATTTTGACATAGCTCTCTCTGGTTCTTGTCATAGCTCTCAAGTCCCTCTCGTCTTCTGAGAAGATTCGAGATGGAGCTATCAGATCCTTGAGACATAACTCCGCGATCCATTCAGAGTCAATCACGTCCGTCTTCCTACCAGGAATATGCTTGATCTGATAAGCATTTGCCAGAATAAATTTGACGTCCTTTACTACAACGAGATAGATCGGCAGCCAGTAGCTCGCGTTCGATTCAACTGCTAATTTCTGGCGGCCGATATTTAGCAGCCATTGTCTGAAATTCAGAAGACCCTCGAAGTTCGTACCAAATCGATCCTGGAACTTTTGGCCGTCATTTGATGGGATAGTCGCTAAGAGAAACTGCTTGTGGATGTCTGCCCTGCATACTACTTCTCGTTGTATATTCATTATATTCACTGTTCCTGGCATGGGCAGATCGATTATGTGAATGAATTACCTTTCGCGTTCTAGAGACGCATTCGGGTGTATATGAAACGTCGGCCAGTTTTCTATCGGAATCTATAGTCCCAAGGAAAATTTCGGCCTGCTCTGCCCATGCCAAGGAATTCTATGCGTCCATACTGCTTTCATGCTTCGGGTGTGATTCAGAGATTCATGGGTGGTTTTCTATGGAAGCAGCAAAAAGATCTGAGGGGAAGAGACGGCTTTGTCAAAAATCAAAAAATTAAAATATAAATTTAAAAATAGTTCTTACCAAAACTCCTTTTTTCTCTTCAAGAACAGATAGACGAAGAATGGCACACCCAGGAAGGCGGTCATTATGCCCACAGGAAGGATCACCGGAGAGAGAACCGTCCGGGCTGCTGTGTCGGCAGCGAGCAGCAGAAGCCCTCCTACCAGAGCGGAAGCCGGAAGCAAGAATCTATGATCCCCACCGATGATCATTCGGGTGATATGAGGCGATACCAGGCCAATGAAGCCGATGGTCCCGGTAAAACAGATAACGCTCGCGGTGATAAGAGATACCAGCATCATGCATATGACACGCGTCTTTTCCACATTAACTCCCAGACTGGTGGCGGTTTCGTCGCCAGCACCCAGAGCATTGATGTCCCAGGATTTGAAGAGAAGATAGGGAAAGCAAATGGCTAAGACGGCAGAGACAATCCAGACTTTGTCCCAGGATGACCGGCCCAGTGAGCCCATCATCCAAAAGACCACCTCTTGCACCTGCTCTGCCTGTCCCAAGTACTGCAAAAAGGATGTCATGGCCTGGAAAAGGTACATGATGGCTATGCCGGCCAGGATCATGGTCTCAGGTGTGATGCCTTTGTATTTTGCCAATCCATAAACCGTCATGGAGGCGAGCACAGTGAAGATGAAGGCATTGACGATGATCAGCCAATCGCCTCCCCCAAAGCCTGCCCCCAGAACTATGGCCAGGGCAGCTCCAAAGCTGGCTGCAGAGGATATGCCGAGAGTGAATGGACTGGCAAGCGGATTCTTGAGAATACCCTGCATTACCGCTCCGGCTATGGCCAGTCCCATGCCAGCCACAACAGAAAGAAGGATTCTGTGAAGGCGCAGACCCCAGACGATTGTGTCGGCAAACCAGCTGCTATGAAAATGTCCCGGAAGGAGCCGGGATAAAATAGCAGAATATACATCCAAAACGCCGATGTTAGCAGATCCCAGAGTGGAGGCAATCCCGGCCAGAATGATTATTCCGGCAAGCAGAAGGAGGAGAAAAATAAACTTTCTGCCCACGAACCTCTGATATTTCTCTCTCAGCAAAGCCTTTTTTGATTCTGAATTCATAAGATCCTGCAATGCAATTCAGGTTTTTGTTAGTAAGTGTTTTTGTAAATTATATACTTCATCATAAATACTTATCTCAAAAAAATATAAGATCCTAATCGCTCTCCAGTTCTGGATAGACGAATGTCCTTCCCTCCGGATAATCTACGCCCAAGAGATCAAGATACTCCTTGTAAGCTCCCTCCGGATCCAGATCCGCTTCCGGATGCATCAGCTTGGCCATATAGGTTGCCCCTACAACGCTTCCCGGTCCATAAAGGATCTTCCGGTAGAGGATCCAGATTTTGTCATTCTTTATGGCGTTAACAGCGCTTCCTCCCGCACGGCTCATGATCTCGTCGCGAGCCTTCTGTGCCGCAGCTGTTTCACTGGATGGAAAGGCTCTCCATCCCATCATATCGTCCGCTTTGGCCTGGAAAATTATGTCCGGATTCTCTTTTATCACCGTCTCCCAATCGGTGGTAACTGTCTCTTCTTTGGAGGATCCGAAGACATTTATTCCTCCCGCAAGCCTGATGCTTCTGTCGATATCTGCTCCGGCACCATTGCTCTTGAGCTCTCCCAATCCCTTCGGCTGGGCGCTTTCGAAATAAACCTTGACTAGGCTTTCTCCCTTAACTGCGCTGGCGATGGCCTCCCTCTTGGAGCTCTTCCAGGCAATATATTCCTGGGCTTTATCCTCTTTATTTAAAATTTGGCCTAGTTTTCTCAACTCCTCATCCAGGCCGTCCGCCTTGTAGAAGCTAAAACCTGCCACAGATATATTTTTAAAGGGTTTAAGGCCTGCCTCAACGGCATCTACAGCATAGGACTTGCCTGCCATCTTGCCGGAAGGATAGCCCAGCACCAGGATATTAGGCGTTATAGAATCCTCATTCCCTTTGGCTATCTGCCCTATGGTCTCATAATCCGGCGCACTCCATTTTCCCACGAGAGCCTTCTTTTTCAGGTTAGGGAAGGTCCAGCTATACTTTTGAACGGTATCAGATACCCCTACGATCATGTCCTCTGCTTCCATGAGCTCCACTGCTTCCGCTGCATCGGTGCTCAACACAATGATCCTCTCTATGGGCATTTGAATTGTGACATTTCTGTCGGCGGAGTCGGTGAAGGTCATAGGATATTTGCCAGCTGTGCCGTTGCTGGAAAAAGAGCCATCTTCAGCATGGACGCTGCTGCACAGCAGCAATGCGGCCAGGATTAGAATCAGCAAAGCCGAGATCGAATATGTTCTCATATTATTCCCTCATATTAGCTCTGTTCATCATATCTATTCTAATATAAGTCTTTTTTGTTAACAAATTCTAATACTAAAATCATGCAAATTATGATCGAACCTTGACCTTGTATACAATCGCAGAGGCCCTGGAGAAGGACCGAGCAATAAAGGTAAAGGGTGGAAGCATCAATTGGAAGCCAGAACATAGGATTTGGCCTGGTCCTGATTCTCTGGTTTTTCTCTAGGCCCTGGCCCCCACGATCTGCCTCAGGGGCATGATCACCGGACGCTCGGAGAGGCTTCTTATCGCCGCTTCCACCCGGTATACGGAAGCTATATTCTCCTCGGTGATCACCGATTGTGGGTCGCCCGCCGCCACAATCCTCCCTTCTTCATCATGATGATGCGATCCGAGTAGTAGGAGGCCAGGTTAAGGTCGTGCAGGGCCATTATGGCTGTGATCTCCTTTTTCCGGACCACATCCCGGATGATGTTCATCACATCCAGCTGATGCCAGATGTCCAGGTTGCTGGTGGGCTCGTCAAGAAGCATCACCTCTGCCTCCTGAACCAGGGCCCTGGCGATCAAGACCTTCTGCTGCTGTCCGCCGGAGAGTTCCGAGAAGTTGCTCATAGCCAGCTTCTCGATATCCAGAAGCCTGAGCACCTCCCAGACCTTCTTCTCATCCCTGTCGCTGCCCATCCATCCTATGTGCGGCCTGCGGCCCATCAGTATGGTATCGAAGACATTGGTGGGGAAGATGCGCACCGAGCTCTGCGGCACATAGGATAGGTACCTGGCCAGATCCATGCGGCTCATCTTGGTCACATCCTTTCGGTCGATCAGGATGCTCCCGCCCTGAGGGGAGGTGATCCGGTCTATGCACTTGATCAATGTCGATTTTCCCGATCCGTTCGGCCCCACAATGGTCACCAATTTGGAGGGGGCGATCTCGAAGTTCACATTGTCAAGAATTGTATTGCTGGTATATCCGAATACGATTTCTTTGGCTTGCAGCTTGATCATCATGTCCAAAACTCCTTTCTCTTGCCTTTCATCATCAGATACATGAAGAAGGGAACTCCCACAATCGAGGTCATGATCCCGGTGGGTATGATGGTCGGTGCTATCAGATTCATTCCCACCGCATCGGCAGACATCAGGACCAGTGCCCCCAGCACACCGGATGCCGGTATGAGGAAGCGGTGGTCTCCGCCGATGACCATGCGGGCCATGTGAGGGGCCACCAGCCCCACAAAAGCAATGGTCCCCATGAAGCAGACCACGGTGGCAACGAGCAGGCTGCTGACCACCATTAT
>Ga0116185_1005144_pt1 | contig 10396 bp, 10 predicted proteins | sample AD_JPNNA7_MetaG_FD_89754 | JGI IMG/M metagenome (GOLD analysis project Ga0116185, IMG submission 89754) | Active sludge microbial communities of municipal wastewater-treating anaerobic digesters from Japan - AD_JPNNA7_MetaG | ecosystem: Engineered > Bioreactor > Anaerobic > Digestate | place... | reverse complement strand
GTAGCAACGGATCGAATGCATGTTGCAACCAACAGGGCTTTTGAATCTGCCGTAAAGGAGAACCTGCCTTGGATTTTGCCTCAAAATATCACCCTTGAGCCCACTGGAAAAAACAAGGATACCGGGCCTGCGGTCGCTATCTTTGCTGCTCGCCTTGCGGAGGTGGATCCCGACGCCGTTGGCATCCTGACCCCATCCGATCACTGGATAGGTAATCTCCCGGCATTCAGAAAAAATATTGTAGATGGCGTTCTCTTCGCTGCGCAGCACAGTGCGCTGCTGCTCTTCGGGATTCCGCCATCGCGCCCGGAAAAAGGTTTTGGATATATACGCAAGGGTAGAGCGGTGGATGGCTCACCCGCAATGGTGGCCACCGAGTTTGTTCAAAAGCCGGATTTTCCTCAGCCCCTGATTGAAGCCGGGGATTATCTCTGGAATAGCGGGATGTACGTATTTCATGCCGCCTCTTTCAGGAGGATGCTGGCGAAGTATTCTCCCGATCTCCTATCTTCGGTGGATATTTATCTGAACTTGCTTCGTAACGGGCGAGCTGAGGATGCCGATGAATTCTATATGGCTGAGATGCCGAGGATTTCCATCGATCACGCCGTGATGGAGTCGGCGGCTCGGTTTGGCGATATGTTTCTGATTCCGCTGGAGAGCGAATGGTCCGATATCGGAGTCTGGGAGGGGATTCGCGCTTTGTATGCCTCAGGAAAAATAAATCCACCGAGTGCGGTGCTCAGGGAGCTTGCAAAAATTTTCCAATGAGATTTCTTTGATGGGAATTCTCCATTTTTGGGAATTTGGCGGGGGTACCTTCTGTTTGACTTATGTTCGACGATCAGGGCGGAGAATCCGAAAAAGTTGAAATTTCAAGCAACATCTTTGCGGACTAGCCGATAAGATGGCAGCGGATGTCATTTTGTTGCTCTCTTTGCGCGCTGCGTATGGACTGAGGAAATCACATTCTGTAGAGGGACTTGGGTGAATATTTCTATTAACATAAAGAACTCGCTCGCCATAATCTCTATCGCGATCTCTCTACTCGTATCCTGCTCCTCGGAGACGCAGTTTCTCGAATGGCGAACCGAGTATTTTGACCAGACGCAGATAACGAAGAGCGTTACGAAGAGCTTTGTCTTTGCCAATTCATCATCGGATGGGGAACAGCATATTCGCGCGATAGCATTCGACAAGGGGTCGAACGCTGTCGGCCATTTTAAAATCAATTCAGTAAAAGTAGGGGCGGTGGATGTGGAGCCGGCCGATATAGTCGTTCCTCCGGGGAGCTCCCTCTCTGTGGAAATTACATACTCTCCAAGAAACCTTGAAACCACCAAGGCTTCGTGGGGGGGCTGGGTAACCGGACATGAGGAGCGTTGGATTCCAAAACGCATTGAAGATCTTGAAGAGGAATCGCGGAACGAAACTTCCGTAATACACAGGTCTCTTGTAATAGCGGTCTATGATTACCCCAAGGAGGGGTATTATTATCTGCAGCTAGTTGGCGAGGCTGAGGAAGGGCCGAACGGCGAAATAGAACTCGGCGGTGGCTCCACTTCCTGTGAGCCGGGAGGGAACACGGCGTGTTACAACGGCGGTTTTGCGATCGATATTCCTCAGCTTGCCCCGGGCGGACCTAAGCCGATGGAGGTGACGGGACCTGTCACCTTCAACGTCAGCGGAGGGTCGGCAAAGCTCAGGATGGATGATTTTCCCAATGCGATATATTATCTGAGAAGCGAGGAGGTCACTCAGCTGCCTAGCGGAACGACCGTGACCCTCGTTGTGAGCGGTACGGAAGGCGTTGAGGCTGAGGGGACATTCGACGGCTCAAGAATTACGCTGTCTGGAGTTTCATTCAGGATAAGGGCTGCACTTGGAGAGCTCTCTGCCGATCAGGTCAAGCAGGGTATGGCAGCGCTTATAGATTTCAATGTTCCTGACCTGACCATCGAAACGATATCCCCGCTTTCGCAGGGTTCTATTACGATGAGAATGGAAACATCTCTTCCACAGAACCCCTCCGGCAACGATCTTTTCGATCAGTTTCTCTCGGGAGCGAATGTCATTGCCGTTATGGAAGGGACTCTCGACTTCTAACGTTTTGTAAGAATTTCCCTCGTCAAAATTTTTCCAAGTTCGACACCCGGCTGGTCAAAGGGGTTTATCCCATAAAGCGCGCCTGCAAACGCGGTGGCGATCTGGTAGAGCATGAAAAATTCACCAAGATGTAGGGCGTCGACGTTCGGGAAAGATATCTTCATGCTCGGCCTGTTCATCTTTGTCAGCGCGCCTATCGTGGCCTCGCATTCAGCGTTGAGAATTTCCGAGAGAGTTCTTTCCTTTATGTAAGAGAATGCCTCCGAGGGTTCTTCCACTATCGTCTCCTCGTTCCGAGAAGAAAATTTTTCCACATACAGGAAGGTGAACACCTTATCGCTAGGACCTTCCATGTACAGCTGAACCTGCGAATGTTGGTCGGTAGCGCCCAGCGCTTTTACCGGGGTTTGTCCGCGACCGGCCTTGCCCAGACTTTCGGCCCACAATTGGACGTACCAGTCGGAGGCAAGCGAGAGGGCATCGCTGTATGGCATCATGACCGATATATTCATCTTCTTCTCGGTGTCGAGGATGTAGTGGTAGCCCCCTAGTGCGTAGGCGGGATTGGATTTCAGATCCGGCGAACAACATCTTTTGGCCATCTCCCTTGCGCCTGCCACGAGATTTTCGATGTCTATCCCTACGCATGCGGCAGGAAAAAGTCCTACGGGTGAGAGGACGGAAAATCTTCCGCCGAGTTTTGGCGGAATGGCGAAGGATGTGATCCCTTCCTTTTCCACCATCGGCCTCAATTCGCCCGACTTGGGATCAGTTATGATGACAAGGTTTTTAGACCAGCTCTGACCCAGCAGCTTTTTCAGCCTCGATGCCACGATAAAAAACTGTGCCGCAGTCTCGGTGGTTTTCCCTGACTTGCTGATGACGATGAAGCAGCTTTTCGCGATGTCAACGAGTTGCATGAGCGCAGCGAAGGAATCGGAGTCGATGTTGTCGCACACGAAGAGACGGGGTTTCCCCTTTCGCGAATCCTTTCCGAGCATGTTCCAGAACGGTGGAAGTAGCGACTGTGCCGCGCAGCGCAGGCCTAGCGCCGATCCTCCAATTCCAAGCACGATCACATTTTCGAAATTCGATGCGATTTTTTCCGCCGTTTCCGCTATGCCGGCTGTTATGTCGTCGCGGAATATGTAATCGTAGAATATCGCATCTTCGCTTTTGCGCCAGTCCTGGATTTTTTCATGTGCCGCTGGAACTTTCGATTCCAGCTCCTGTACGTCGCACTTTGATATGGCCTTGTTTCCGCCCACTGTTTCTTCGAATATGTTTTTGAAATCCACTTTCAGCATTCGTTTCTCCTTGGTCTTCGTTACGGGTTATTCCCAGACAGACTTTCTCTTCTTCAGGTCCCTTTTCAGGCTTTTCAATATTGTTTCGCGAACTTTGGCTGCTTCCCTTTTGACCACGGAATTTTTTCTAGCGTCGGCAGCCCTGAATTTTTTGAAACTGACAGGTTTGTTGAATGTTATCTTCCATTTGCTCGGAAGCGGAACGAGACCTAGCGGACCCAACCATGGGAATGTGGGAGTGAAAGGTATGTAAGGAAGCCCCAGGTTTTCCGCGAATTTTTTCGATTTCCATATCAGGGGATGTATCTCCTCGGCCCCTACTATTGAAACCGGTATAACTGGGACTTTCATTTTTATTGCTAACCTTACGAAACCGGCCCTTTGAAATTCTTGTAGCTGATAGCGTTCATTGTAGAGTTTTCCGATTCCTTCGATTCCTTCAGGGAAGATCATGACGATATGGCCGTCTTCCAGCAGCTCCATGGCGTTTTCGAATGATGCGCGCACGCCTCCAATCCGCTCTATGACTTTGCCCAAAACCGGTATGTTGAAGATGAAATCATCCACGAGGAACCTGACCAGCCGTTTGCTTTTGAGGTTATTGTATACGGCAAGGTGAGACATCGTTGCGTCGTAGGGGATTGTCCCCGAATGATTGGCAACCAGAATCGCCGGCCCTTTTTTAGGTACGTTGTCTGCGCCGCAGATATCGACGCGAAAATAATCGTGGTATAGGAATTGAAAAATTGGCCTCACGCGTTCTAAAAAAGTTGGGCTCATCCCGAAACGGTCGGCATCATTTTCGCATTCACGTCTGAAATCTTCGATCTTCGATATGAAGCGCCCGGCCATCGACTTCGCCAGTTCGACGTAGATAGGAATGTTAGAGTTGAAATTGCCGCTTTCTTTCATGAATGCCTTAGGTCTCTAGTCGTGCCATCTGTTTCTGCTGCGCATTGCGCTCCTGTATATCAGGAGTGTGATTACGAATATCAGGCCTTCGACCACCGTTCCCAGCAGATAAAAAAATTGCATGCTTTCGGCAAAGAGCAGCGCCGTGAAACCTGCTGCACAAATGAACTTGCTCATTATTATGTGGCGCGAGTGTTCGATATGGAGCGCCGGATCTTTCTGGACCATGAAAGCCGAATACGCCATGGATATCTGCAGCGCCACAGCGGGAACAAGCCAGAATTTTTCGGCGCCCAAAGCCCCGCGAGGGGATTTCCATCCGAAAAATACGCTGCCGATGTCGGTTATATAGTTGAGTATATAATCCGGCGAGGAGGTGAAAACGGCCGCTGCGATGAGAAACGCGACGCCGATTATCCTCATGAAAAGTATCAGCGTTCGTTCCTGCTTGGTGTAGTTTGTCATTTTCATGGGTCGGGATGCTTGCAAAAAAAAAGGTGCTCGTCAATGACCTGAAACTTCGCGGGAAATTCGCATTGCGCAGAATTTGGGCCCGCACATTGAACACGGTTCCGCCGTTTTGAGCCCCTTTTTCGAGTTGGCCTCATTCAGGTAGTCCCTGGCCTTGTCGGGATCGAGCATGAATTCGAATTGTTTATCCCAATCGAGTTCGAAACGAGCCTTCGACATTGCGTCATCCTTTAGCCGGGCTCCGGGTTTTTTCAGGGCGATGTCAGCTGCGTGGGCGGCTATCTTATGAGCTATCACTCCAGCGCGGACGTCATCGGCGTTTGGAAGTCCCAAGTGTTCCTTTGGCGTGACGTAGCAAAGCATCGCTGCGCCGCAAAACGCCGCCATCGTACCGCCTATCGCGGAAGCTATGTGGTCGTAGCCGGCAGCGATGTCTGTGACGATAGGGCCTAGGACGTAGAAGGGGGCTCCGTCGCATAGTTCATCCTGCTTACGCATGTTCATCTCTATCTGATCGAAAGGGATGTGTCCGGGGCCTTCCACCATGGCCTGAACGTATGCCTCCCTTGCGCGCATCGTGAGCTCTCCCAGCACTTTTAGTTCCGCAAACTGCGCGGCATCGGATGCATCTGCAAGCGAACCGGGGCGTAACCCGTCGCCGAGGCTTAGGCAGAGATCGTATCTCTGACATATCTCCAACAGCCTGTCGTAGTGTTCATAGAGGGGATTTTGTTTTCTATTTTTCTGCATCCATCTGGCGGTCAGCGCTCCACCGCGGCTCACTATACCTGTTGCCCTGGTCGAGGCCAGTGGCATATGCTCCCTGAGTAGTCCGCAATGAACGGTTATGAAGTCTACCCCCTGCTGCGCCTGCCTTTCTATGACGCTGAACAGCTGATCGACCGTAAGCTCTTCTATATTTTCGACCATCTCAGCTGCTTCGTATATGGGAACAGTTCCTATCGGCACGCTGCTTTCGGCGACTATCGCCTCGCGTATTTCATTTATATCGGTTCCCGTGGACAGATCCATGACTGCATCCGCGCCGTAGGCAACGGCGAGGCGCAGTTTGCCGAGCTCGCATCCTATATCCGATGAAATAGAAGAGTTTCCTATGTTCGCATTGATTTTGCATCTGCAGAGTTTTCCTATTCCCGATGGGATTAGATGGGGATGATTTATGTTGGCGGGTATTACCATCCTTCCCGCTGCGATAGCGGTGCGGACATCTTCGGCGGGCAGGGATTCATTTTCAGCGACGTACTTCATCTCTCCAGTAATTATCCCTTTTCGCGCGTAGTACATCTGCGTTTTTATCTTATCGCCGCTACGTTTTGCTATCCATTCTTTTCTCATCGCATTCTCCATTGTTAGCCGTTGGTTCCAAATAAGTTGCTGTCCCAGTCCTTCCAGATCGGGTCATATCCCATTTCGATCAGAGAGGTTGCCACTTCGGAGGCCTTTCTGTGGTCTTCCATATGAAATTGCTCGCCGGATTTTTCTTGCGAGGTGTATCCTCCAGGCGATGTGCACGAGCCTGCGCTCATCTGGGTGACTCCGAGAGGAAGTAGGTTTCTTCTGAGATCGGCCGGCTCTCTCGTCGATAGGATGATTCCGCATCGCGGCAGCGCCAGCCTGAGGACGCAGATCATGTGAGCGAGATCTCTGTCTGTAACCGGGTTTGGCATTTTGAAGGATGATGAACAGTCCCTTATTCTGGGAACGCTTACCGTAACAAACGATCTCCAATGCTTTTTCATCATCTCTCTGGCGTGAGCGATCAGCGACAGGGCCTCCTGCCTCCAGTCGAAAAGTCCGAGGAGAGCTCCAAGCCCCAAAAATCTCATCCCCGCTGCACCGGCTGAATCCACGGATCTAAGCCTTGCCTCGAAAAATTTTTTGGGACCGCTGCGGTGGAATTTTTCGTAAGAGATGCGGTCGTAGGTCTCCTGATAAAGAGTCACACCATCGACGCCGGCCTCGGAAAGTTTTCGATACCCTGATTCGTCGAATGGCTGAACTTCTACAGACAGGCTTGCGCAAGAGGGACGAATCGATTTCGCGATTTCGCAGAGGGAATCGACGGTGACTGCCTTAGGGTCTTCGCCGGAGACAAGCAGCAGATGTCTATGGCCTGTCGATATCAGCGTCTCTGCCTCTTTTTTGACCTCATCGATCGAGAGGGTGCGCCTAGCGATTTTGCTGGACGCGTTGAATCCGCAGTAGAGGCATCCGTTTATACATTCGTTGGAGATGTAGATCGGCGCGTAGAGCTTTACGGTTCTGCCAAATATTTTACGCGTGAGCTCGTTCGATGCGCGTGCCATAGTTTCAAGGTGTTTGTCGGCGGAGGGTGAGAGTAGGGAGGCGATCTCGTCGAATGACAGGGATTCGCAGCTTATGCTGGCGAGGACCGATGCGAGCTCGACCTTCTGATATACATCTTTGCCTGTCATTTGATCGCTCATTTCATTCCCTGTTCAAAAACCCCGTTAACGGACTTGATGCCGAGGCAGTTTTGCCTTGCGGTCCGAGCCCTGCAAGGTAGGCCGATCTTCCCGCTTCGACTCCAAGTCGAAACGCCTTTGCCATCTCCGACTGATTCTATGCTACGGCGATAGCCGTGTTACGAGGACCGCATCGGCTCCTATCTCCATCGCCTCGGCGGCGTGCGATGGAGCGCCGAGTCCGGCATCCACCACAACCGGTATGTTCGACTGTTCTATGATCATCGCTATAGCATCGCGCGTCTTTATTCCCCTGTTCGATCCGATGGGGCTGCCGAGCGGCATGACGGTGGCGCAGCCTATCTCTTCGAGCTTTTTTGCCAGTATCGGATCGGCGTTTATATACGGCAGGACTATGAACCCTTCTTTGACGAGGATTTCCGCTGCCTTGAAAGTTTCGACCGGATCCGGCATCAGGTAGCGTGGTTCGGGAGCTACCTCGAGTTTTACTAAATCGGAGAGCCCTGCTTCGCGGGCGAGCCTGGCTAGCATCACCGCCTCTTTGGCGTCTCTGGCGCCAGAGGTGTTGGGAAGAAGGGTGATCCTATTTCTGTCTATGTATGACAGAATGTCGCCCTCCTCTTTGCTTAAATCGACGCGTCTGAGTGCAACTGTAACTATCTGTGCCCCTGATGATTCAATCGCATCTCTCATCGAATCGTTGGATGGAAATTTTCCAGTGCCGATTAAGAGCCTCGAAGAGAATGTTTTTCCCGCTATTTTCAGTTCGTCCATCATCCCCCTCCGATCGCGCGCAGAAGATCGATTCTGTCCCCCGCATTAATCTTTTTCCCGTGGAATGTTTTTTTTGGGACGATTTCACCATTTATCGCCACCGCCGTTCCCTTTTCATCGATTCCGATTTCGGAAAGGAGGGTAGAGAGGAGGATTTCGTCGGAGACCTCCTTCTCGTTCCCGTTCAAGACTATCTTCATGTGATCGTCTCCAAATAAAAAACGCACCCGAAAATGGGTGCGTGATTTTTTATTCGCTTCCCTTCGCCGGCATTACCCGGTTCAGGTTCCGAGGGTACCCCGCGCTTTTGCGCGTGATTCTCAGCTTACCGCACCCCTAGCGATATCGGGCTCGCCGCTAACAGAGGGAATGGATTATGTCAAGTAACCTCTGAAAAATCAGCAAATTCAGGGCCCCTCTAAAAGCTATGCGCTTGTCATCCCCGTAACAACTGTGACTTGTGACTGGTGAACAGTCGGAACCCCGCGGTAGCGGTGGCTTAATGCCGCGGGAATGACATTCACGGCGTCATCCCCGAATGGTCAATCGTCCATGGTCGAAGTTATTGTTACAGCTAGTCTTTCAGAGGTTCCTCAGCTCGATGATTTTCCGGGTAGTACAGAGTGCTCATTCAGGAAGGTGAAAGGTGCCGATCTTGTCGGGGAGTATGAGCTTTGCCTCGGTATTTTTGATCACCTCATCCACATTTGTCCAGTAGGCTACCTCTTCCAGAACGAGCCCTTTCTCGGTCACGCGCATGAATGCCATATCAGTTACGATGAGGGTCAGGCTTTTGTATCCCGTGAGGGGGAGATCGCATTTTTTGACGACCTTGGATTTTCCATCCTTATCCACGTGCTTCAGCGCTGCCACCACCTGCTTAGCGCCGACAGCTAGATCCATCGCGCCCCCCATACCAGGGGTGAATTTGCCGGGGATCATCCAGTTGGCGATGCTTCCCTCCTGATCGACCTGAAGCGCTCCGAGGACGGTCATGCTGAGATGGCCGCCCCTGATGATAGCAAAACTCGCGGCGGAATCGACGTAGCTTGCACCTTTCATCGCGGTGATGGATGCTCCTCCAGCGTTTATCATGTCCGGATCTTCCTCGCCGGTTTTTGGGCGCGGCCCCATTCCTACGATTCCGTTTTCGCTGTGGATCATCACGTGTACGTTTTTTGGAAGGTGATTCGGTATCGCGGTAGGATAACCTATGCCGAGATTTACGGCGTAGCCGTCCTTCATCTCTTGTGCGATTCTTCCTGCGATCAGCGCCATTTCCTGTTCTTTTGTCAGCATCTTTTTCTCCGGAAAATATTATTGAGGTCTCTTTATCATTTCGATGCGTTCCTCGTGCGTACGTTTCTTGCTTTTAACTATGTAGTCGACAAACAGGCCTGGGGTTATGATATCCTCTGGGTCGATGTCGCCGGTTTCGACGATTTCATCCACCTCCGCGATGACGACATCCGCTGCCGTTGCCATGACCGGATTTGAGTTTCTAGATGTCTTGCTATATGTGAGGTTGCCGACCTTGTCCGCCTTTGCAGCCTTCACGAACGCAAAATCTCCGCGGATAGGTTTTTCAAGGATGAATTTTTTTCCATCCACTTCGAGAGTTTCTCTCTGCTCTTCTATGACCGTACCAATTCCGGTTGGGGTGAGAAAGCCGCCGAGGCCGGCACCGCCGGCACGGATGCGTTCCATCAGTGAGCCCTGAGGGTTGAATTCTATGTCGAGCTCCTTTGAGGCGTACTGCGATTGTGCCGCCTTGTTTCCGCCATTCCAGGATATCTGCGCGCGCTTTACTTGACCGCTGTTGAAGAGTTTGCCGATGCCTTTTCCATCCCAGTCGGTGGATATGGCGACGATCTGTAAATTTTTTGTGCCAGCTTCCACCAGTGCGTCGATGAGATCCTGCGCTGCGCCGGCACAGAGAAAGGTCCCAAAAAGTATCTTGTCTCCTTCCTTGACCATTGCCGCAACTTCTTTTGCCGTGATTACTTTAGCCATTTTTCCACCCCGCAGTTACGATCGTTTTAGAGCTCCTTGGATTTAAGATCAAAACTTTCCCCAGGCGCAAGTATGCGAACCCTGTTTTGCAAATCCGGGTTTGATGCGACTATGGATGAAAGCCTTTCCTTCGGCGCCTCAGGTTTTTCCATCGAAAGTCTGAAGGTTCCGTGACAAATCGGTATCATATCGCCTGTTTGCAGGTCCTCAGCGGCGGCTATCGCCTCTTCCGGTGTCATGTGAAGGTTTTTCAGAAGCCATCTTGGCTCGTAAGATCCTATCGGAAGGAGGGCCGCGTCTATCCTACAGATGTCGGAGGCCTCCTTGAAATGGTCGCCGTAGGCT
>Ga0116185_1005143_pt1 | contig 10398 bp, 10 predicted proteins | sample AD_JPNNA7_MetaG_FD_89754 | JGI IMG/M metagenome (GOLD analysis project Ga0116185, IMG submission 89754) | Active sludge microbial communities of municipal wastewater-treating anaerobic digesters from Japan - AD_JPNNA7_MetaG | ecosystem: Engineered > Bioreactor > Anaerobic > Digestate | place... | reverse complement strand
ATAATTTTTTAATTTGTGCATGAGCAATATCTCTTGCAACAATAAGTGTTCCGGTAAGACTTAATCTGGTTTTAACCGGGTATTTTGTTAACTCCGCTAAAATTTCATTCATTGGTTTATCCAGATTTATTTCTACTGCTTTTGTCGTTACAGGCGCTTTTAAAGGCAAGAAGCGATTCGGATTTTTTTCTAACTCTTCTAAAAAAACACCCTTTTCGTTTATATATGCTTTTATATTCCTGTCGGCACTACAACTTACGCCGAGTCCTACCGGGCATGAAGCAGCATGTCGAGGCAATCGAATCACTCTTACATCATGAACAAAATATTTTCCACCGAATTGTGCGCCAACACCATATTCCTGACATATTTTTTCAATTTTCTTTTCCCACACTACATCGCGGAAAGCACGACCACTATTATTCCCTGTTGTTGGAAGGGAGTCCAAATAACCAGCTGATGCTTCTTTTACTACTTTTAAGTTAGCTTCAGCCGAGGTTCCTCCTATAACCATTGCCATGTGATATGGCGGACAGGCCGAGGTTCCTAAATCTTTAATTTTATCTTTAATAAATTTAGTCAGTGATTCTTCGTTTAACAACGATTTTGTTTGTTGATAAAGAAATGTTTTATTGGCGGAGCCTCCTCCTTTTGTAATAAACAAAAAATGATACGCATCCCCTTCTGTAGCATAAATATCTATTTGAGCAGGCAAGTTAGAACCCGAGTTTTTTTCATCAAACATAGAGAAAGGGACTACTTGCGAATATCTGAGGTTTTTATTTTTATAGGTTGTGTAAATTCCCTTTGAAATGTATTCGGCATCGTTCACTCCTGTCCATACTTGTTCGCCTTTTTCCCCAATTACAATGGCTGTACCCGTATCCTGACACCAGGGAAGTTCCCCTTTAGCCGATATTACCGTATTTTGCAGCATGGTATATGCAACATATTTATCGTTGTCGCTTGACTGGGGGTCGTCTAAAATTAATTTCAATTTTTCGAGATGAGCTGTACGAAGATAAAAAGAGACATCTTGAATTGCTTCTTCTGCAAGCAATTCCAATGCTTTTGGATCTATTTGAAGTATTTTACGACTTCCTTTATTATTAGGTTGCCCTACTTCAATTACGTGCACATAATCTTGGGTAAGCAATCTGTATTTTGTGAGATCTTTCCCTATTTGAAAAGGTTTCTCGTAAATAAAATCTGTCATAAAAAAAATTTAAATATTAATTTTTATAATATCAAGTAGTTTTTCTGGAGGTCGACAAATGACTGCTTTATTATTATTAACTACAATTGGTCTTTGAATAAGGATAGGGTTTTCGTGAATAATTTGAAGCCACTCATTATCGGTAAAATTTTTTCCTTTAAACTTTTCTTTAAATAGTTTTTCGTCTTTTTTAATAAGTTCAAACGGGCTAAAGTTTAACTTATTTAATAGTATTTTTAATTCCTGTACCGAAGGAATTTTTTTTAAATATTCAATAACTTCAATTTCGAATTTATTTTCAATAAGGGTATTTAATACGCTTCTACTTATTTTGCAGCGGTTATGATGATATATTTTTAACATGTTGAGGAATATATAAACATGCTAATTTACATTTTTTGTTATTTAAATAATCTATTTATAATAAAAAATATTTAAACCGATTATTAAAAAGAAATGTAATAAACTGCGTAAAAAATTATTTACGACTAAATTCCATTAAATATGCTTTAATAAAATTATATAAGTCGCCATCCATTACTGCATTTACGTTTGATGTTTCATAGCCGGTTCGAAGGTCTTTCACCATTTTGTAGGGATGCATAACATAATTACGTATTTGGGAGCCCCATTCAATTTTCTTTTTATTTCCTTCAATTTCGGCAAGTGTTTCTCTTTTTTTACGGAGTTCTAATTCGTATAACTGCGATTTAAGCATTTGAAGGGCTTTTTCACGATTTTGCTGTTGCGAACGGGTAACCTGGCATTCAATAACAATTCCTGTTGGTGCATGTCGTAGACGAACAGCGGTTTCCACTTTATTTACATTTTGCCCCCCGGGTCCGGAAGAACGAAAGGTATCCCAAGTTATATCGGCAGGATTAATATCTATTTGAATGTTTTCATCTATCACAGGATATGCAAAAACCGATGCAAATGAAGTATGGCGTTTATTTGCGGAATCGAATGGAGAGAGTCGAACCAAGCGATGAACCCCGCTTTCTCCTTTTAAATAACCATATGCAAAATCGCCTTCAAATTCAATAGAAATAGATTTTATTCCGGCTACATCTCCTTCTTGCGTATCAATAATATTTATTTTATAATTATTTCTTTCCCCCCAACGAATATACATGCGCATCAACATTTCAGCCCAATCCTGACTTTCGGTACCACCGGCTCCTGAGTTAATATTTAAAACGGCTGACATTTTATCTTCTTCTCCGCTCAGCATATTACGAAACTCTAGTGATTCTATTAAGCTCAAACATTGCTCATAATGTTTGGTTAACTCCTCTTCGCTTGCATCGCCATCATTAAAAAAATCGAGTATGGTATTTAAATCATCTAGGCACTTCTTAGAATTGGAATATGAAGTAGTCCAACTTTTTTTATCTTGAATAGATTTAAGAATTTTTTCAGCTACTTTCGGGTCATCCCAAAACGCAGGCTCAATCGTTAATTTTTCTTCTTCTTCAATTAGGGCTATTTTTTTATCAATGTCAAAGAAACCTCCTTAAAGCATCGAGCCGTAATGTTAAATCTTTTATTTGATCAAGAGAAATCATGTGATAGGTTTATATGGCAAAGGTAATTATAAATTATCTTCGCTATTTTGTTTTTTTAATGTATCCCACACCAAATCGCTCTCATACCCTCTAGATATGCAATATAAAGCAATTTTATGTGTTTTTATTAATTTGTTTTTTTCTTTAATTTCTTTCTTTTTTAAATTAATAATTAATTGAAGGGATTGTAAATATTCTTTATTATTAATTTCCGATAAGGCTTTTTTAATACAATAGGGTGTTATATTTCTTGCTTTAAGTTCGTTTATTATTTTGTTTTTCCCCCATTTTTTAATTCGGAATTTTCCACCTGCATACATTTTTGCAAAACGTTCTTCATTAATATATCCTTCGGAAATTAAATGAGCAATAGTCGACTCTACCTCTTCTTGATGTAATCCCCAGGAATAAAGTTTATCTCTAACTTCCTGTTGGCATCGCTCTTGGTATGCACAGTAATTATATGCTTTTGTAATTATTTGATTTGGAGAAAGGTATTTTTTTGATAATTCCTTCATTGTAAGTCAATATGATGACACTAAAGTTTTATCTCATCATCTTCTTTATTGAAGAACCTATATTCTAAAAAATGGTAAGAAGACATTGGAATTATTCGAATCCATTTTCTGAATTTAAAAAACCATTTTAAGCGAATAGAAAAAATACTTTTGGTAATAAATGCATAAATGTATGGATGAACACACATTTTCAAATATTTCTCATTTTGTTTTTGAATTAGGTAGCGAATATTATTTTCAATATCGTCTATTAAAACAATACTTGCTTTTATTTCTCCTGAACCATCGCATACAGGGCATTTCTCAACTGTTGTAATATTCATTTCCGGACGAACACGTTGGCGGGTAATTTGAACCAATCCAAATTTAGTAGGAGGTAAAATAGTATGTTTAGCCCTATCGTTTTTCATTTCGTCTTTTAACTTATCGAAAAGCGCGCGCCTATTAAGACCACTATGTAAATCAATAAAATCGACTACAATAATGCCACCCATATCGCGTAATCTAAGTTGACGGGCTATTTCGGCTGCAGCTTCTAAGTTAACATCCAATGCATTTTGCTCCTGATTATTCTCAGAATTAGATCTATGACCACTATTTACATCAATTACGTGAAGTGCTTCCGTATGCTCTATAATAAGATAAGCGCCACTTTTAAACGAAACATTTTTCCCAAAAGAAGTTTTTATTTGACGTTCTACTCCAAAATGTTCAAATATTGGAACTTTCCCTTTGTAAAGTTTAACGATATCTTGTAAATCGGGAGAAATTGCTTTTATAAATATTTTTATTTCATCATACAATTTCTGATCATTAACATGAATACTGTTAAAAGAAGCATTTAACAAATCTCTTAAAATAGTAGAAGTTCTATTTAATTCGCCTAATATTTTAACCGGAGCTTTAGAAACAGGAAGCATTTCAACCATACTAGTCCATTTCTTAATAAGATCCTTCATATCGGCATCTAAATCAGCCACCATTTTATTTTCGGCAACAGTGCGAACTATTACTCCAAAATTTTTAGGTTTAATACTTTGGGCTAGGCGTTTTAATCTATTTCGTTCTTCCGGGCTTTTTATTTTTTGAGAGATAGATATTTTTTCACCAAAAGGAACCAGCACCATGTATCTTCCGGCAAAAGATATTTCAGATCCTACGCGAGGACCTTTTGTTGAAATAGGCTCTTTTGCAATTTGAACTAAAATAGGTTGATTAACATGAATTACCGATGATATTTTCCCGTTTTTTTCAATGTCTTTTTCAAGCTGAAAATCATCTAATGTAGAATTCGTAAGCTTGGCTTGTATAGCAAGTTTAGTGAATTTATTTAAAGATAAAACCTGAGAGCCTAAATCAAGATAATGAAGGAATGCGTCTTTTTCGTAACCAACATCAATAAAAGCAGCGTTTAATCCAGGAACTACTTTTTTAACTTTTCCCAAATAAACATCGCCTACTGCGTAGCTTTTACCACTCGTATCTTTATTAAGCTCTACCAATCTTTTGTCTTCCATTAACGCAATGGTAACATCAAACTGGTTAGCGTCTATAACTAATTCTTTATTCACAAAATTGTTTTGATTTATTAAATCTCCTCATTTCATTTAATTACACTGGAAATTTAATTATATCAAATAACAATACAATGCTATATAAGCAATTGTATTGTTATTCGAAAATAAATTTAAAACGTAATAAAACTAAAAAGGGTTATTTCTTTTTATGTCTATTCTTTCTTAAACGTTTTTTACGTTTGTGGGTAGCCATTTTATGTCTTTTTCTTTTTTTTCCGCTTGGCATAATATTTCTTTTTTAAAATATTTTTAGTGACTTATTTTTTAACTGAAAATTTATTTCACGTTTTTCTTTACTTCGTTCACAAATGTTTTAGCCGGTTTAAAAGCGGGAATATTATGAGCAGGAATAATAATAGTCGTGTTTTTTGAAATATTTCTACCTGTTTTTTCAGCACGTTTTTTTACGATAAAACTACCAAAACCTCTTAAATATACATTATCGCCTTTTGCTAAAGAAGCTTTTACTGCATTCATAAATGATTCTACAGTTGCCTGTACTGCAACTTTTTCAACTCCTGTTTTTGCAGCAACAGCTGCTACAATTTCTGCTTTTGTCATAACTTCACTTTTTAATTAATATATTTTTATTTTATCCTTTTATCAATTTGGGGTGCAAAGATATAGTTTTTTTGTTGGATTATAAAAATTTATTTACATAATTTTACCAGCAATTATTTTTATATAAATTTGTTTTACAAGATAATATGAATTTTACATCCACTTTAATAAGCTGGTATAACAAGAATAAAAGAGAATTACCATGGAGAAACACAAAGGATCCTTACTATATTTGGCTGTCTGAAATAATTCTTCAACAAACCCGAGTTGAACAAGGACTTCCCTATTATTTATCGTTTATTTCAAATTTTCCAAGCATTTTTAATTTAGCAAAAGCACCTGCCGATAAAGTTATGAAATTGTGGCAAGGTTTGGGTTATTATTCTAGGGCTATTAACTTACATTATACTGCTAAACAAATAGTTGAAGAGTATAATGGAGTATTTCCTAGCAATTTTAATGATATAAAAAAATTAAAAGGAATAGGAGATTATACTGCTTCTGCAATTGCTTCATTTTCATTTAATTTGCCTTATGCCGTGGTCGATGGAAATGTTATTCGTGTTATTTCTCGGGTTTATGGCATACAAAGCGATATTAACACAATAGAAACGAAGTCGTTAATTCAAAAAAAAGCGTCAGAACTTCTTTGTAAAAAAAATCCGGGTATTTTTAATCAGGCAATTATGGAATTTGGAGCACTTCAATGCAAACCACAAAACCCTGATTGTGATAATTGTAGTTTAAATAAAATGTGTTTTGCCTTTAAAAATAATTTAGTTGAACAACTCCCTCTTAATAATGCAAAAATTAAAACCAAAGAAAGGTATTTTAATTATTTAGTTATTAACTCATTAATAAAGAAAAATGAATTTATATACATTCGAAAAAGAAAAATGAATGATATTTGGAAGAATTTATATGATTTCCCTTGTATTGAATATTTAAATAAACCTAAGAAAGAAGAAATAATTAATACAAAAGAATGGAAATCAATCTTTTTAAATAAAAAACACAGCATTATTTCTACTTCAAAAATATATAAACATATTTTAAGTCACCAAATTCTCTATGTTCAATTTTATGAAGTAAATCTAAGCCATCCTTTTTCTAAAATATCTTCCGACTGGAAATTAATAGCAAAAAAAGATTTAAAAAAATATGGTGTTCCCCGAATTATAGAAAAATATTTTCAATAATTTTATAATTATGTGAAATGATTTTGGTTTTTTCTACCTTTGAAAATAAAATTAAACTAAACAAAAAAATAGATATTATGGCAGGAATAAATAAAGTAATATTAATAGGTAATTTAGGAAAAGATCCTGATATACGCTCATTAGATAATGGGGCTAAAGTAGCTTCTTTTTCTCTTGCAACTACTGAATCATTTAAAAATAAAGAAGGTCAGAAAATAGATCAAACGGAATGGCACAATATTGTAATGTGGAGAGGTTTAGCAGAAATTGCAGAAAAATTTTTAAAAAAAGGAAGTCAAATTTATTTAGAAGGGAAAATTAGAACCCGTTCGTGGGACGATAAAGAAGGGAATAAAAGATATACTACCGAAATTATTGCTGATACGTTTACTATGCTCGGTGCAAAAAGAGAAGACTCTTCTTCGCCTGCTGCTGCCCCCAATTCCAATCATGTGGAACCTACGGCGCCTATTACCCCTCAACCCGATGACGATCTTCCATTTTAATTATAAATAAAAAAGCTGTCTCAACTAAACAAAGAGACAGCTTTTTTTTATTACTAATGATGGTTATATTCCTAATGCCATTGCTATTAATTCGGCAATATCATAGTTTTTCACTTCTTCTTCTTTATTCTTGTATTTAATACCATCGGTTAACATGGTCATGCAAAACGGACAAGCAGTTGCTATTATGTTAGCCCCTGTTTGCAATGCTTCTTCTGTTCTTTCAATAAAAATCTCTTTATCCCCAGGTTCTGCTTCTTTAAACATTTGGCCTCCTCCTGCTCCACAACATAAAGCAAAACTTTTATTTCGTTTCATTTCTGTTATTTTCGTTGAAACACGATTTAAAACTTCTCTGGGGGCATCGTATTCATTGTTGCATCGCCCTAAATAACAGGGGTCATGAAACGTAATATGATTATCCTTTAAAATAGAAGAATCTATTTTTAGTTTGTTTTCATTTATTAATTTTTGTAAAAATTGCGTATAATGAATAACCTCATATTTACCTCCTAAATCGGGATAATCGTTCTTAAAAATATTATAGCAATGCGGACAAATAGTGAGTATTTTTTTTATCTCGTAGCGTGTAAATGTCTCAATATTCATGAGTGCTTGCATCTGATAAAGCATTTCGTTGCCGGCTCTACGAGCAGGGTCTCCGGTACACGTTTCTTCTTTACCTAGAACAGCATAACTCACATTTAAATGATGTAATATTTTTGTAAATGCTCTGGCTACTTTTTTATAACGGTCATCAAATGCACCGGCACAACCCACCCAAAAAAGAAATTCCGGTTTTTCTCCCTTAGGAAAAATATCGGCCATTACAGGAATATTAATTGTTTTAGTCTCTTCCATGTTAATTTTTTGTCGTTTTTATTGTTAAATCATTGGCCCATAAAAGTCTATCATCAGGCGAAAACTGCCAGGGAGCTCCATTATTTTGAATATTCGTGAAAATGGTATTTAATCCCGAAGGTGCTGAAGACTCTTCCATTACTAGATACCTCCTCATTTCCATGATCAATATAGGATGATTAATATTGATAGGACATTCATTTGAACACGCATTACAAGTGGTACAAGCCCATAATTCTTCTGTGGAAACATAATCTCTTATTAATGATTTACCGTCTTCATACGATTTATCTTTAACTAAATTAGGCCCTTTTTCTTTCATACGAGCACGTAAATTCATCATTATTTTACGTGGCGAAAGTTTTTTTCCGGTTAAATTAGCCGGACAAACGGAAGTACATCTTCCACATTCAGTACAAGATAAAGAATCTAAATAGGTTTTCCATGTAATATCTTCTGGATCTTTTGCTCCAAAACGTTCAGGAGGAGCATCTGTTGCTGCCGGTGTAGCGTACGCTAAATTCGGATCCATCATTATTTTCACTTCTTTGGTTACATTATCCATGTTAGGAAGTTTGCCTAAAGGCTCCATTCTGCTTAAAAAAACATTGGGAACCGACATAAAAACGTGAAAATGTTTTGAATATGGCAAAATATTCATAAATATGAATATAAGAAGTATATGCGACCACCAACTTACATTATAATAAAACACTAAACGGGTATTAGGCCATGAATAAACATATTTTGCAATTATATTACTAACTGGATAATACAGCGTTTCATCGCTCGATTTTAAAGCATAATAAAAGGTATTCATTCCTAATAATGAAACCATTAATAATAAAATTAAGGTTAATGCCACATTTGCATCAGCATGCGAATTATGATGCATTTCAATTCCGGAAAATCTTTTAATTCTTAAAAATATTCTTCTAAAAAGAAAAATAACGATCGAAATTAAAACTATTAAAGCAAATATATCGCCCGATGCCATTAAAAAAGTATAGAAAACACCTAAAAATGACAGCGACTTTTCTATTCCAAAAATGCCATCAATCATCATTTCCAATGAACCAAAAAGTATTATACAAAACCCCCAAAATACCAGCGCATGAAATAACCCAATTACCGGCATTCTAAAGATTTTAGTTTGTCCGATTGCAATTTTTAAAGTCAGGTTTATTCTTTTCGCTATATCCCTAATTGGAAAAGGCTTCGTAAGTTTAAAAAGTTTAAATATTTGATAAATTGTTATACCAAATATTCCAAAAGCAACAATTATTGTAGATATAAATATTATTTGTTTCATCATTAAATTATATAAATATGAAATTGGTGCGGCAAAATTATAAAAATTAGATTAAATAAATCTCTTGTAAAATTAAAATTATAACATAAGAGCGTATTTAAATTGTATTACATTAAAAGGAAAGTAAATAAATAGCAAGTCACGGAGATGATTTTTTACGTATTCAAATAAAATATTTTACTTTTTTCTTGACTTTTGATATTTTAATATACTATATTTGCAATATATAAGATTCTATTATATGAAAAATTCTGATACAAATAAAGAAATGATATCAAAAGAACTCTTTAAGGGTTCTTTAAAATCGATCGTGTTGAAATTATTGACGGAGAATAACAAAATGTACGGTTATGAAATTACACAAAAAGTGCATGAAATGACCGGAGGCAGGATAAAATTAACATTTGGCGCGCTTTATCCTATTCTTCATAAACTGGAAACCGATGGTTCTGTAATTACAGAATCAGAAATAATAAATGGAAGAGTAAGGATCTATTACAAGCTTACTAAAACCGGGAAAAATGTAGCCAAAGAAAAAATAAAAGAACTGCAAGAATTTATTGAAATGATAAATATATTGTTAAAACCAGGATTGAACCTTGAACTATGCAAGATCTAACATCAGCAAATATTGAAATAATTATTGCAGAAGTTTCCAAGGCAAACATTTCATTTTCTCATCTTCGGGACGAACTGATTGACCATATATGCTGTGAAGTGGAAAATGAAATGCAGGACGGGTTAAGTTTTGAAAAAGCTTTTGAAAAAGTTAAAAAAATAATTGGAAACAAAGGATTAAAAAAAGTTCAGGAAAATACATTATTGTTAATAGACAAAAAATACAGATTTATGAAAAGAACAATGAAAATATTCGGATTGATCTCCCTGTTGATGATCACCGTTGGAGCATTATTCAAAATTCAGCACTGGCCGGGGGCCGGACCTTTAATGGTTTTGGGATTTTTTCTACTTGGAGCTATCTTTTTCCCTTCCGCTTTATGGGTGATGAAAAAAGAATCGAAATTAAAAGGCAGCTTATTCATATACCTTATTTCTATTATTGGAGGTATTCTTTTTATT
>Ga0116185_1005142_pt1 | contig 10399 bp, 6 predicted proteins | sample AD_JPNNA7_MetaG_FD_89754 | JGI IMG/M metagenome (GOLD analysis project Ga0116185, IMG submission 89754) | Active sludge microbial communities of municipal wastewater-treating anaerobic digesters from Japan - AD_JPNNA7_MetaG | ecosystem: Engineered > Bioreactor > Anaerobic > Digestate | place... | reverse complement strand
CGAAATATTTATGGGGAAAGATGCCTTTAACCGTCTCAATAAAGAGAGAGCTTCTAAAGGTGAACCACCCTTTGCTAATCCTCGTAATGCAGCAGCTGGCTCACTTCGTCAACTTGACCCCCGGGTAACTGCTACCCGGGAACTCCAATTATTTGCCTATGGTGCAACTTTTATCGAAAGTAGCTACCAACCAGCCACCCAATGGGAACTCTTGAACTATTTAAAGGAACTGGGATTCAAGATCAACTCTCATATTCAGTTGGTATCATCCATCGAAGAAGCTATTAAAATTCATAAAAAATGGGAGAGCCAGCGAAAAGAATTGGAATATGAAATTGATGGACTGGTCATCAAACTAAATTCACTTTCTGATCATGTTCGCTTGGGAGCAACTAGTAAAAGTCCGCGCTGGGCAATTGCTTACAAATTCGAACCGACCTCAGAACTTACTAGAATTATTGATATCGAAGTGAATGTTGGTCGAACTGGAACTCTTACTCCGGTCGCTCTCTTAGAACCAGTCAATATTGGTGGGGTCACGGTTAAACGAGCGACTCTTCATAATGAAGATGAAATAAGGAGGAAAGATATCCGAATTGGCGATTGGGTTTTGGTCGGTCGAGCCGGGGATGTTATTCCCGAAGTGGTGCAAGTTGTAACCGAACAAAGAACCGGATCAGAAATTATTTTTCAAATGCCTACCACTTGTCCAGTTTGCCATGCTCCGGTTAAAAGAGAAAGGGGAGAGGCCGCCTGGAAGTGTATCAATATAAACTGTCCAGCTCAGCGAAAGGAAAAAATAATCCACTGGGCTTCTCGGGATGCCATGGATATCAAGGGATTAGGAGAAAAATTAGTCAGCCAATTAATTGATACCGGTTTAGTTCAAATAATCCCTGATATTTATCGTTTAAAAATTGAAAAGTTAATCAATTTGGAACGAATGGGACCGAAATCCGCGGAAAAATTAATCAAAGCTATCGATCGATCAAAAATCCGAGAATTATCCCGTTTCATCTATGCCTTGGGTATACATTATGTTGGATCTCATATCGCCCAGATTCTTGCTGATCACTTTTCATCAATAGAACAAATCGCTGAGGCATCAGAAGACCAGCTTCTGATTATAGATGGAATTGGCCCCAAAGTCTCTCAATCAATTATCAATTTCTTTTCTGTTCCAGAAAACCGAAATATGCTCAATGAATTAAAGAACCTAGGTGTTCATCCTATTCCGAAAAAAAAGGAGAAACCAGTAAAAACAACTGGATTTTTCCAGGGAAAAACTTTTCTTTTTACCGGAACTCTCAGCCATTTTACCCGAAAAGAAGCCGAGGATTTGGTGGTCTCTCGAGGAGGAAAAGTTGTAAAAGCCATTTCTTCTCAAGTTAACTATTTAGTAGTGGGAGATCAACCTGGATCAAAGCGCGAAGAAGCACTGAAAAGGAACATCCCCCTTTTAACTGAATCAGAATTCGAAGAGAAAATTCAATCGGATTTTTGAAAAGAGGAACACTTTTCACTATAATAGTATGATATTAAGAGATCTTATGGTGATTTATCCTGAACCAAATTCATTTTTGATAATATACTCCTCAAGAAAGGAGTGGGTCGATTGTCAGAGACAATTTCATTGTCTGAAATAAAAAAAGTGGTTGCTCTTGCCAAGTTATCCATTCCCGATATCGATTTGGAAAAGTTTTATCTGGAAATCAATAATATTCTTGCTCACTTTAATAAACTGAATCGCCTTGAGCTTAAGGAGGTATCACCAACTTCACACATCTCCTGGAGCCAACCCCCGACCAATCCCGACAAATTTCAGGAATGGACGGGAATGGAAGAGCTTTTTTCCCAGGCACCAGCCGTTATCGATCAATATTTTATTGTGCCAAAAGTGGTTGACAAACAGGAGGAATGAAATGAATATCGATACTGTCAAAGCTTTTACTATCGAAGACTATCAAAACGCCTATAAAAAAAGGGAATTCTCTCCCACCGAAATTATCCACCTCTTCCTCGACCGTATTCGACTTCTCGATCCTTCTTTACGGGCATTTCTGATGGTTGATGAAGCAGGAGCTCTTCAGCATGCTCGGGAGTTAGAAGAAAAAAAATTTAGTGAAAGCGATTTTCCTCCTCTCTATGGTATACCTATCGCCATCAAAGATAACATCTGTATTCATGGATTGCCTACGACCTGTGGATCAAGAATTCTCGGTAATTATCGTTCCCCCTTTGATGCTACCGTAATCGAAAAAATTAAAAAAGCTGGCGGCATTTTTTTGGGAAAAACTAATATGGACGAATTTGCCATGGGTTCATCCACTGAAAATAGTGGTTTTGGACCAACCAGAAATCCCTTAGATCTCAATCGGGTCCCGGGGGGTTCAAGCGGGGGGTCAGCTGCTAGTGTCGCTGCCCTTGAAGCACCACTAGCTCTTGGTTCCGATACCGGTGGATCAGTTCGCCAACCAGCAGCGTTTTGTGGAATAGTAGGGTTTCGCCCTACCTATGGACGCGTCTCCCGGTATGGATTGATTAGCTTTGCTTCTTCTCTCGACCAAATTGGAACTTTAACCAGAAATGTCTCTGACAGCCTTGCTCTTTTTACTGTAATCAGTGGCCAAGACAATCGGGACTCTACCTGTGCTCCTTATCCGCCTTTTTCTTCATCGGATTGTATTCCTGAAAATGAAATCAAAAAAATAAAGGTAGGAGTTGCTCAGGAATACTTTACTACTGGGGTTGATCCGGTCATTACCCAACGAATTCAAGAAATCCTTGAAATTCTTACTAATCAAGGATTTGAAATAGAAGATGTATCATTACCCCATACTGACTACGCCTTAGAAGCCTATTATATTGTAGCTCCAGCTGAAGCCAGTTCTAATTTAGCTCGTTATGAGGGCATTGCTTATGGTTATCGTTGCAATCAGCCTCTCAACCTTCAGGACCTCTATACTCGGACTAGAACTACTGGTTTCGGGAAAGAAGTAATCCGTCGGATTATCTTAGGAACTTATTGTTTAAGCTCTGGATATTATGACGAATTTTACCTCAAGGGAATGAAAGTTCGCACCTTGGTGAAAAAAGACTTTGAAGAAAGTTTCAAAAAATGTGATATTCTTCTCACCCCATTAACCCCTTGCCTGCCTTTCAAGTTCGGAGAAAAAAGTCATGATCCTTATCAGATGTATTTAGCCGATGTTTTTACTATTCCTTCAGCTATGGCAGGTATTCCAGCTCTTTCGATTAATTGTGGGTATCACCAATATCTTCCTATTGGATTACAAATCTTAGGAGCACCTTTCCAGGAAGGAAAATTATTTAGTTTCGCTACCTATTTAGAAAAAATTCTTGCCGTTCCACCTCCAGACATTCATTCGATTGCTTTAGAAAAGGAAGTGCTCAGATGAATGACTGGTACATCACCATTGGTTTAGAAGTTCATTGTCAGCTTCTCACTCAAGCTAAATTATTTTGCCACTGCAGAACTGATTATATTGGCAAACCGCCTAATAGTCTGGTGTGTCCAGTTTGTATGGGACTTCCTGGTTCATTACCAGTCATGAATCACAATGCTATGCAATTGGCAATTAGAACTGCTACTTCGCTTCACTGTCAATTGCTCCCCCGAGTGGTATTTCACCGGAAGAACTATTTCTATCCAGATCTTCCCAAGGGATATCAGATATCTCAATATGACCTTCCTATTGGAGTCAATGGTTATTTCGAATTTCTAACTCAGGGTGAAAAAAAACAAGTTCATATCAAAAGAGTTCACCTCGAAGAAGATGCTGGAAAACTCATCCACGAAGGTATCAACCTTCCCAATAACAGTTCAGGAGTCGATTTTAACCGTTGTGGGATTCCCTTAGTTGAAATAGTAACCGAACCCGACCTTCATTATCCCGAAGAAGCTCGGGACAGCTTGATTGCCCTTCGTGATTTAGTTCGGTTCATCGAAGTAAGCGATGGAAACATGGAGGAAGGTTCCTTGCGTTGTGATGCTAACATATCGATTTCTTCTCATCCCGATCATATGGGAGCCAAGGTAGAAGTCAAAAATATGAATTCGTTCCGATCGGTATTTCGAGCACTGGAATATGAAATAGAAAGACAAAAAAAGTGCTTAGAGCAGGAAATCTGTGTCTTACAAGAAACACGTCACTGGGATGAAGTCCATGAAATTACCGTTTCTTCCCGGGGGAAAGAAGATGCTGAAGACTATCGCTACTTTCCCGATCCCGATCTTCTCCCCTATATTATCCAGGAAGAGGTCATTCAACAAATCAAGTCATCACTTCCCGAACTTCCATTAGAAAGAAAAGAACGTTTTATGATTGATTACGAGCTAACTGAACCAGAAGCCAGTGTTTTAGTTCAAGAAAAATCCTTAGCTGATTTCTTTGAAAGTTGTATTCAGGAATTAAACAAACCGAAATTCATTGCTAAATGGACTATTACTGAAATCCTAAAAAATTTAAATGCCCTTAATATTAACATTAAGCAAAGCAAAATTACCCCCTCATCCTTTATGGAATTACTTAAGATGATTGACAAAAAGGAAATAAGTGGAACCATTGCTAAGACTATCCTGGAAGAAATGTTCCAAACCGGAGGTCGAGCTAAGGAAATTATGGCGAAGAAGGGGATATCTCAAATTAACAGCGAGAAGGAAATAGAAAAAATCGTTCATCAAGTAATTGAGCAGAATCCTCAAAGTGTTGCCGATTTCTTAGGTGGAAAAGAAAAGGCTTTTCATTTTCTTTTTGGACAAGTGATGAAGACCACTCGAGGGCAAGCCAACCCCGATTTGGTTAAAAATATCCTCAATAAAGAATTATCGGCTGAGGAATAATATATGAATTTTTCTCATCTACATCTCCATACCGAATATAGCTTACTGGATGGTTCAATTCGAATTCAAGAACTTATTCAGAAAGCACTAGAAACTGGTATGAAATCGATAGCCATCACCGATCACGGTGTTATGTACGGAGTTATTGACTTTTATAAACAAGCTCTCAATGCTGGAATCAAACCCATAATTGGTTGTGAAGTCTACGTTGCTCCTGGTAGTCGTTTTGAAAAAACTGTAACCAAGGGTGAAGAAAGTGCTTATCATTTGATTTTACTGGCACGAAATCAAATAGGATATCGGAACCTGGTCAAATTGGTGAGTTTAGGTTTCCTAGAAGGTTTTTATTATAAACCTCGGGTTGATCGGGCTCTACTACAAGAATATTCGGAGGGTCTCATCGCTCTTAGTGCTTGTTTAGCTGGGGAAATCCCTTCGCTTATTTTAGCCGGGAAGCATAAAGAAGCCGAAAATTTAGCTTCCGAATATCGGGAACTTTTTGGAAGTGACTCTTTTTATTTAGAACTTCAAGAAAATAAGATCCCTGAACAAAATCAGGTCAACCAAGCTTTGATTCAAATTGGGAAAAAACTTAATATCCCCTTAGTGGCAACCAACGACTCACACTATCTTAACCAAGAAGACGCCCGGGTCCACGATATTATCTTAGCCATTCAAACCGCTACCAATCTCGATGATCCAAAAAGGCTTCGTTTTCCTACTCAAGAATTTTATCTTAAAACTCCAGAAGAAATGACGAGGGACTTTTCTTCGTTTCCCGAAGCAATTGAAAATACCGAAAGGATTGCAGCGTTATGTAATGTTAAACTGGAATTAGGTCAAGTTCTCCTACCCGAATTTTCCGTTCCGGAAGGTTTTGACGTTCCTGGATATCTCCGACATCTTTGTCTCGAGGGACTGCGACGTCGTTATGGAGACCCTCCGCCCGAAAAAGTTAGAAATCAATTAGAATACGAATTAACCGTTATCAACAATATGGGGTATGATGCCTATTTTTTGATCGTTTGGGATTTTGTCAAATATTCTAAAGAGAAGGGAATAATGGTAGGGCCAGGGAGAGGATCGGCAGCAGGAAGTTTAGTTTCCTATTCTTTAGGAATAACCAATATCGACCCTCTTCGTTATGGACTTCTTTTTGAACGTTTTCTCAATCCAGAACGGATTAGCATGCCCGACATTGATATTGACTTTTGCTTCGAAAGAAGAGGAGAGGTCATTGACTACGTTTCCAATAAATATGGACATACCAATGTTGCCCAAATCATCACTTTCGGGCGCATGATGGCCCGAGGTGCAGTTCGCGATGTTGGACGAGCGTTGGGTTGGAGTTATGGTGAGGTTGATAAAATCGCTAAATTGATTCCAGGAGCACCAGGTGTAACTCTTGAAAAAGCCATCGATACTAATATCGAATTAAAAAAACTAATAAAAAATGATTCCAAGGTTGCCCAACTCTTGGAAATCGCCCAAAAAATAGAAGGACTATGTCGTCATGCTTCGATGCACGCTGCCGGAGTGGTAATATCCCATAAGCCCCTTACCGAATATGTTCCCCTTCAGAAAATGAGCAACAATGAAATCGTCACCCAATTCGACATGGATACTTTAGGCGAGTTGGGTTTACTTAAAATGGATTTCTTAGGTTTACGAACTCTCACTGTTATTGAACGAACTTTAAACATCATCAAAAAAACCACTCAAAAAGAAATTGATTTAGATGCGATTGCTCTGGACGATCAAGAAACTTATGAATTGTTAGGGCGCGGAGAAACTACCGGGGTTTTCCAATTAGAAAGTTCAGGTATGAAGGAACTTCTCAAAAGATTTCACCCTACAGGAATTGAAGAACTGACTGCACTCTTAGCTCTCTATCGGCCTGGACCTCTTGGTAGCGGAATGATTGACGATTTCATAAAAAGAAAACAAGGCAAAATAAAGGTAACTTACCCTCACCCCAGTTTGGAAAATATTTTAAAAGAAACTTATGGTGTTATTCTCTATCAGGAACAAGTCATGAAAATTGCCAGTGAACTAGCTGGCTTTACCTTAGGACAGGCCGATATTCTCCGCCGCGCCATGGGAAAGAAAAAAGCTGACGTTATGGAACAACAACGAGACCAATTTATTCAGGGAGCTAAGGAGAAAGGCTATGACCCCCATACTGCTGCTGAAATTTTTGATTTGATTGAATATTTCGCTGGATATGGTTTCAATAAATCACACAGTGCTGCTTATGCTTTTATTTCCTACCAAACCGCTTATCTTAAAGCCCATTATCCAACTGAATACCTTACCGCTTGTCTCACCAGTATTCAAGAAGACACCGATAAAATTGCCAAGTTCATCATGGAAGCTCGTCGACTAACCATTAAAATTCTCCCACCAGATGTCAACGAGAGTTTAGCCAACTTTACGGTAGTGGGAGAAAAGAAAATTCGGTTTGGTCTAGCAGCGATTAAGAATGTTGGTGAAAACGCCGTGAACGAAATTTTAGCCCGAAGAAAAGAAGCTCGTTTTCAAAATATATTTGACTTCATGGAACGAGTAGACCAGCGGCTGATCAATAAACGGATTATCGAAAGTCTCATCAAGGCCGGGGCTTTCGATAGCCTTCATCATAATCGAAATCAACTCTTCAGTTCCTTAGAAGAAATCATCCATTTTTATGCCAAAAGAAAAAAACGAAATCAACCTCAACAGGCAATGTTATTTAGTGATTTGAAACCTGTTTTGCAGGAAGTTATTACTCTCAAGGAAGTACCAGAATTTCGAACCCGTGATTTACTCGCCATGGAAAAAGAAATGATTGGTCTCTATATCAGTGACCACCCGGTAAGGAATGCTTTAGCCTCCTATACTTTTCTGAATGTTATACCTTTTGAACAAGTTCAAATGATGAAAGAAAAAGCAACCGTTCGGATTTTGGGCGCCATTGTTGAAACTAGGAGAATTACTACCAAAACTGGCAAAGATATGTATTTTGTAACTCTTGAAGATGAAACCGGAACTTTAGAAGCTATCTTTTTCCCAAAAATTGCTGACCAGCTTCAAATCATCCTTGAAAAAGAAAATGTTCTGTGTTTAGAAGGAAGAGTAGATATTTTAGATTCAGGGGTAAACAAAGTAATAGTTGATAAAATACTCGATCTCGATAATTTGAAACCAAAGGAAAAACCAGTCCACATTGAAATAACTCAACCGGGCGATCCCCAATTGCTTTTCTTAAGTTTAAAAGATTGTCTTCAAAGGTTGAATGGGCAACAGCCAGTGGTGTTGCATGTTATTAGCAGCCAAGAACGATGGGCGCTGGAAATGGGTGAGCAATTTCGGGTTAATTGGAACCAAGAATTAGAACATGCCATACTTGATATTTTGAAGGGTGTTCAAAAAAAGAGAGTCTGGCTAGCCGGGTGAGGTGACAGATGAAGATGATTCATCATCGATTGATTTATCTTATTTTTCTGGTTTTGTTGATTATCACTTTTCTATTAGGAGAAAATGCATTCCCCCAGGATGCTGAAACCTATTATAAAAATGGGTATATTTATTTTTCTCAAAACAACTTTGAAAAAGCTAAAGAAGCATACCAAAAAGCTATTCAAGCTAAACCCGATTATTGGGAAGCTCGATATTGGCTGGGAAAAACCTATGAGATGATGGAAGAAATTCCTCAAGCAGTTAACGAGTGGAAAACAATCCTCCAGCAGCAACCAAATCATTCAGAAGCTTTTAAAAAATGGCGATACTACGCCGCCTCTCAGGTTAGTATAAGCAATCAGGAGAGGCAAAACTTGGAAAATGTATTTCTTTATCAAAATGGTTCTCCAGAAGTTTATCTAAATAATCCCTGGGATATTATCATCCCCTATGGCTTAGTAATAATGAAGCAAAATGATTTTATCTCAGCCTTTTTAAGTGCTCGTTTATTCCGATGGGCAGGATCTCAGATAAGTGGTTTGCTCTCTGGATATGCTGATGCCAGCTACCAAAAAGCCTTAGATTTAGCCGCTGCCAATCTTCCTGAAGATTCGGAGTTGATTTTTCAGTTAATTAAAGACGTCACCAGCTATTATAGTCAAAATAATACGATGCAGAAAAAGGTAGAGAATCTCTATCAAAGTATATTAGCCCAGCAAACCGGTCTATCAGTTGAAGAAACTACCAATACTTCTCAAATAGAAATCAGAGTGACGGCGAGCGGTATTGAAAGGGGACCGGTCAATAATCTCGATCAAAATGGTTCCAATCCAAGATTTTATATTGATACTGATATTGATTGATCTGAGAGGGAAAAGGGTTGGTGCCGAAGGCGGGAGTTGAACCCGCACGAGCCGGAGCTCGCTAGATTTTGAGTCTAGTGCGTCTGCCGATTCCGCCACTTCGGCTTTGTTGTAGAAATTATAGTCAATTCAAAGCTTTTGTCAACCATTTTCTATCAGACCTAAAAAGGATGAATTATGGAAACTTCAAAAAACTTAATTTTATTAATAGATGGCAGTTCGTTGATTTATAGGGCTTTCTATGCAATGCCCCGATTTACTTCACCTCAAGGCCAACCAACCGGTGCTGTCTTGGGATTTGGTAATATGATGTTGCGATTGATCGAAGATTTGTCTCCCTTTTCTTTGATGGTAACTTTCGATTATCCCCAAAAAACCTTTCGCCATCAACTCGCCAAAGAATATAAAGCCCAGCGGAAACCAATGCCAGAAGAATTGATACCCCAGGTTCAATTAGTAAAAGACCTAATTCATTCCTTTGGATTAAAATGGATTGAAGTGCCTGGATTTGAGGGTGACGATATAATCGGCAGTTTGCATCATCGAATTCCAGAAAAATTAGCAGCAGCCATTGTTTCCTCGGATCTCGATCTTTTGCAGTTAATTGATGAAAAAACCTCCCTTCTTAAACCGATAAAAGGTGTTACCCAATTAAAAAAAATTGATTTAAAAACTTTAAAAGAGCAATATGGAATCACTCCCCAGCAGATAATTGATTTTATCGCCCTGACTGGTGACCCATCGGATAATATTCCTGGCCTTCCCGGAATTGGCGAAAAAACTGCTCTGGATCTTTTAAAACGTTATCATGATTGGCAAGGAATTCTCCAGCACTTGGATGAACTGCCCCAGCGAATTCAGAAAACTATCAAGGAATATTCACCGCAAGTAGAACTTAGCCTCCATTTAGCAACTATTATTGACAACCTGCCACTCGAAATCGATTTTCGACCTTGGAATTTCGATCAAGTACAATGGAAACCTTTATTCGCTCTGCTAGATGACCTGGGTTTAGTGAAATATAAAGAAAGATTGATAAAAAAAAGAAATGAATTCCATCGGGAAGCTCTTCCCCTTTTTTCTAAAAACCAATAAAAAAGGGTGGAAAAGAATAAGCAATTTTACCTCTTTCGGTAAAATTTGGTGAAAAACAGGAGGACACTGAATGGACATTATCATGGTATCGAGTGAAGCCTATCCCTATGCTAAAAGCGGAGGTATGGGGGATGTAGTT
>Ga0116185_1005135_pt1 | contig 10407 bp, 6 predicted proteins | sample AD_JPNNA7_MetaG_FD_89754 | JGI IMG/M metagenome (GOLD analysis project Ga0116185, IMG submission 89754) | Active sludge microbial communities of municipal wastewater-treating anaerobic digesters from Japan - AD_JPNNA7_MetaG | ecosystem: Engineered > Bioreactor > Anaerobic > Digestate | place... | reverse complement strand
TCTTGCATACCGTCTTTACGGGGATGTTACCGCGCGTTACTACACTGACCTGGATATACTGACTGAATCTGGCTCGGCAGGACACGCGGCAGATGTGCTTGAGCAGATTGGATACACAGGTGCCGGACTAGCATGGCCGCGTGCTGCCAGACTGCAAAGGATGCTCATGGCTCACGACATCCAGGTAGGTTATGTGCATCATGACAGAATGATGACCGTTGAGCTGCACTGGCGGCTGCTGGCCAATACTCCCATTAGTGCTAAGGACTTGGAGTATGTGATTAGCAGGAACACTATGAGCATCAGGGTAGGTGAACATTCATTCAATGTCCTGTCAAACGAGCTTGAAATACTATACCTTATTATTCACGGAGGGAAGCACTACTGGAGGCGACTGAAATGGATGGTAGATGTCGATACTTTTATCAGGACACAGGAGGTTGACCCGGGCAAATTCCGTGAGATGGTTTCTTTGTTCAGGGCGGAGCGCATGGTGACACTCTTCGCCGCAGTGCATATGTATTGCTTCCCGGATGACAGCTCCGGCCGGGTCCATAGCCTCATAAAGGACTTTGTTGGTTCAACCCCTCGCATAACAACCAGGATGGTGAGGTTTGCCCTGAAGGAGTTTTCACAGGAGGAGGATAAAATACACAATTCAATAAGTGGCATCTTCCAGTCTGTACTTTTCAAACTTCGTTCCTTTCCCGGGTTAAGTTATAAGCTCAGGGTCATTTGTAATTATTTTTTCGTGAAGGATTACCTGGGCAAAAGCAGGTTTTTTGGCAGGATACCATTGTTTTATTTTTACTCGGCCTTTTTATTGATGGTTAACCGCTTGAAGCGATGAATTCAGGGTATCTGCTGGATGATGTAAGAGTTTCAGTTGTATCTGAACCTCGGAAAGTTAACTCACCATTATATCAGAATGATACTTGTAAAGTGAGCCGGGAGGCTTTCTCGATGGTTGTCCCAGGCACAGGACGATTTTATGCTGCTCATGGCAATGAAGTGGAGTACGTTGCTGAGCAAGGGGCTGATCCGGATTGGGTGCGGTTGTATCTCAACGGCCAGGTGCTGGTGGCACTGCTGCACCAAAGGAAGATCATAAACTTCCATGCCAGCAGCTTTGTCTATGATGGCCGTGGTGTTATGATACTTGGTGAGACCGGTGCGGGGAAGTCGTCACTGACCCTGTCATTCGCGCTTCGCCGAGGAGGTTTTCTTACCGATGACCTGACACCGGTGGTCTTTAATGGTACGGAGCCATCCATAATGCTCCTGCAACGGAAGGTAAAGATACGGAAGGATACTGCCGTGGAATTGGGCATCGATTCCCTCCAGCTTACCGAGGCAGAGGCCGGCACCGGGAAAAAGTATTTCAGTATTGGACCGGTGCAGGTGGATCCGTTTCCCCTGAATCTGATTTTAAAGACAGATACCGGCCCGGTGGATGCACCGTTGTTCAGCATACCGTCTCCCGCAGAGAAATTCTCTCTTCTGCGCAGCGAGGTCTGCTCCTGGGAGATACTGGCCGGGATGCCTGAGACAGAAGAAGCTTACCTGCAGCAGATACTGGATATTGTTCAGAATGTGAAGATATTCAGGGTTACCAGGCCTGAAGAGATACGCATAGCTGAGTTTCATGAGGCGGTGAGGGGCTTTCTTGCGGGGGAAAGATAAAGGATAGAGTGGGAAGTGGTGAGGAGGTTAAAGAAGTTCAGTAGGCTCACGTCCAGGGAGCAGATGTTGTTCCTCGAGGCGTTGTTGCTGCATATCTGGATAGGGATGTTACTGAAGATTGTTCCGTTCAGGCGGATACCCCGGCTGTTCGGCAGTCGGTCCCGGCCCCGGGCGGGGCCGAGGATCTTCGATCCGCCTAATGGCGGATCGGGACAGTCTGAGACTCCTATGGAGGCGGAGTCCCGTACACGAACCTGTCCCGATGAAGTCGGGAGTGTCGGGACGGCAGTCGGCAGTCAGCAGTCAGCGATTGTTGAAAACATCAGGGATGCTGTGCAGCGGGCCGGGCAGGTGTCGCCGTGGAGGAACAGGTGCCTGGTGAGCTCGCTTGCAGGACGGTGCATGCTCCGAAGAAGGCAAATCAATTCGCAGATCCATTTAGGGATTGCAAAAAACGCTGCCGAAAAAACTATCGCCCACGCCTGGCTGGAGGCGGAAGGTTACGAGGTTGTAAGGAAACACGGTGACTATCACGACATATACATTTTCTGATGAAATAAGTAATGCTGCTAGACGTTATTTCTAAAAATATTATATTTGTTTTGGAAAATACCCAATATTTGTTGTAATTTGCCTTACTTTACAGCGGAATAGAGAGCAATGAACACGTCCGACACAAACAAAAAGACCTGGATCAAGCCAGAGGTTCATGTACTTAGCATCAAGAAAGATACATTTGGCGGGTCAGCTACCGGTCCGGAATATGAACACTATGGCCCTCCGGGACCTCCCAGTAATCCTACCCCCATCGGAGGCAAATAGTCTTTCAAAGTACAACTTCCTTTTCTTACCACCTTCCGGGTTCACTCACCTGATTGAGAGATATACTGTATAATGATCCTGACAATTGCATCCGGACGCAAGTTCAGATGCATTTATTGTTTTTAAAAGCTGGAATAGCATCTTTTGTAAGATAAGTATTCAGATTTTTGTTACACTCTGATGATCCTGGGTTCATTCTCCCTTACTGCTGATACCTCACCTATTACTGAAAGGATATGTGCAGCATGCTCACATCCGAAGCTGAAGTATTTTCCTTTGGTTTTCTCCGGTTTCTCAGGCGGTTTTTTCCTGAACGGCAGCCTGCCATGGAAACCTGATGATTTCGTTTACAGCTCGCCCGATGATGATATTGTTGTTCTGATGTCGGGTGATATTTATAACAGGCACGAATTTACAGGAACAGGTGAAAATCTGTCCACATCTGCGGCGCCTGCCCTGGTGGCCAGGCTATTCCTTTCTCAGGGACCCGGTTTTGTCAGTGAGCTTAACGGCGATTTTGCCATCTTCATACTCAGGCCTCTAAAGAAACAGGCTTTCCTATACCGTGATCATGTGGGCATTCGTCCGTTGGCATATACCTATAACAATCAGATACTCTCATTCTCATCGGACTTTATTGGTCTCAGCAGGGCATCATGCAGCGGTGAGGGCATTGATGAAGATTATTTTTTAAAATATTTCAGGTACGCTGATTACAGGAAATTACCATGCGGCAGGGTTATTAAAATGCCTCCCGGTCATTACATCGAACTTTCAGACAAAGGTATCAGAACAACAAAATACTGGAAGCCGGAGGAGATCAAAACAGATCACAACCTGAAGCATGAACAGATGATAACCGATCTTGGCAGCCTCCTGAAAGATGCCGTACATATTCGTTGTGACAGACGGTTCACTGCCGGAGCTCATCTCAGCGGGGGACTGGATTCAGGTATTGTTGCGGCCTTGGCCAGGAAGGAATACGCATCACAGGTACAATTTCACGGTTTGTCATGGTCACCGCGTGGCTCTGAAGCGACCGGTGCCAACGTGACTGATGAGCGTGAGCTGGTGACAAAAACGGCCGGGAAGGCCGGCATTCACCCTGTATTCTGTGAGTCGACCATTGATAAATTCACCGGAGCGTGGGCTTCATTTTATGAGTATTTCAATTTCCATGCAGAATATATAACCTCAGACGTGGCTGTAGAGTCGGGGATTAACCTGGTCTTCAGCGGCTGGGGCGGAGATGAGTTCATCAGCACAGGAGTAACCGCTATGGAGTCTGATCTGCTCAGGGAGTTAAGGCTGGGTCTTTTCCTGAGGCACAACCTGTTTTTCAGGCCAAAGCTGTTTGTTAAAAGAGTTATCTATTGTGTTGTTTTTCCTGCCCTGGGGATCCTGGACAGACCTACCGCCAGGGCGCTCAAGAACGATGCTTATTATCTCAGGAAGGAATTCGGGAAGTCTGACAGGAAGATGATTAGAGATTTTCATTTTAACACCTCGAGGCGGATATTTCATCTCAGGATGCTTGAGTTCTACCATCTGCAGCAGAGGTGTGAGGATTGGGCCAGAGGAGGCTACAGGAACGGGCTTGAATATCGTTATCCACTGCTTGACAGGCGTATCATTGAGTATATGATCGGGGTCCCGTCTGTGTTGTTGTGCAAGACAGATGAATTCAGGCCCGTCCTGAGGATTCTCGGGAAAGAGCTCCTGCCGGGTGAGGTGTTACGGAATTATTCAAAGAGAGATCCGGTTTACATCGAAACAACGAGAAAGCTCTTCCGGGATGCAGCGAGGATTAACATGGACGAGGCGGAGAGCTGGAAGTCGAATCCTGATCTGCATTTTGTTGATTTCGCTTTGCTTGAAAAGGATATTGCAGGGTACAGGGGAGGAAGTAAGGAAATTGATGAGGAGAGGCTGGCCAGGACACTTACCTATCTAAAAGGTATTCATGAGTTCAGCAAGAGATATCATGAAAAGGTGGAGGCAGGAAGCGGAGAGTAATGAATTAAAATGAGGAAATTAGCTTTGTAATGAATAATAACACTAATCCCGGAAACAAGGGATCAATGAGGCGCCAGGTCGGGCCCGCCGGTTCACCGGCACCTGAAGGAGAGACCCTGTATGCCAGGAACAGCAGGACCATCTCCGGACGTTTGCATGATGAGCTGGTGATGATGGATCTGGATCAGGGGAAGTATTTTTCTCTGAATCCGGTGGCCACACGCATATGGGAGCTGCTGGAGACGCCGTCTGATATTGCTGAGATATGCAAAAGGCTTATGGATGAATATGACGTTGAGGTTGAGCAATGCCGGGCTGAAGTGTCAAAGGTATTGGAGGAACTGTATGACATGGGATTGGTATTCAGAGTTTCCTGAATCCTCGCTACAGGTCAATCCAATACATGCCTGATTATAATTATTACGTTTCCGGGTTAGTATCCTGACCGACACCCCTTTTCACACTTATCAACAAAACAGGGCTGTTAGTCAAAGAATAAAGTGAATAACTAATAATTGTCCTATATTTTTTCTGCTTAATATAAATATTTAGCTAAATTTACATGTTTAAGCGGAAAGAAAAATGCCGGGGATTTGTCTGGCGCACACCAAAATTCGGACAAGAGATGAAATATGTTATCAGGATTGTCATTACCGGTCTGGCATTAATGATGATACCAGCAACGGTTTCGGGGCAGTTTACTGCTCCTGAATTGCTTGGCAGGCCCACGGATCAGTCTGTTACTGTCAATGTGGTTCCCTCGCAGAACATGCAGGTATATTATGAGTATGGCACTGTTTCGGGTGCTTACACCGGTCAGACGACGACCACATCTGCAACATCCGGACAGCCTCACGAGTCTGTTATAAGCGGGCTTTCAGCCAACACCATGTACTACTACCGGATCAGGTACAGTACCAACGGAGGCTCCACCTGGAGTTCGGGAACAGAGCGCTCCTTCCATACTCAGAGAGCTCCGGGCAGCACCTTCAGGTTCTCGATTACTTCTGACTCACATGTGAACATTATGCTGGGCAGCGCCACAACCTGGAGGCAGACGCTTGCGAATGTTGTTGGTGACGGGTCAGATTTTCACATTGATCTGGGTGACACCTTTGCAATGGACAATGTTACAACGCAGAGCGGGGCTGACCAGGCTTACCTGTATCAGCGCACCAATGATTTCTTTGATGAGGTAAACCATTCATTGCCATTGTTCCTGGCTATCGGAAACCACGAGCAGGAGGAGGGCTGGCACCTGGATGACACAGGCAATCCGCTTACCAGTCCGCCAGTGATGGGTACAAATGCACGAAAGAAATATTATCCAAATCCTATTCCGGATGCTTTCTATACAGGCAATACTGATACATATGCATCACTTGACGGTGATCAGTTGCATGAAGACTATTATGCATGGCAGTGGGGTGATGCACTGTTCATTATCCTTGACCCCTTCTGGTATACAACCACAAAACCCTTCACCGGCAATACAGGAGGAGGAGAAGGTACTGACACCGGGTCGGGAGACAGGTGGGACTGGACACTTGGGCAGGCGCAGTTCAACTGGTTCAAAGATCTTATAGTTAACAGTACTGCCAGTTACAAGTTTGTCTTTGCACATCATATGACAGGCGGATCGGATGATTATGTCCGTGGCGGGGCAGTGCCGGCTCACCTTGTGGAATGGGGCGGATACAATGAGGCAGGCACTGTTTATGAATGGGCCGGCAAGCGTGCCGGATGGGGCAATGACCCCGTGAAGAAGCTGATGGAGGACCACGGTGTCAGTGCCTTTTTCCACGGACATGATCACCAGTATGCCTATGAACTGCGTGACGGGGTTGTGTATCATTCCCTTCCTGCAGCAGGGTTCTCCGGCAGCGGATTTAACATTTACAGTGAAGCGAATCAATATACAGAACGAGTATTACCGAGTCCGGGCCATCTGAGGGTAACGGTTACCCCACAGCAGGCAACGGTAGATTATATAGCCACATCCGGTGGAGGTGTTAATCACACGTATACCATTCTTCCTAATGCCCCTGCCGCTACCCATGATCTGACCATAGCAGCCGAACCCGTCGGTACCGGGGCCACGACGCCCGCCCTGGGGGTACACACCTATACTGAGAATGCAGTTGTGAACATTACTGCCATCCCTGCTCCAGGGTATGCATTTGACCAATGGACAGGTCCCGTGGCTGATGCCGGGTCTTCCTCAACCACTGTTACAATGGGCTCAGATGTCTCTGTTTCTGCATCGTTTATCCCTGCCAGGTCGGGTGACATCAACGGTGACAAGGCCTACAACTCAACCGATGCCCTGGTCATACTCCTTTGTGAAGCAGGGATCACCTCCATTGCACAGTTCTGTCCGTGTAATTGCGGTGATGTCAACGGTGACGGGGTGGTAAACTCCACCGACGCTCTCATTATCCTTATAAACAGTGCCGGGATACCCAATTCGTACCAGGTGGGAACTGCCGACTGTCCCACATCAGGGGTGACGCCATGCCCTGGATGCTCCGGAGGAAAGTGAGAATTCAACAGGGAAAACGGAAAAACAAATCAAAAAGAATTATTATGATAAAACTTTACCACAGAAGGTTCACCACGGCAACTGTGATTTTTATGACAGTGTTGTTGTTTGCCGGACACAGGAACTGTTATGCACAGACAGGAACTGTATCATCATCGATGGTGGTCTCTGAAGCCACCCCTGTTGTCGGAAGCCAGATTACGGCAACAATTTATGTGGATATGACGGGTGTCAGCGCACCCGATAATGTACTCGGTAGTTTCACGGGAAGCATGACCTGGGACACGGACATCCTCACTTATGTCAGCAATTCCGGACTATCAGGTGTGTTCAGCGGCGGGGCAGTTAATCCTGGTACAGGTATCATTACCTTCAGCAGCGCTTCTGCAACGGGAGCCTCAGGAAATATATCACTTCTGACCGTCACTTTTGATGTGACCGGTGAGGGCACCGGTGCACTTGATCTCTCCTTCACTGCCATGGCGGCAACACCCACGGTGACCAACCTGCTTCCGGTACTCACCATTACTGACGGATCAGTAACGGCATCGGGAGGTGCATCCGGGGTTGTTGAAGCTGACGGCGCTGCATCATCAGCCACAGGTGCTGCCAATGCCAGCAGCGTAAGCTTTGCCCATACGACAGGTACGGGAACGAACAGGCTGATGCTGGTGGGAGTATCATGGAATGCCGGATCAACGGCAAGGACTATTTCATCAGTGACCTTTACCCCATCAGGGGGGGGAAGTGCCCTGCCTCTGACGGTTGTATTAACTCAGCAGGCCGGGACGAACCTCCGCTATTCAGCCATATACAGCCTGCTCAATCCGCCATCCGGTGTGGCAGGAACGGTAGCCGTCACTTTTTCCGGTACTGTATCCAATGGAATTGTAGCCGGTGCAGCAAATTTCAAAGGGGCAGACCAGAGCACACCGCTGGGTACACCTGCCGGTGCCAACGGCAGCAGCACTGCGGCATCAGTGACTCTTTCCGGTCTTTCAGGGAATGAGCTTGTTTTTGACAATCTGTTCCAGGGAGCGAGCGGCTCCAGCCAAACGGTAACTGCCGGGGCGGGGCAGACACAGCTCTGGAATGAATTTGTTTCCAACACACGTGCTGCAGCCAGTACCGAGCAGGCAGAAGGCTCATCTGTCACGATGAGCTGGACTGCAAGCTCCAGAACTCCCTGGGCAATAGCCGCAGTACCGGTCAATCCTGCCCCTGCGGGACCGTCATATACACTTACCGTCTCCGATGACGGCAACGGGAGTGTGACCCTTGACCCTACGGGAGGCACTTACGCCAGCGGCACTACGGTGACACTTACCCCTGTTCCGGAGGCCGGTTATGAATTCAGTGGATGGACCGGTCCGGATGCAGGTGACATTGTTGAGTCAGGTGGTGTCTACACCATTGAAATGGATGCCGATAAAAGCGTTACTGCCAATTTCACCCCATATGTGCCGGGATGTCAGGTAAACCTTGACGGGTCGGCATCCTCGGGCACATGGAACGACGCGGTCAGCGTGGATCTCAGTCACACCACCGGTACCGGCCCGCTGAGGTTGATGCTTGCCGGAATATCCTGGAACTGTGGCACAACTGACAGGACTATTACAGGGGTTGAATTCAGGTATGGAGCCGGGCCTGCTGTTTTGCCCATGAACAGTGTTATTACACAGATGGGAACAAACAGCTCGGGAGACCGTCGATACTCGGCGATTTATAGCCTTGCTGACCCTCCTGCGGGAGTAACAGGAACGGTAAGAGTTACATTTTCGGGAAGTGTAGGTAACGGAATTGTTGCCGGAGCTGTCAATTTTTCGGGTGTAGACCAGGCGAATCCGCTGGGAGTACCTGCCGGAGCGGCAGAGACATCCGGAGCTGCTCCGACGGTTACCCTGTCGGGTCTTTCAGGTTATGAGTTGGTTTTTGACAATGTCTTCCAGGGAGGCAGCAGCTCCAGTCAGACGCTTACTGCGCCCGTGGATCAGACGCAGTTATGGAATGACTTCAATACAAACACGCGTGCTGCCTCAAGCATTGAGCAGGCGACAGGCTCTTCCGTCACCATGAGCTGGACTGCGAATGAGAACGGTGTATGGGCAATTACTGCCGTGCCTGTCAGACCTGCGCCTGCAGGAACTTGGCTGGGCATCACCAGTGACTGGAATAACCCGGACAACTGGTGCGGAGCAGCGGTGCCCGGAGCCGGCACGAATGTTACAATAGGCACAGCCGTTGCTAACCTTCCTGTGATACCTTCATCGCCTTACGGGGTATGCAATAATTTAACGGTCAATGCCGGAGCTTCACTAACTGTTGCCCCCGGGCAGGCCCTGACAGTAAACGGTGACCTGGTCAGCAACGGGATCATTACTGTTCAGTCAGATGGCATTTTAACCGGATCACTTATCGTGACAGGAACAAGTACGGGTAATGTGACTTTCAACCGCTCACTGAATCCGGTCGGCTATCACTATTTTTCATCGCCGGTAGCGTTGTCAGCACTTCCTTCAACTGTATATGAGTACAGTGAAGGTACTGATACATGGGAATCAACCACATCATATGTGGAGGGTAAGGGTTATGCCATCAGCGGTACCGAATCGCTGAGCTTAACAGGGACTGTTGTGACTGATCCTGTCCAGATAACGGCAACCTCCCCATACTCAGATTCTCTTACCGTTGGCGGTGATGAATATTCCACCAGGACATATGTAGCCGGCAGGGATCCTGGCCAGGGAGGCAACTATGGAGGCGGCGGGTGGAACCTTTTGGGCAACCCGTACACCTCATCCATTAATGTTGTTGATTTTCTTACAGCCAATTACAACAGTGATCCTGCCTTAAGCAGATTTGATCCCAACTACGTTGCACTATACCTGTATAACGGAACGTCTTACGTGTTTGTAACAGGTGATGACGTGACAGGCTGGACCGATCCGAACACTTATGATGACGGGATCGGGCAGCTGTCCAGTGCATATCTGCAGGCAGGACAGGGTTTCTTTGTGCTGGCAATGAGAAACGGGGTTTCATTCAATTTCAACCGTGATATGCAGGAGCACAGCACAAGCACCCTCATGCTTAAATCGGCAGGGACGAAGGATCGCTGGCCGGGATTGTCCCTGATGGTAGCCGGTGGCGGATCGGAAAAACGTACACTAATAGTATTTAATGACGAGATGACCACAGGTCTTGATCCGCTATTTGACGTCGGCCAGATGGGTTCAGGCGGAGCTGTCAATATCTATACTCACCTGGTTGACAATAACGGGGTGAACTTCTCGCGCCAGGCATTACCTGAAAGCGGCGCTGTCAAAAATATCATCCCGGTAGGA
>Ga0116185_1005126_pt1 | contig 10415 bp, 8 predicted proteins | sample AD_JPNNA7_MetaG_FD_89754 | JGI IMG/M metagenome (GOLD analysis project Ga0116185, IMG submission 89754) | Active sludge microbial communities of municipal wastewater-treating anaerobic digesters from Japan - AD_JPNNA7_MetaG | ecosystem: Engineered > Bioreactor > Anaerobic > Digestate | place... | reverse complement strand
TTCTCGAGTGCGGCCGCCGCCAAAGCGACGCCGTTTTCGGCCTGCAGCAGCGCCAGATCGGCTTCCGAGGCCTTGACCTCAACGCGCAGCCGCTCGTCGCGGCGGGCCAGCCCCTGTTCGACCATCACCTCGACGTCACGCAGATGAGCGGCGATCTGCTCGCGGGCGCTGCGGGCGATCTCCGCCCCCTTTTGCGCCTGCAGCAGGGCGGCATAGGCCGATTCAACCCGGAAAATCAACTCGCCACGCTGACGCTTGAGTTCACTCTCCTTGGCGCCGGCCATCGCCTCGGCGGCCCTCCTGGAGCCGCTTAGCCGGAACCCGGTGAAAAGGGGCTGACTCAGCGTCAACCGCAGGTCCGAGTTGTCCAGCGAACCCAGCTTGATCCCACCCTTCGGGAAGAACTGCTGGAACAGCGGCGCATCGAAATGCAGTTCGGGGATGGTGCTCTGGCGGCGATAGCTGCCGCTGAAATCGAGGGAAGGCAGCCGAGCCGCCTTCGCCTGGTCGGCATCCGCAGCGGCGATCCCCGCCTCGCTTTCGGCCACCTTCAAACCCGGATTATTGGAGAGGGCTGCATGCACACACTCCGGCAGACTCTGCTGCGCTGCCGCCGCCCCTCCCAGCGCCAGCAGCAACAGACTGAGGATGGGAAATCGCCTGGGAATCCATGATGGAGATGACATGTCACTCCTCCTGACGCGGAATCAAACCGTAGAGCATGAGGTCCACGATGGCCTTCTCCCGCTCCGCCAGCATCCGGGCTTTGTCGGAGAAGGCCTCGGGAAAGGCGGCTGCGAGGATCGGCTGCACAATGAAGACAAAAATATTGAGCGCTACAAGATTCCAGACCGTTTGCAGCGGATCGACCTTGCGGAGTCGCCCGTTTCGGATCGCTGCCGGTATTTCGTCCCTGAGGGCCTGCAACGGTCCGCTGAAGCGGCGGAAATTGCTCCGCACCAGCTTCTCGACCACCGGGTTGCCGCTGTGAATCTCGCGGACAATCATCCTCGGCAGCTCGGGATGCCGGTTGAGAAAGTCCAGGTGCAGATGGACCAGTTGCGGGATCACCACCTTGGGATCGATCGCCTCAACTTGGAGGATGGAGCTGAACAGTTTAAAAGATTAGTAAAGTTTTCCGAAAAAATGGCGGTGAAGAGCGCCTCCTTGGAGTTGAAATAGTAATAGATCATCGCCTTGTTGGCGCCGGCGCGATCCGCAATTTCCTGCATACGCGCCCCGTCAAAACCCCGCTCGGAGAAGACTTCCGCGGCCGCCTGCTTGATCCGGTCACGCATATTTTCCCGGTCGCTCATGGTTCTCCTGCTGCAAGGATCCACTCCCGCTGTGGAACGTGTGGAACAACGGCCGTCCCGAAGGGTTCAAAAGCGGCAGTCTTTTCCCCGCCGCTGAATTAACCATTTGGTTTAACCAACTATTTAGTTAAAAATACTACATCTTGTGGAATTTGTCGAGTATTTTCTGCGTTTAACGGCAACTTTTGCCGACCTAAAAAAAAGTTGCTACCTGTGAAGAAAATACTTGACTTCCAATAGCATGGCTTTTATATTTAACCAAGCTGTTTCTGAAGCTACATCGCCTCCTCTAACTGTGCTCACTCCATGGCCGTCCCCCCCCCGGCTTTGGAGTCTCCCTCATCATTTTCGGCTTCGTCAGGAGAAGCAGCCATGGGAGATCAACCCATCTACTTTTGGCAGTTGATCAGCAGCGGCTTAGGGCTTTTTTTGGTGATCCACGCCGCATTTGCCAAGGAGTTCCTCTTCATCACCGGCGACGAACGGCTCCTGCGCATCTCCAAATTTTTCCTCGGCCTGGCGCTCTCGCTGCTGCCCTTTTTCAGCCGGCTCTGAGAAGCTGCCAAAAAACAGAAACGCCCGGGAGTCCCCTCCTCCGGGCGTTTTTTTTGCGCCGGGTTCCGCGATTATTGTGTCATCAACGCCTGCAGTCGCTCTCCCGAAGCGGCCAACACCTCCTGGTGCAGCGAACGGCCGTGCGCATCGATGGTCACCACCGCAGGGAAATCCCGCACCCGCAACTCCCAGACCGCTTCGGGGCTGCCCAGTTCTTCGAGATGGACGCTGACCACCTCTTCGACGCACCGGGCATAGATCTGCGCCGCTCCGCCGATGGCGTGCAGATAGACCGCTCCGTGCGCCGCCAGGGCCTGACGCGTCCGCTCCCCCATGCCCCCCTTGCCGATGATCGCCTTGAGGCCGTATTTTGCGATGATCTCCGCTGCATAGGGTTCCTCGCGGATCGAGCTGGTCGGCCCTGCGGCCACTACCTGGCGCCGCCCGCCGGCCTCGATCACCACCGGACCGCAATGGTAGATGATGCCGCCGCGCAAGATTTCGAGCTCGCCGCCTTCATGCAAATACTTGTGCACGGCATCGCGACCGGTGAACAGGGTGCCGCTGAGCAGGACGATCTCCCCGACCGCTAGGGAACGCACCGTCGCTTCATCCAGCGGCGCCTGCAGCCGCCGCACCCGCGCCGGATCGAAGACCATCTCCGCAGGCGCAGCGGGTTCGGCGGCGAATTCGCCCGCTTCATGATAAAGCCAATCGACCAACGTGCCCTGCGCATCCAGCAACAGACCGCGGCGGCGATAGGCCCAGCACATATAGGCGACGCTGACAAAGAAGGAGGCAGGCAGGCGATTGCGGCTGCCGATCTTGCAGCCGCCGAGGGTCAGGCGGCCGCCAAAGCCCATGGGGCCGATCCCGAGGCGGTTGGCGTCCGCCACTACGCGCGCCTCCAGGTCCGCCAGCGCGGGCACGGGGTTAACATCATCAACCGGCCGCAGCAGCTGCTCTTTCGCATAGGCATACCCTGTGGCGCGATCGCCGCCGATGCAAACCCCGAGAAACCCCGGTCCGCAGCCGTGGCCCTGCGCCTGCAGCACCGCCTGGAGAATGCAGGCATGAACCCCTTGCAAATCGCGGTTATAGCGCACGCCGTCAAAGGTGGCGGGGAGCATGAACTGCGCACTGGTATTCTCGCAGCCGCCCCCTTTGAGGATGAGGCGGATATCCAGGTTCTCTCCGGGCCCCTGCTCGAAATGGCAGACCGGGCTGCCGGGCCCCAGGTTGTTGCCGCTGTTCCGGCCGGTGAGGCTGTCGACCGAATTCTGCCGCAGATAGCCATGGCGGGTCGCATCAACCACCGCCGCCTCGATGGCCTGGCGGATGGCGATCTGGTCGGCGCCAACCGGCACGCGCAGGTAAAAGGTGAGGGTGCCGGTATCCTGGCAGATCGGCGCCGAGCGCTGCCGTGCGAGGCCGATGTCAAGGGCGACCATCTCCAGAGCCAGTCGGGCCCGCGATTCGGGCTCCTCCAGGCCGCGCGCATCGGCCAGCACAACCTCGACATCGCGCGGCAGAAAGGCCGAAGTGCGGCGGATGAGTTCGAAAAGATGTTGCTGCAGCAGGGTGTAATCCATACCACCTCCGTATTTAAGGGTCGCGCTCTACAGCATGTAACCATTCGCGGCCCGGTATTATTCGCGCCGTTCCGGCGCGCCCGGTTTGCGCACATCCTTCAGCGCCCGCCCGGTTTCCGGCCGCCGACGTAACTTGCACCCCCGCTGGCGCCTACCCGTTTTCCGGCCGCCGCACTTTTTGCTTGGAGGATTGCGCGAAATTCTTTATCATGTGACCATCTAACCGGGAGTCTAAATGAAACCGTGCCTCCGCCTCATCCTGCCGGGCCTGATTGCGCTCGCCCTGGCCTGTGCGCCGAAAGCAGTTCTGCGCAAACCCGCCTACGACTACAGCAAAATGGACAAGGAAAGCATTCACGTCCATAAAAAAATCGAAGCCCTGATTGCCGAGTGCACGGCGACCAAATCGCCTCTGCCCCTCTCCAACGGGGTGCGCATCGAATCCCTCATCCTCAAGTCCAGCGAAAAGTCCCTCGCGGTCACTTTCAGCAAAAACTTTTCCTATCCCGCCTTCCGGCCTGATAATGTCAAAGCGACCTATGCCCGGCTCCATGCGCTGCTCGGCAAGAAATACGACCGTTACAACATCACCCTCTACACGCTCGGCCAGCCGATCGAATCCCTTATCCCCAATCTCTACCGCCGCAATGCCCGTCAATGGGACCGCAGCCGTATGGCCCGGCAGACGCCGCGACCGGCGGCCCTGGTGCGGCGCATCAGCCGCCCCAGTCAACCCAGCCTCGGACTGCTGAATCGCACCATCGACGTTCGTCCCAGCCACGGCTGGTATTACAATGCCGGGACGGACCGTTGGGAATGGCAGCGTCCGCGCCTTTTCGAGACCGTCGAGGATCTGCTCCCTTTCTCGTTCACCACCTTTTATCTCATTCCAATGCTCGAGAATGCCGGAGCGGTGGTCTTTACACCGCGCGAGCGCGACATCCAGACCCGTATGGTGATCGTTGACAACGACACCCCGGCATCCACCGGCGCCGGCTACCACGAATCCGGACCCGGGTGGCACTGTGGCGCGGAGAAAGGCTTCGCCATCGGCCGTCCACCCTACGAGGTCAATCACAATCCCTTCCTTCAAGGCACCCATCGTCTCTGCACCAGCGACACCGTCGGGACGAGCTGCGCCTTTTGGCGGCCGGAGATCCCCGCCGACGGCGATTATGCTGTCTACATCTCCTGGCATGCCTCTCCGGACAACCTCGATGATGCCCTCTATACCGTCCGCCATGCCGGTGGCGCAACGCAGTTTCTGGTCAATCAGCAGATCGGCGGCTCCACATGGATCTATCTCGGCACCTTCCGCTTCCTGAAGGGCTGCCATCCCGACAGCGGCAGCGTCGAGCTGACCAACCGGGGCCACACCCCCGGCCGTCTGGTCAGCGCCGATGGCGTCCGTTTCGGCGGCGGCATGGGCGACATCCTGCGCAATGGGGCGGTCAGCGGCAAGCCCCGTTTCGCCGAGGGGAGCAAGTACTATCTTCAGTTCGCCGGCTTTCCCGACACCCTGATCTACAATCTCAACGATGGCCGCGATGATTATCGAGATGACTATAACAGTCGCAGCGAGTACGCCAACTATCTCTACGGCGATCCCTTCGGGCCGAAGAAGAGCCGCCACGATCCCGGCCGCGGCATCCCTTTTGACCTCAGCTTTGCCTTTCATACCGATGCCGGAATTACCCGCAACGACACCACCATTGGCACCCTGAGCATTTACAGCTATCAATCCGCGGATTCGACGTTCAGCTTTCCGGACGGGGTATCGCGCATGGCCAACCGCGATTTCGCCGATGTGCTGCAGACCCAGCTTGTTGAGGATCTGCGTCGGCTGTATGATCCGGTCTGGAGCCGCCGTCCGCTGATGGACGGCGATTACAGCGAGTCTCGGCGCCCGCAGATCCCTTGCACCCTGCTCGAGTTGCTCTCACACCAGAATTTTCTGGACATGAAGTATGCCCTCGATCCGCGTTTCCGTTTTGACACCGCGCGCGCTATCTACAAGGCGATGCTCAAATTTATCGCCTTTCAAAACCAGAGCGCCTTCGCCGTCCAGCCCCTGCCGGTGGACCATTTTCAGGCCCTGCTGAGCGGCCCGGGGGAGGCAACCCTAAGCTGGCAGCCGGTCAGCGATCCCCTCGAACCGTCGGCCGAGCCGCAGAATTACATCGTCTACATGCGCCAGGAGAACGGCGGTTTTGACAACGGCACACCGGTCGATCAGCCGCGCCTGGTGGTCCGGCCGATCAAGCCGCGGGTGCTCTACAGTTTCAAGGTGACCGCGGTCAATGCCGGCGGCGAGAGCTTTCCCAGCGAGGTGCTCTCCCTCTGCCAGCTGCCGGAGGACCCTGAGCCGGTCCTGGTGGTCAACGGATTTGACCGGGTCGCGTCTCCTGCCTGGATCGACGGGGCAGAGTACGCGGGATTCACCGATTTCCTCGATCAGGGGGTAGCCGACCATTTCAGCATCGGGTATACCGGGAGCCAGACCGACCTGAAGACCGACTCCCCCTTCCGAACCAATGATGCCCCCGGTCACGGTGCCAGCGCTGCGGCCTGGGAGGCGAAGCCAATCTGCGGCAATACCTTCGATTTTCCCGCGGTTCATGGCCGTTCGATCCGCGCCGCTGGCCGCTCCTTCGTCTCCTGCAGCGATGAAGCCCTCACCAGCGGGCGGGTCGATCTGCGCCGCTTCAGGCTGGTCGATCTGATCCTTGGGGAGCAAAAGCGGACCCGCTGGCCTACCGCCGCCGGCGATTCGCTGCGCGGCCCGCGGTATGCCGCTTTCTCGCCAGGACTCTGCGCGGCCCTCGACAGTCTGCTCAACCGCAAGGGGGGGCTCTTCGTCAGCGGGGCGTACATCGGCAGCGATCCTTGCGCCGGGAAAAAGTCCGACGACTCTCTGGTTCAGTTCATCGAGCGGCGCTTGCATTACCGTTGGACGGCCGATCACGCCGCCACCGAGGGGATCCTCTTCAGCGCGGATGACCGCTTCTGGCCGCGCGGGACCCCGTTCCGGTTCATCACCCGGCCGGATTCACAGATCTATGCCGCCGAGGCTCCCGACGCCATTGATCCGGTCAACGGCAGCCGCACCATTCTCCGCTACAGCGAGAACCAGTTCAGTGCCGCCACAGCCTTTAAAAAAGGCCATGCTGTAGTCGCTATGGGATTCCCCTTCGAGACCCTCGCCGCAGCGCCGGAGCGGGATCGGTTGATGCGGGCTATTCTGGCCTTTTTGACGCAACAATAAAAATCATTTCATTTTTGGCCAATTTGCATTATATTTCGATTGAAGAGGGGCCCGCTGCGCCTTGCAGACGGCCCCGCAAAGGGAGTCCAGTCGATTCACGCAGCTGAATGGGGAATGCCCATGAAAGGTTTGTTCGTCAAGAAAGCAGCAGAACATCCCGAGCAGAATGAAGAGGAGATCAGCCAGCTCCTCAAGGCCATGCCGATCTTTCAGGATTTAACACGGCGGGAACTGGCGGCGGTGGTGCGCATTCTGCACCAGCGGGAATACCAGCCCGACGAGGTCATTTTTCGTGAGAACGAACCGGGGATGGGGATGTACATCCTCCAGACCGGCCGGGTGGCCATTCTCTCCGAAGCCGGCAAACTGCAGCTGGCCGAATTCAGCGATGGTTCATTCTTTGGCGAGATTGCGCTGCTCGATGCCGCGCCGCGCTCGGCGACAGCCGTGGCGCGCGCCCACTGCCGCATTTTCGGCTTTTTCCAGCCCGATCTGTATGGCCTGATCGAACGCAATCCGCAGCTGGGTATCAAGATCGTCCTCGGCCTCTCGCGGCTGGTTTGCGAGCGGCTGCGCCAGACCAACCAGCGCACCTATGCCATCAACGAGGCGCTGCAGCAGATGCGCCAGACGCCGCAGTAGGAGGTGAACGCATGATCTCCTTCCGCGACCCCAGTACCCGCAAGATGCTGCTGCTCCTGTTTGTGCTGGTGCTGATCATCATCCTGCTCGCCATGGGCGGCGTCGCCCAGATGATGATCATCGCCATTCTACTCGCCTACATCCTCGATCCGCTGGTAGTGCGCATGGAAGCGCACGGCATCTCACGCACCGCTGCGGCGGGGATCATCCTGCTGACCATCACCCTGCTGCTCATCATCAGTCTGCTCACCTTCGTGCCAGCCCTCAAGGCCCAGCTGATCGCGATGGGCAGCGGCGAGAGTTCAGCCAAGACCGATCTTGCCCTCGCCAAGCTGCAGGAGGTGGTGCGAGCCAAGATGGGCTGGCTCGGATATGGCGATATCGACCTCAAGGTCAAACTGGCGGAATTCAAGGCCTCTTTCGGCAAGAAGATCATCGACTTCCTCGTCAAGGATGTGGTCGAGATCGTTCTCGCCCTGGTCACCATCCCCTTTCTCATGTTCTTTTTTATCAAGGATGCGCGCAGCTGGAAGAAAGGACTGATCCGGATGGTCCCCAACCGCTATTTCGAGTTCAGTCTCGATCTCATCCACAAGATGGACCAGCAACTTGGCAACTATTTACGCGGCCAGTTCATCGATGCGGTTTCGATCGGCACGCTCGCAACGATCGGCCTGGGTGCCCTGAGCGTGCCCTATTTCTTTCTACTCGGGCCGTTCTCCGGCCTGGCCAATCTCATCCCCTACGTCGGCCCGTTTGCCGGCGGCATTCCGTCGATCATCATCGCCATCATGGAGAACGGCGATCTCTCGGCCGGGGGGCACGTTGCGCTGCTCTTTCTCGGCCTCAAGCTGGCCGATGATCTTTGTATCCAGCCGCTCTCGGTCTCGAGCAGCGTTCACCTCCATCCGGCGCTGGTCCTGGTCACCTGCATCATCGGCGGCAACCTCTTCGGCCTCATCGGCATGCTGCTTTCGGTCCCCGTCACCGGCTTTGTCAAGGTGGTGGTCACCGAGAGTCTCCAGACCCTCAAGGCGTACCGATTTTCCTGAGTATGGCCTGCAAAAAAACCTTCCGGCCTCATCCTCCGGAAGGTTTTTTTGTCCTCTCAGGCCCGCGGTGTCAGGGCCAGCAGCCTTGCCGGTGCGCCGCTGCCGCCTGTGATGGCCAAGGCACCGATGATCAGCCAGGCGCCCGTTGGCGGCGCCTGCGCCAGGCGGGCCAGATTCTCCAGGTGCAGGCCTCCATGGTGCGCCAGGAGGGTGCCGGCGGCAAAATCAGCCGAAGCACCGCCATCCACTCCGGGAGTATCGATTCCCACAATGCGCACACCGCGCTCCACTACCAGCAACTGCATCGCCTCCAGACTGATCCCCGGAAAGTGCATGGTGCCACCGGCATCGCGGGCCAAATAAGCTGCCGCGTCAGGCCAGCGGCTGCTCCAGCCGGTCTCCACCACCACTGCGGCATCAGCAGCGATCGGACCGAAGCGTTTTTCCCAACCGGTCACGCCCGCAGCGGTGAGTAGATCGTCCTGATGCAGCCGGCGGGTGATCTTGACCAGGGGAGCCACAAGCTGTTCCGCGGAGAAGCGGTCCATGCTGGTGCCGCCGGTGACAAAATGGCAAGGTGCTCCGCAATGGGTGCCACTGTGCTCACCGCAAGAGAGGGCATTCAGGAGATAACCCTCCCGTTCATATCCTGCGGTTGGGGTGATCCAAACGGGGGGATCCCCCGGCCAGACCGGCATATCCGCTGCAAAGGGATGGGAAAGATCAAGAATCCGGAAAGGAAAGACCGATCTCATGGTGCCTCCTGCTCGATGGGCGAGTGAAACCCGGGCCAGGCTGCAATGTAGGAAAGCAGCGCCTGAATAACAAGGCAAAATACGGTTCATGCTGCAGAACGCCCAACATGCGCACAATTTGCTTGTTTTTTTGCTGCATAGTCCTTATGTTTTTTCGTGGCATTGGACCATTTCTAATGTCTTGTTATTTCGTATAGTTGAACCATTTTTTAATCAACCTCGCGAGGAACCATGAAAAACCGTTTGCACTTCCTGCTGCTCCTCCTGTTTTTTATGGCCGGTGCTCTCGCTGCTCAGGGCATCACCTTCCATGGCAGCGCGCGCAACTCGATCTATGCTTTCGAGAGTGACAAAGTGCATACCCGTTTCTTCCAGTACCTCAATTTCACTGCCGTCAGCCCCTGCAGGCACCTCGCCCTGAATTCCAATCTTCGTTTTCTGACCGATGCCAACCAGGATCTCGATAATGATATGCGCTTCCGCGCCTTCGCTCTTACGCTCGAGGCCAGAAACTTGCTTGATGGCAAGCTGAACCTGGCTTTCGGCCGGCAGTTTCTCCATCCTGGCACCGCCCTGGGCGCCCTCGACGGCCTCAATGCCCGCTATGCCTTTGATCAAAGATTTTCGCTGCAGCTTTATGGCGGCGTTGAGAGTGTCGCCTCCCGTGCCTTCAAGATCCAGAAATTCGCGGATGCATCGGTTGTGGGGGGCGCGTTTCAGGTGAAGAAGGTCTACGCCTCCACCGCCCAGCTCTTTTATTTGCGCAAATTCAACAGCGAGGCCGCCTATTGGCAAATCACCGGGGCCAATCTGGAGAGCAACCTGGTACCTTATGTGCAGCTGCGGCTCCAGTCCCACTATGATCTCGAGAATGAGCGGCTCCATCGTTTGCTGCTGAACGCCAGCCGTTCCTGGAACGGAAAACTGGCCACTTTTATCGAATACAAGCGGCAAAATCCGCAGGTTTACGCCAACTCCTATTATACCATCTTTGAAGTCAAACCCTACTCGCAGATCCGCACCGGCGCCGACTATGCGCTTACGCCGGGTCTGGCCGTCGAGGCCCAGTATCAGCACCTGATGTTCGACGCCGATCAGGCGGACCGCATTCTGCTTTCTCTCAATAACGACGACGGCAGCATCGGCATGATGTACGAAACCGGCTACACCGGCGACCAGATCAGCGCCTATTTCAACTATGGCTACGAGATCCTGCCCAAACTGGTCGCCTCATTGTA
>Ga0116185_1005123_pt1 | contig 10423 bp, 8 predicted proteins | sample AD_JPNNA7_MetaG_FD_89754 | JGI IMG/M metagenome (GOLD analysis project Ga0116185, IMG submission 89754) | Active sludge microbial communities of municipal wastewater-treating anaerobic digesters from Japan - AD_JPNNA7_MetaG | ecosystem: Engineered > Bioreactor > Anaerobic > Digestate | place... | reverse complement strand
TACAGGGATCTCAGAATTCTACAACTGAAGTGCTTGAATCTTGGACACCTGAAAATAGATATACAGATGTTCCACGTTTTGATTTAACAGACCCTAGATATAATCATGGCGCTATACATCAACCCCGCCAAAATTCAAGATACTGGGAAAAAGGTGATTACCTGTGCCTTAGGGAAGTTACGTTAAGTTATAATTTACCTTCGACAATTTTGAAAGAATATATCAAAAATTTAAAAATATATGTTACAGGATCAAATCTTAAGTATTTTACAAAATATTCAGGCCCGGCTCCTGAACAGGGAGGAATAGATATTGGAAGATATCCTGTTCCAAGGGTTTATACTTTTGGATTGGATGTAACTTTTTAATAGTTGGATTAATTTAAATTTAAATTTATAGTAATCATGAAAAGGAAATTAATTTATCTGCTAATAATTGTAGTAACTGTTTTAACGTCTTGTGAAAAAATTTTGGAGTTAAAACCTGAAAGTTCACTTGGTTACGGCAGTTTCTGGAATTCCGAAGATGGTGCAAAAGCAGCACAAGTTGCATTACACGCAAACTTAAGGAATTATTATAGTAACTTATGGTATCTTGGTGAGATAAGAAGTGACATATGGGGCGGTAATACAATTGAAACATGTTTCGATCTGGAAGTTATTCAGCAGGATATTTCGACAACAAAAGTTCCCTCTTTTGCTCAAAATTGGGCTGGATTTTACACTTATTTGCATCTTGTGAATGATATTATTAAAAATGTACCAGATGTTCCGTTTACAAATGAAAAGAATAAGAACTATTTATTAGGTCAGGCTTATGGAATAAGGGCATTTATATATTATACAATGCTTAGAACATGGGGAGACGTTCCGATTGTACTAGAACCTACAACAAAAATAGATTTTGACAATCTATATATTCCAAGAAGTCCTGTAAGCGAAGTAATGAAACAAATAAAAGGAGATATTGAGAAGTCACTTGAATATTTTGGAGATGACAACACTTTTCTGAACAATAAAAGAATTTATTGGTCAAAAGCTGCAACCCTTACATTGAAAGGAGATGTTTACATCTGGTCAGGCACACATATGAACGGAGGGAATGAGGATTATATAACAGCGACACAGTCACTCCAGAGTGTAATTAATCAAACGTCAACTTTTCAATTGTTGCCTAAGTTTGCTGATGTTTTCTCATACACAAACAAAAATAATAAGGAAATTATTTTTGCACTTTCGTATGAAATTGACCAGGCTTCAAATATTTTTGGAAATTTCACCGCACGTAAGAATGATATTTTAAATCTTTACACCAGAGATGGTGGAACTACAACAAACATAGTTGTCAATGGTGGTAACAGAAACGGTCCTTCAACCGAGTTGTTAACTAAATGGAATGATTTTGATGATACACGGAACGATGCTACTTTTATAAGGCTTTATAAAAACCCTAACGGAACAAATTATGTGGCATCGTTGCTTAGAAAGTTTTGGGGTACAGTTAATCTAGGATCACAAGTAATGGCAGATGATGTTCCTATTTACAGATTTGCAGATGTAATTCTGTTGATGGCTGAAGCAAAAAACTTGCTTGGTGAAGATCCATCTTATTATATTAATCTCATCAGACAAAGAGCTTACGGCAATAAATTCCCCGGTCATGAATATGTGAATGGTACCAAAGAACAAAATATAGCGGTAATTCTCGATGAAAGGTTGTACGAGTTTATTGCTGAAGGTAAGAGGTGGTGGGATTTGAGGCGTGCAGGGGATAACTGGGTTTTTGCAAATAATAAATACCTTAATCCTGCAACCGATGCATATAAATTGCTTTATCCGCTTACCAGAGATATGCTGGGAAGGAATCCGCTTCTTACTCAGACGCCAGGATATGAGGATTAATAATGTTAAACTCGTCATCAGGTTGGTTTAGTTTAGGAAAGCAAAAGTTGCCTCGATATTTTTAATATTGTGAGCAACTTTTGCTTATTTAGATAATTTATAATTCTCAATTATATATGAAATCAACATTCATATTTATAAGTTTATTAATCTTAATATCAAAATGTAATCATAGTCCAAAACAGGATTGGATTATTTCAATGCCTGAATTTATTTATGAGATAAAACCAATATTTACCAACTATGAAAAAAATGATCTGATCATAATTAAATTTAATGTTTCAGGTTCTAATTCTTCGCATAAGGTAAAAAAAGTTATTATATCCTTTACCAGCAGCAGTTCATTGTTGTCTTTAAAATCAGTATATGTTTTGCATGAAGTTAAAATTGGAAATACTATTAATTATGAATTGTTCGATAGAACCTCATCATTATTTAAACAAACATTACTCAGTGGAAATTTAAAACTTAATTCTGGTGAAAATAAATTTATCATTGGTTTTGAAGCTAAAAAAGAAGCAGATCTGACGTCTATAATTAAAATTGAAAATGTAACATTTGTTTTCAGTGATAATTCTAATTTAATTGTTAATCCGGGATCAGATAATCAATTAATTAGATTTGCTAAAATCTTGCGAAGTGCAGGGCAGGAGGGCGTTGACACCTACAGAATACCTGGTCTTGTTACAACGAAAAAAGGTACATTGATTGCCGTTTATGATGTAAGGCGAAATAACAGTAAAGATCTTCAGGGAGATATTGATATTGGAATGAGTAGAAGTACTGATGGTGGACAGACATGGGAACCGATGAAAATAATTATTGACATGAACAACTGGGGAGATAAACCTCAGGAACAAAATGGAGTTGGTGACCCTTGTATATTCGTAGATGAGGTTACAGGTACTATATGGGTTGCGGCGTTATGGTTCCATGGCTTTCCTGATCAATTTGCATGGAATTCATCCGGACCTGGTCTGGATCCTACTGTTACAGGACAATTAATAATGGTAAGAAGTGAAGATGATGGATTAACTTGGTCTGAAGTAATAAATATTACAAATCAGGTAAAAGATCCTGAATGGCGATTACTTCTGCAGGGTCCAGGACGTGGAATAACATTAAAGGATGGTACCCTCGTTTTTCCTGCACAATTTAGAGATGCTACAGGCATGCCATGGTCAACAATAATTTATTCGAAAGATCATGGTAATACATGGAACATTGGAAAGGGAGCCAAAGCTAATACTACAGAAGCACAATGTGTACAGCTTTCTGATGGTAGCATAATGTTAAATATGCGGGATAATGGCAATAGAACGGCAAAAGATTATAATAATGGAAGATCTGTTGCAATTACATACGATCTTGGTGAAACATGGATTATGCACCCTTCATCAAATAATGCTCTTCCAGAACCAGTTTGTATGGCTAGCCTTATATCTGCAGATCTTGATATCGAAGGAAAAATTGTAAGAGTTCTGTTTTTTTCAAATCCCGACAACAGAACAGAAAGAAAAAATATTACTGTTAAAGCAAGCCTTGATGAAGGAGTGACATGGCCTTCTGAATATGAGGTTGAAATTTATAGTCCAGAATGTTTTGGATACTCATGTCTTACTCTCATTGATAAAGAAACATTAGGAATTATTTACGAGGGTAAAAAAGATCTTTTTTTTCAAAAAATACCAATTAGAGATATATTGAGAATAAAATAAATTAACAGTTATATTTAATTTTAATTAACATTATACTTTTATCGAAATAGTTTTCATTTGGATTATTGTAACAATTTTTGATTTTTTTACTATCAGATTTAAACTAGTATCCTATGATAACGATAAATAAATACGAAGGTCTGGTTGCAGCACCATTTACACCATTAGATCAAAATGATAATCTTAATACTGAATTAATCCCGAAATACTATAGATTCCTGGAAAAAAATGGTATAGTTGGTGCATTTATTAACGGTACAACCGGTGAAGGAGCTTCACTCACACAAAAAGAGAAGCAAATTAATGCAGAAAACTGGGCAAAATGCTTAAGAGATGGAGGTAAAGTACGAATAATCAACCTGGTAGGAGGTACATCTTATAAGGAATGTATTGAAAATGCAATTCATTCATATAAGATTGGATTATCAGCAGTTGCAATTATTGGCCCATATTTCTTCAAACCATGTAGTATTGATAATCTGGCTGAATATGTGGCTAAAATCGGTGAGGCGATACCAGATATGCCTGTATATTATTACCACATCCCTGCTTTTACAGGAATAAATTTCAGTATGTTTGAATTTCTTAAAAAAATTTCTGTTATGCTCCCAAATTTTGCAGGCATAAAATTTACTCATGAAGACTTTATGGATTTTTTAGAATGTCTCAACTACAATAATAAAAAATATGATTTGTTGTGGGGAAGAGATGAATGTCTGTTATCCTCACTTATATTGGGTTGTAAAGGTGCTGTAGGAAGTACATATAATTATGCTGCACCACTGTATCATAAACTTATTGAGGCATTTAACAGTGGGGATATTGAATCCGCAAGAAATTTACAACATAAGTCAATTAATCTGATAAAGCTCCTAAATAAATATGGAGGTATTGCAACTGGTAAAGTATTTATGAAATACATTGGTATCGATTGCGGAAAATTCAGAATGCCTGTAAAAAATATGGTTGAAAGCAAATATGTCGAATTCTTAAAAGACATAGAACATCTTGAAATGGATGACTTATTTAGTAAAATATAATTATGAAAAAAAAACTGGAACAACTTTCAGAACAATATAAAAATGAACTTCTGAACAAAGTGATTCCATTCTGGGAGAATTTTTCTATTGATCATCAATATGGAGGTTTTTTAACTTGCCTCGACAGAGAAGGTAAGGTTTACGATACAGATAAATTTGTTTGGCTCCAGGCCAGACAAATATGGACGTTTTCATTTCTATATAATAATGTAGAAAAGAAACATAATTGGCTTAAGATTGCTGAAGATGGTGCTGAATTTCTAACAAAATATGGCAGAGATCAATCTGGTAGCTGGTATTTTTCACTTACCAGAGAAGGCAAACCTCTTGTTGCCCCATACAATATTTTTTCTGATTGTTTTGCAGCAATGGCTTTTGCAGAGTTGTATAAAGCCACAAGTAAAGAGAAATACAAAAGAATAGCAACAGATACATTTAATAACATACTGAAAAGATTGGATAATCCAAAGGGTAATTATAATAAATGCATAAGGGATACCCGTGACTTAAAAAACCTTTCTATTCCTATGATCCTGTGTAATTTAATAATAATCATGGACGAAATAATAAGTCAGGATCTTAGGAATGAATTAACATATAAAAATGTTAAAAATATTATGGAATTATTTTATGATCCTGTTGCTGGAATTATAAGAGAGAACATTTGTGCTGACGGAAGTTTTTCAAATACCTTTGAAGGAAGATTAATAAATCCCGGCCATGGTATAGAAGCAATGTGGTTTATAATGGATATTGCTGAATTAAATAATGATAAACAACTTTCAGAAAAATCTGTAAAAATAGTTCTTAATACTCTTGAGATGGCATGGGATAGAGAATATGGCGGAATTTATTATTTTATGGATTTGAGAGGATATCCTCTTCAGCAGCTGGAGTGGAATCAGAAACTATGGTGGGTACATATTGAATCACTTATTAGTTTGATTAAAGGTTATTATTATACAGGGAGCGAGGATTGCTTAAAATGGTTTATAAAGCTTCACGAGTATGTATGGTCACATTTTCCTGATCCCAGATACGGTGAATGGTGGGGATATCTGGACAGGAGGGGAGAAGTATTGATTCCTTTAAAAGGAGGTAAATGGAAAGGATGTTACCATGTTCCTCGTGGATTGTATCAGATATGGAAAACAATTGAGAAAATAAAAGCGAAAAATTGAATTGAATTCCTGATGCGTTTTAAAGAGAAACCCTGGTACCCATGGCTTGTTGTTGCCCTTTTATGGGGAGTGGCTTTGCTTAATTACATGGATCGCCAGATGCTATCTACCATGAAACCTTCCATGATGCAGGATATCTTGGAGCTTGAAATGGCTGAAAACTTTGGCCGCCTCATGGCTGTGTTTTTATGGATTTACGGACTCGTTTCACCTGTGGCAGGACTGATTGCCGATCGTGTTAACCGTAAATGGCTGATAACTGCAAGCCTGGGTGTATGGTCATTCGTTACCCTTATGATGGGCTATGCAACAACTTTCGGACAGCTTTATGTCCTTCGCGCTATAATGGGTATCAGCGAAGCACTCTATATACCTGCAGGACTGGCACTAATTGCTGACTATCACCGTGGAAGTACCCGTTCCCTCGCTGTCGGAATTCATATGACGGGCCTCTATGCCGGCCAGGCACTTGGTGGATTCGGCGCAACAGTGGCACATCAATGGTCGTGGCAGACAGCTTTTCATACATTCGGATTTATCGGCATAGCCTACTCACTTTTGCTGATTCTTTTTCTGCACGAGAAAAGAACGGATAACCTGCCACAAACCTCAGATGAGACAACCCTTATGGGATGGCTAAAGTCAATGAAATCGAGCCTCTCATTATTGCTAACAATGTTTAGTTTCTGGGTGATACTTTTCTATTTCGCAGTTCCGAGCCTTCCCGGTTGGGCGGTAAAAAACTGGCTGCCAACACTTTTCTCTGAAACTTTAAGCATCGACATGTCAAAAGCCGGCCCCCTATGTACCATTATAATAGCAGCATCATCCTTTTTGGGAGTCATTACGGGAGGTATTATTGCCGACCGCTGGATTGGAAAAAACCTTAAAGGCAGAATATATACCAGTGCAACTGGCATATTTCTTACCATACCTGCACTGCTGCTGACAGGTTATGGTAACGGGTTTTTTAGCATAGCAGCCGGAGGGGTAATTTTCGGCATAGGCTTCGGAATGTTCGATGCCAACAATATGCCAATTTTATGCCAGTTTGTATCACCACGTCACAGGGCAGCCGGATACGGACTTATGAACATGGCAGGCGTCTTCGCCGGTGCCCTTGTTACAACCTGGCTTGGAAAATCCACCGATGCCGGTCACCTCGGAAGAGACCTTGCTTTACTCTCCATCCCGGTAGCGATATTCCTTATATTGTTTCTTGTAAGCTTAAAACCTGAAACAGCTGATAAAAAACAGGATACAGGTAACCAGAACCCTCAAAACTAAAAATCTGACCAATTATATTTTTTATTCTCAAAAGTTCTGGTACTTTTGCATATCTTAATCTATCAGGGAGTATTTATGTTATTGATTTCCTGATATATAAATAGTTGAAATCAAATTTTTATGGCTAAAGGTGAATTTAGAATTCAGAAATCTATACTTGCCGGACCTGAGAAAAAAGCACTTACATGGATAGCATCCCATCTGCCCAGGTGGATTAACCCTGACAGCCTTACTACAATTGGCTTTATAGGTTCACTCCTTGCAGGTGCAGGGTATTTTCTGACAAATTATGGGAAGGGATTTCTCTGGCTATCATCCCTGGGTTTTATTATAAACTGGTTCGGCGACAGCCTCGATGGTACTTTGGCCAGAGTCAGAAAAATTGAACGTCCAATTTATGGTTTCTATATCGACCATAATATGGATGCACTAACAGCCCTCGTCATATGTATCGGAGCTGGATTGTCACCATTTGTCTCCTTCTCAGCTGTGATGCTTATTCTTGCGGGTTACTACCTTCTAAGCATATTTACATATATTAATGTCTATCTTAACGAAAAATTTGTCATTTCTTATTATGGCTTCGGACCAACCGAACTAAGACTGGCAATAATTATTCTTAATGGAGTCTTTTTCTTCCTTTCAAATGATATTAACAGATCGATCACTTTACTTGGCATTAAAATGAAATATTTCGACATATTCGTTGTAGGCGTCTTTCTGATTCTTATGGCTCTCTATCTTTATTCATTTCTTGCTGAGAAAAAGAACTACGAAAAAGCCGATCCCATTAAAAATTCAACACAGAATTAATGTTTTTCTATTTCTTTCTTTAATTCTAGTTGTTATTAAACCTTATTTATTTAATTTTAAAAACAAGTTCTGAGAATCTTAACCTGTTCCGGTATGGATGGTTCTCAATTATCTTTTTTAAGGAAAATTGAAAGCTATATTTCAAAGAAAATAAAAGCTTTCTCAAACCTGCAATATAGCCATGAGTCGCATATTAAAATCTTTGGCTTGCCATTATTATCGGTTAACCTGGGTTTTGATGACCCCGGAGGAAAAATGAGACAAGCAAAGGGAATAATCACAATAGGAACAAGTGCCTCAGGTTTAATTGCCGTTGGATCTGTTATTTCAAGGGGATTGTTTTCATTAGCTCCCATAAGCTCTGGCGGACTGACAATAGGTGTGTTCAGTAGTTCGCTTGCCTGTGTAAGCTGCCCTGGTTTAGGAATAGTTTCGGTATCGTGTTTTGCCTTCAATTATCCTGCTGTGGGAATAGTTGCTGCAGGTTTCAAAAGTGTTGGTATCCTTGCTTTAGGCGAAAGTATTACTGGAATAATTGGTTTTGGGAAGTATAAAAATCTTTTATTTTTTAATATTGACTATGAACCTTATTGGCATTGATATCGGCGGAACAAAATGCTCCGTCATTATCGGACAGGCAGATGAAGAGAGGAATATTCAGATAATAGCCAGAGATACAGTTGCTACTAAAAGTTACCCCGACCCTTACCTGATGATTTCCCGACTTCAGGCGATAGCAGAAGAACTTTTAAAACAGGCAGGTTGGGATATAAAAACTGTTAAGGCTACAGGCATAAGCTGCGGAGGGCCACTCGATAATATAAAAGGCATAGTTCAATCACCTCCAAACCTGCCAGGTTGGGACAATATTCCAATTGTAAAATTATTTGAAAAAAGGTTTGGCATCCCTGCTTACGTTGAAAACGATGCCAATGCATGTGCGCTTGCCGAATGGCTCCTGGGCGCAGGTAGGGGTACATCGAACATGATATTTCTGACTTTTGGAACCGGAATGGGCGGAGGACTTATTCTTAACGGTCGGCTTTACAGTGGTACCAATAACCTTGCAGGCGAGGTTGGTCATATTCGCCTTGATAAAACCGGACCGGTAGGCTACGGTAAAGCTGGTTCTTTTGAAGGCTTCTGCAGTGGAGGTGGTATCGCTCAGCTAGCTAAATCTGTGATAAAAGAATATCTTTACAACAATAAAAAGGTTGATTTTTGCCCCTCGGAAGAAATGATAGAAGAGATTGATACCAGAACGGTTGCTCTTGCGGCACGGGATGGAGATCCAATAGCACTTGAGATAATAAAAACCGCTGCTGAATACCTAGGTCAAGGCCTTGCTATTCTTATTGACATTTTAAATCCCGAGTGCATCGTTATCGGTAGCATTTTTACACGTAATGAAGATCTTTTCAGACCACATATTGAAAGAATTCTGCAACAGGAAGCACTGGCGCCAGCTCTTGAGGTATGCAAAATCAAACCGGCAGAACTTGGTGAGTCAATAGGAGATTATGCTTCATTGTGTGTTGCACTCTACAGGGATATGTTCTGACTAGCTTTTTTTAACAAGATTAAAAAAATAATTACCAGATGAAGAAGCTTTCTTCAAAACAGAAAAATCAGATTTCCAGACGTGTCTTTCTCAGTAATACCATTGCAGGCACAGTAGTGGCTTTTTTCTATCCGCTGCCGGAATTTTTCGGGGAGAGTGATCAGCAAGCGGTTATTAAATGGCCTGAAGATGCAGGTAAATTTAAGTTTCACATGACCGGACATGCACATATCGACCCTGTATGGCTCTGGCCATGGTCTGAAGGGGTGGCTGTTGTTCATAGCACCTTCAGGTCGGCACTCGACTGGATGAAACGAAATCCGGAGTTCTGCTTCACAGCCAGTTCAGCACAGTTTTATGAATGGGTGGCTCAGAACGATCCGGTGATGCTGGGTGAGATACGTGCAAGGGTTGCGGAAGGCCGATGGTGCATTGCTGGAGGATGGTGGGTGGAACCCGATGTCAACATACCATGCGGAGAAGCATTGGTTAGACAGGGCCTTTATGGACAGCGTACTTTTATGAAACTTCTCGGCAGGAAAGCAACGGTTGCTTTTAACCCCGACTCTTTTGGGCATACCGGTTCCCTTCCCCAGATATTGAAACTGCAGGGAATGGAAAAATATATTTTCATGAGGCCTCAGCCAAAGGAGAAAACCCTTCCGGGTAATATATTCTGGTGGGAAGGCATTGACGGCAGCCGTGTCTTTACCTACAGAATTCCAATAAGTTACAATGATACCAGTCCTGTTCAGAACCGCATTAGCCAGATAATAGACCTTTACAGAAACGAACCTGTAAGCAGTTTTCTGGGTTTCTTCGGAGCAGGTGACCATGGGGGAGGGGCAACTAAAGAAAATATTGACTCAATTGAGGAACTTAAAAAGGAAAAAGGTGCTCCTACAGTTCTGTTCAGCACTCC
>Ga0116185_1005120_pt1 | contig 10426 bp, 15 predicted proteins | sample AD_JPNNA7_MetaG_FD_89754 | JGI IMG/M metagenome (GOLD analysis project Ga0116185, IMG submission 89754) | Active sludge microbial communities of municipal wastewater-treating anaerobic digesters from Japan - AD_JPNNA7_MetaG | ecosystem: Engineered > Bioreactor > Anaerobic > Digestate | place... | reverse complement strand
TTTTTCGGGCCTAATTCTTTCAAATGCTTCGACCAGCTATGGCGGTACAGTAGCTTTTGCAACCACCGGGACAGCAGGAAGTGAAAAACGATACGCTATAATATCTGGAAATCCTGAATCGGACAGTTCTGTGACTGTAAACGGGTGTATTCAGTTCTCCACTACAAAAGATGGAACTTTATCCGAAGTTGCGCGAATGACGAAACAAAAAAACCTCCTCATCGGCACGAAGACCGATGACGGCACGAACAAGTTGCAGGTGAACGGCCCTGTATATATTGCAAGTTATGTATCAGCTCTTGGATATATCGACCGAACCGAAGCCCCGGATACTCTTGCCGAGGCATATGCGATTGTGCAGAGTCATGAGGTGACGGCGGACGGAGAACTAGATCACAGCAAGCTACATCCAGCCGCTTGGGGAAAGCGAGTTGAGTTACGTCCTACGGGGAACACCATTACCCGCACCATTGAGGAGCCAATTCAAGACGCGGGGCAAATCAAAGTTGGTAGCCAGTCTGTAAAAGAAAAAATAATCGAAGAGCCAGAAATGGAACAGATAGTTGTTCCGGACCAGTCTGGGCGTGATCTGTCCATGGTCATATCGGCCCAAGCACTCGTCATAAAAGATTTGACCAAACGTATTGAAGCGCTGGAAGCAACGAGATAATCGTGCCGCTGTTCTAATTTGACGCGATTACCCTTGGCAGGGGAGGCTGAATATGAACGGAGGGAAAAACTATGGGGCTTCTTGATTTTTGGGAACAAGGCTACTCCGCCGCGAAGCTTGATCCGCAGCTCGGTGGCGCGTCCGACGACCTGTGAGGAATGTATGAACTTTCAACCTGTGATTGACAACCTGCACACCATCCTGATCGGGGCCGGATTCCTGCTCTGGGCCGTCGGCCGGATTCTGGAGATCCGCGCCAAGGGCAATCCGGCGACGACGTGGGAAGATTCATGGGCACCTGTTGCCATGCGTCTTGCCAGTCTCGGCGCGGAGGGCATTGACATCCTGGCTGAGCTGAAGAAGGCCAAGGGCGATGACTCCCTTGCGTCGGGGCAGCTCAAGTCCCTTGAGCTTCAGAAGAAGCTGGTGGCGTGGGAAGAGAAATGGCGCCAGGGCGACCGGCTCGCTGTGCTTGTGGACGCGATGGGTTGGTACGTAGACTTGCAGGGAAAGCAGGCCAAGCTGGACCCTTCAATGCCCGCCCGCTCGAGCCCGCCCATTATCCCATCGAGCCGGGCGGATACGGAGGAAGACCCCGATCCGACGACCCACTTGGACGATACACCGGCAAGCTGAAATGGAGAGTCGGCTGGTCGTGGAGGTTCTTTTGAAACAGGAGTCGCAGCATGGCCTCGAACTGTCCGTACCACATTGACCATGAAACACGCATTAAAAATCTGGAGGCGAGCGTCACTGATATGGAGAAGCAACTTGGGAATCCTGCAATCTGGGTCGCTCTGATCTCAGTGTGCGGTTCGGTTTTAACAGCCGGGATGGCATTCGCGGGCGTTGTTCTGGCGCCCATTGTTCGGGCATGGTTGGGGGTGTAAGATGCCGAAGAAGGTTGAGAAGGAGCTGAAGAAGCAGGCCAGCAAGAAAGGCTTGACCGGCGAACGATACGATGCTTACGTGTGGGGAACCATGCGCAAGATCGAGAAGGGGAAGAAGAAATGAATGAGCAGGAGAAGTTCAAACGATCTCTTGAGTTCACCCTCAAGTGGGAGGGCGGCTTCTCCAACCATCCAAACGATCCCGGCGGGGCAACCATGCGCGGGGTCATCCAGTCTGTATATGACGGCTATCGAACTTCTTACGGCCTCGGCAAACAATCAGTTAAGAACATCACCGACGAGGAGTTGCAGGAGATTTACCTGAACAACTACTGGAAGCCCGCTCGGTGTAACGAACTGCCATGGCCCGAGTGTGCTGCGAAATTCGATACTGCTGTCAACTGCGGCGTGAGTCGAGCGAACAGGTGGGGCGAGGATCGCAACGCCCACGAACTCTTGGTTGAACGTGCCCGCCACTACCTGTCGCTTGTATTCGCCAAACCCAAGCAGTTCCGCGTGTTCCTCAAAGGCTGGCTGAATCGGCTCGCCGATCTGGCCGGTCTGGTGGCAGGCGGATAAACAAAGAACCCCGAGTCGAAAGACTCGGGGTTTTAATCTGAGAGGATTCAATGGGATGATTCTATCCCACCATGTTTCGGCTCGCTTGTCAACTGTTCCCTCCAACACCAGCCGCAGATGACCCGATCTGGCAGCTGCCAGACGCACCCGCCGCAGTGCTGACATGGCTTGTTCGGATCAAGGCTGTCCTTTGATTTCCTTTTCGACAAGGGTGTATGCTTCGTCATAGAGTGCAGTGATCTTCTCCTTGTCGATCTTCTTCTTGTCCACCAGCGCCGCTGCCAGCCGTTCGATCAGGTCACTCGCCTTCTCGATCACGTCGAACAGTTCCATCTCTTCTGCCGTGATCTGCCTCCGGCCACCGCGTCTGAACGCCAGCACATCCACTCCATTGATCTTGGTTCTATACAGGTTCATGTTCGCCCTCCTTCAGCAGTCCGTGCAGGATGACCGAGTAGTTGATGAGGTCGATGATGGTGTCGGTCATGCTCTCGTCTTTCACCTTCAAGTCGCCCCTGTCGATCAACGACACCATCCTCGCCATCTTGTCCTGCATCCTCAGTAGCACACCCTTGGCTTCCGGTATGTGCAACAGCTTCGACATGCGGAAGTTGTGGAACGGATCGGGGCCGTTGGCGTAGTCAGCGTTCTTCCTCTGCATCAGCTCCCGCCCCTTGTCGCACAGGGTCTTGTGCAGTTCCAGCAGATCGTTCTGGTTCATCAATACACCTCCACACTTTGTAGTCGAAACGCTTCACAATCAATGTTTCTCGGACAGAAGGAACACCACCAGCCGCCGTTCGACGGCAACTGTTCTTCGCTCTCCGCCATCCGCGCCTTCTCGCCCTGCTCTGCCAGCCAGCCCAACGTGTTAATCATCCAGGCGTAGGACTGTTTTGTCGGCCTGAACCGGTAGGCGTGGAACCCGAACCCTTTCTTGAGGCGGGTCAGCAGGTGGATGTGGCATACGCTGGCACGTTTGGCGAGGGAGTAGAGCAAGAGTTGCAGGGGCCATTCGGCCCGGAACTCTGCCCGTCCGCTTGTCTTCAGGTCGCACAGTTCGACGGTCGGGCCGTTCGACTGGAGCATGTCGATGTATCCGATGATCGGAACGTTCAGCCTCGACTCGGTGCCATACATGTCGGCATACTCGGTCCACTCCTCCGGCGTTATCTCAATCTTCACCTGTCCTTTCCCGCCGTGCCAGAACTGCGCTTGCGGCTGAAGAGCATAGAACCCGACCGCTTCGTTGAGGTTGTTCTCGTCTTCTTCCGACAGGATGATCTGCTCCGGCTCTTTCTCAACCGAGATGCCGAGCCGCTTGCACACACCTTGATCGAACGCAGAACCGAAGGCGACGGCCGATCCGCTTGGCTGTTTCTCCTTCTTCACGTATTGTACGTACCAACTTCGAGGGCAGTTTGACAGCATCTTCAAGGAACTGAAGGACCAATGACTGATTTCGTTGGGGGTCATGCCGTTTCCTTTCATGCGCGTCGGCTGAATCGAGTCACGGGTTGTCCGGCCTCGTCGAAATGTCGGATACAGGAACAGGGTTGCAACAGTGTCTCTTCCTTGATCTCGAACCCCTGCTTCTCGGTGCGGGAAACAACGAACGCTCCTCGCCCGAAGCACTGCTTGCAGTTGTCTCTTGTCTCGATGTAGCCGGAACCGTCTTCCAATGGGATTCTCATTTCGCCTCCTTGTATTTACGGGCCTGCCCTATTGGCACCGAGGTCGCTTCTTCCAGAGTCATTTCATACAGAGAGATGCGGGACGCCAGACTCTTCTGGCAGATGTTCAGGAGTTCGGCGATCTCTCCCAACGTCAGCAGTTCCCCACGAAAAGAGAATCTCCGGTTGGTTCGCGTATTCCTCATCTGTTGTTTCTGTGTTGCCCATCTGCAATTCTCAGGGGCATAAGGCCCATTGACATCTATGCGGTCCAGTGTCATCCCTTCGGGCCGGTCGCCCATGTCCTGTTTGAAATTACTGTAACTGCTGCGCCACCTGTCACAAACAGATATGCCCCTGCCCCCGTAATTGGGGTAACTCTTGTGCTTCGGGTTGTGGCAACGGGCCAGCATCGTTTTCCACACCGCCCATAAAGGTTCTTTGCTATACCCATGTTTTGTCACTTGTTCCCTATGCCAGCACCCGCAGGACAGAGTTTGGCCCGCATACAGCCCAGAAGAGTAGGCGGTGTAGATGTTGCCACAATCGCATTGCATCATCACCTTATAGGACTTTTTTCCGTAGGGTTCTTTGGCAAGCACAACCCCTCTCCCCACTCGGGCACCCACCACAACTGTCACTTTCACTTGTCACTCCACCTTTCTGTGGGATGAAAATCGAAATTCAGCAGACGCACTTCTGAGGACCACTCGCCCGTGAAGGCGTCCACTTCCGATTTCAGTTTACCATATTCAAAGGCAGTATGACAAGGGAAAACCAGTTCATCGTGGATATTCAGCATCGGGGTTCTGTACTTATCCCAAAGTCGGGCGGCCAGTAGTTTCGTGATGTTCGCCCCTGTTGCCTGGACCTTGGCATTGCCGCGTTGGCGCATGACGGCTTGCTGGATTGCAAGCGCACCGCCCAGCAACGAGCTTTTAATTGCCCCGTCCACTGTCTGCATCCCTTTCTGACTCGTTCTCAGCACGGTGCCTGACAACCCCGTCTTGATCCCGGTGCCACCCAACTGCCAGAGGATGTCGGCAACCTTCGCCTCAAACGACCAGTCCATCTTGTAACCCGTCAGGTCTGTCACCTGATATGCCATCTTGGAAACGCTGTGCCTGTCCCACTGCTCGGTATCGGCGGTCAGGGATTCGTGTTCCAGGTTCTCCCGATACTTGGCGAAGCCTTTGTAACGCTCGTAATACCGCTTCAACGCAGCCTCGCCCTCTTGCAAGGAAACACCCAGCGTCTCAGCCAACTTCGGTGCGGCGCACAGGTATTGCAGGCCGAAGCTGCATGGCTTGGTCATCTTCCGCAACTTCGTGAAATACGGGTCCCCCTTCTTTACCTGCTCGTGGATATACTCATACGTCCACCCGTGCTTGATTGCGTCGGGTTGCATGAGTGAAGCGTTCATCGAGTGCGGGTCGACCCCGTGTTCCAGATCGTAGAACATGGCTTCGTCTTGGTAGATGTTCGCTCCAAGAATGACCTCGAACGAGGACCAGTCGCCGACTGCCGAAGCAAACATCGCATGACGTATGCCCACACGGTGTTGCCGCTCGGTTTGATCGGCGTTCCGAAACTCGTCCTGCTCCATTGCTTCGTCCACCAGTTCATCATATCCTTCAGAAAGTTCAGCATTCTCCTTCTCCGTTTCTTCCACCGGCAAATCGACAAGCTCGGCCTGACCAATGCCCTGCCAGTTCAACCCTGCCTCTCCAGCCATGCGGCCAGTCCTCGTGCCCATGACACGGAGTGAGGGGTGTGCCCGGCCTGTCTTGCTCTGCCGCACCTTCTGCACCTGGAGCAGTCTTTGTCGCGCCGGCCCGTAGCCCATCATTGCTTCTGCCAGTTCAGCACAGGGCCGCTCGGTCGCGATGGCAACCTGCAACACCTTCTTCGCCGAACTTGCAATCAGTGGGTCAACGCGCCGTAGAGCCTCAAGTCGTTGCTTAGGTGAGTTGAGGTCGATACCTGCCAGCTGCTGCTCGATGGCTCGCACGCGATGAGCATAAAAGTCTTCCGTGTCGCGAAGAGTTGCTTGATCGAGATCGAACCCGTAGTACCGGGTGTATCCAACAACGTGCGTGCAGGTCGAGTGGTGGTCGGGTTGGGGTCTTCCGAGCTTTTCGTATAGGGCTTTGAGATACCAGATGTCGAGCTGGGCGTATCGCCAGAACCCGCTGTCGGGGTTCCGCATGATCGCTTCGCACTGCCTTTCAACTTCGCCATGCACGTCCTCTTGTGGGTAGGGTAGCCACGTCGCTTCAGTTCCTTTCTCCGGCAGGGGCCAAACAGACTCAATCGGGATTGTAGGATACCCGTAGGCTTTCATCAAGCCCTTCAACGACAGCCGCGCATCGATTGTCCACGACACGGTTTTCAAGTGAGGCTGACCCGCACACTGGTGGATGCCGATTGACAGGGGCAATCCCTCCGGGATTGCGCGTTGTAGATGCTCCGTGATGACCGGCACCACCCGGTCCAGCGCAATAGCAGGGATGCGCCGGACGCGGGCGATGCTCTTGGATTTCGATTTCTGGAACGCGAACGGGGCAAGCGGGCTATTCTGCACAGCCGGAACATACAGGTCGAGCACCTTGCACGCGAAGGGCATCACGGGGCGTTCAGAGGAATCGGCGGAGTAACCGAGCAGTTCGTGAGCCACTGTGTACAGCTTGAATAAATCGAACGAGCTATTGAAGGCGATGAACACAGTGTTTGAATCGTTAAGTAGGGAAAGAAGTTTCCCTACTCTGTCCCGTGTTTCTGGATTGTGGCTCCAGTTTTTGTACAGAGGGATGAGTTCTACTGGCCCGTCCTCAATCGAGTATTGGATGAGCTTAGTGGCCCCGACAAGACCAACAGATTCTACGTCCGCATACAGATTCATTTTTCCTCCGGCTCTTCCAGCTTCTCTCCCCGCATCACCTTCAGAATCCTCGCATATCCCTCATCCTTCTCGGCCGCATCGAGCGTCATCTTCGCGATGTAGCCGACCAGTTTCGACCGTATCGACGCTTTGGCAATAGGCCAAAAGATCAGGCTTCGCCCAAGCACGCGCACACAGTTCCCGCCGATCTCCACGTCACCGTTGTCGCAGATGGAACAGTTCTGTGCGAACACCGCACTACCATCGTTCAACTGAATCTCGATCAACATTTCAAACTCCTTTCAAGCAGAGCTTCTACCTGCTCTGCGGTCAGCTGCTGATGCCCTTGGATCAGTTCCAGCGTGCGGGCATCGAGCGTGTTCTCTGCGACGAAGTCAACGATCTGAACTCCGTGCTTCTGTCCCGGCCGATACACCCGGCCGATTGCCTGTTGCCGGTCGGTCGGGTTCAAGGACCAACTGACAAACGCCACAATCCTGCATCGCTCCTGAAGATTCATGCCACTACTGTAACGAGCATTCGCCAGCAGCACGTTTGTCAATCCGCTTTTGAACCGCGTGATCTCCGCACCCGGATCGCCTGTGTCTCCGCGAATCATGGCGGGGTTGTGTTTCGCAAGGCGTTCAGCCAGCAGGTCCAGGGTTCCGGTCCATGCCGCGTAGATGATGACGGGTTCTCCGAGGGCATCGACCCACTCCTCGACGGCATCGAGCTTGGGGGTATGAGCTACTCTGACGACTTGTTTTCCATCATCAACAACAAATCCGTCAGAAATCTGGCGGCACTGAGCAACTCGCTTAGACGCGGTTGTGGTCGTTGCTCCACCAGCCGCGACAAGAGTCCAATCAGCGGGTTGAGGAACCGCAACTGTTCGGTATTCGATTTCGGGTAGTTCATCAAGTAATCTTGAAGTATCCGCGCTGTAAACAAACGGTTCGACGAACTCCGCAATTTCCCTTGACTTCCACTTGCTTGTTTGATAGGCGTTTCTTCCAGGGACAACCTCGACCAGCTGTGTGTCGCTGCCGAAAAGGAATCGCCAGGCTGTGTCGCCTGCCGGAACGCATCCAGGTTCGATAACACGTAACCACCTCCAATCAAGTGGGCCGACCCCAGATGTGGGGGTGCCTGTAAATCCGACCACGATGCTTGCCCGTTTCGCCTTCTCCGCTACACGTCTATGCCGGAGCGAATCCGGGTTCTTCAACGCAAGCGACTCGTCGATAATCAACACATCGGGATCGGGCGCTTTATGGATTGATTCGTAGGTTGAGAGGATCGGGCATTCCATGTTCCATTTCGCCGCCTCTTCGCGCCAGGTTGAATGCAGATAGGTCGAGGCGGCAACAACCGCAACTTCTCCGAGTTGGCACAGCGCCAGTCCTGCCAGTGTCTTGCCCCCGCCCAGTGTCACGACTCCTGCTCGATGGTAGGGAAATCCTCTTGCAACGCATGTGAATGCGTCGGAAAGGAATTGTCTCTGCCATGCACGCAGTTTGTCAGGATCAACTCGCATGGCGGCCCAGTCCACGGCGAGCGGGAAACGCCATGGTTGTGGGGTCAGCTTGCCGATCATCAACCGCTGCACCCACGGCTCGGCGGGTGCCAGCCACACGAATCGACCGTTGGGATCGGTGGCGGCCGTCGCAGATAAGGCTTTGCGTTGCTGCTGACTCGGCCTGCCCGGTACTTGGAAGTATGTCCCCGGATCAATCGGCGTCTCGCTCTTGTATCTGAACCAGCCGCCGTTTGGTTCCACTGTTATTTGCTTAATCATTTGTGTCTCCAATGAAAAGCCCCGGAACATACGGACCTCCGGGGCTGGAACGTGGACTTACTTCTTCAACCAGGCAGTGAAGGTGGACTCGTTCGCAGCAACGAGTTTCGCGATGCCCTGCACCTGTTCGGCGGTCAACTGGACCTGCTCGTAGGCGGTCCACTTCTTCGCGTCGAGGTAGGAACCGGTTCCCGCCCTGTTCACCTTCAGATTCTTCATGTGGTTGCATTCCTTCAGGCGCAGACCCAGCTTCGCGGTCAACTGCATGGGCTGGAGTTTGCCGTAGAAGTAGGCGACATCCGCTTTGAACACTGGCCACTCGGCCAGAGCCATCGAGCCATCGGGCTTGATGATCCCCACCAGCATCAAGACTCCCTGCTTCCACTCCGGGTCACCGATGTTCGACGTGTAGGCGGTGCCGGTCTGGTTCGGGATGTTGCCCATCTGCTGATAGGCAACCTGATACTCATACTCGCCCGTCTCGCTCTTGGTGCCCTTGCGAATCGCGTTGCGCGAAGCGACGAGCGTGACGATGGAGTCGGCCGGGAGCAGTTCGTTGGCGGCACCGCTCTGGATGAGGAGCTTGCCGACATGTGCCATCTCGTACCGCTCCGGGTCGTTCTGCGCCTCAATGGCCCACAGCAGTTTGACACGGGGGAAGTAGTCTTCGGTGGGCACGGGTGCCTGCACCAGTGAAGAGAGATCGAGAGAGGCGAGGCCAGTTTCAGTCTTCGGTGCCAGTTCAGTGGTCGTTTCGGGGGTGGTTTCGGGCTTGCTGATCTTGAGAGCCATGGTTGTTATTCCTCCACAGAGAGAATTGCAAAGTAAAGACTGCCGGTATTGGCAACCTTCGCGCCGATGGTGACGTTGCTTCCGCGCCGCACAAATACGCGGCCTTCACCTGCGTTCATGCGGGCGATCAGTTCACCCTGGTATGTGACAGGCCGCATGACGGGCGGCAGTTTCGCGACACGGACCACGTCCATCTCGACGTTGCCCCACAGTTCCCGAGCCTTGTTGTATTCGGCACGAAATGACTCCGGTGTGTCGGTAGGTTCCATGAACCGGAACACGGGGCTGCGCTTCCCGTCTTCTTCAACCCAGATCGTGAACCCGACCGTCTGCACCACGCCTTTTCCCACCGGCGTCCATGACAGCTGATTGATCTTGTGCTCGAAAATGAAACGCTCACGTTCCATTTTCCAGTCGATGGGTCCTTCGGCAATCTGCTCAACCGGCTTCGGCTCGGGTTTGTGTTCAACGCGGTGTCGCGCAGCACGCACAGGCTTCGGCTTCGGTGGCTCGACCGGCTTCGACGGTTCGGCAACCGGCTCGGGCTTCGACTCGACCGGCTCGGGCTTCGGCGGCTCGACAACCGGTTCCGGTTTAGGCGCAGGGGCGGGCGGTTTGATTGTCGGCGCTGCCATCTTCTTCACCCGCTCGACCCTCTGCTTCGCTTGTTCCAGCGTATCGCCGGGCCAGGTTCGGCCACCGCACTCGCACAACTCGGGCCGATCACCCGTTCCATTTTTGTCACACTTCTCGCAGGCCCAATACGACGTGGGCACCGCGTCCTGCTTGGGTTGTTCGCCCGTTAATTTCATGATCTCATCTAGTGGATTCATCCCTTTGAATCTCCTTTCAGAATGTATTCGATCCAGCAAATCAGTTGGCTGTTGATGGAGCGCCTATTCTTTTCTGCGATCTCTTTAACGCTTGTGTATAAGTCTTCGTCGATACGAAGACTGAACACGATCTCCTTTTTCTCGTTCATGTCTTCACCTCCCAAGATATTCGCTTGCTTCTGTGATTTTATAGATTTTCATTTATTCGCTTCTCTGCAATTTCACAGTATTCTTTGGATATTTCACTACCTATCCAGTTCCTGTTATTTAGAATTGCCATTTTTGCAGTTGTTCCGCTTCCCATGAAAGG
>Ga0116185_1005119_pt1 | contig 10426 bp, 8 predicted proteins | sample AD_JPNNA7_MetaG_FD_89754 | JGI IMG/M metagenome (GOLD analysis project Ga0116185, IMG submission 89754) | Active sludge microbial communities of municipal wastewater-treating anaerobic digesters from Japan - AD_JPNNA7_MetaG | ecosystem: Engineered > Bioreactor > Anaerobic > Digestate | place... | reverse complement strand
TCTTCCAATTTTATTTTCTGCTCATTGATCTGCTTGCTGAGGAAGTCCGCAGCCTCGCTCGATGTAGACGACTTGTGCTCCATTATGAAGACGATGTAAGCCTTTGCAATTGCGTTTGCCACGGTGGCTGCTAAAGAGGGATCTTTGCTTTCAAAGCTGAGATCTACGAGGCGGCTGTTTCGGATAGGCTCAACAGAGTAATGCTTGTAAAATCGTTCAATAACGAGTCCTTCCTTTTCCTCCTTTGTTATGAACTTCTTGTTTAAGCCTGTTTCTGCCATAAAGGTCCTGTTTTCAGAAAGATTCAGGGTCCGGATCACTTTGAGCACAAAGCTTTTGCTCTGGAGGAGCTTGTACTGGGTCTGGTAGAACTCTGTTCCTGTTGCATCACCGGGCAGCATCTGCCTGATATCCAGGGCCCGGGGGATTTCCCTGTCTATGAGTATTCTGGAGGTTGCTTTATAGATAGGGGTTGCAATAAAGGATGCAACAGCGACGATGACAACGATCGCTGCAAAACACAGGATGGCCGGTTTTCGCCATTTGTAAAGAACGCGCAAATAATCATAAATATGTATCTGCCGGGCCGGACTTCGGGGTTGTGTCATAGTTATAAACCTCCTGACAGGGTAATCCTCTAAGAACTCGTTACCAGAAACTCTCGGGAACGATGACTGTGTCCCCGGGCTCTATGGGCTTGTCCAGCGTAAGGCTGAGTTCCACTTTTTTCCCCTGGGATTGGCGGACTACCTTTACTTTGCTGCGGCGGGCTTTCTCGGTGAAGCCACCGGCTGTGCTGATGGCGTGAAGAAGGCTCATCCCCCGCTGATAGGCATACTGACCGGGCTTCATTACCTCTCCGGTGACATAGAACATCCTGGCCTTGGGCACAAAAATGGTATCGCCGTTCCGTACCTCGATATTCCTGGCCTTTTCTTCCATGTCTCCTTCACGCTGGAGCATGTCTCGAATCTGTATCCTGATGATCTCGCTGTCTTCAACCTCTTCAGGAAGCAGGGCTCTGCCAGCTTGATCGCTTTTTTTCGGTCGCACAATCATGATTTCATGGTCTGCCTCAGAAAGCAGCCCTCCTGCCATAGAAAGGGCTTCCACCACATTCATCCGTCGGGTGAGGGCATAGGGGCCGGGCATCTTAACCTCTCCCATTATGGAGACTTTGCTGCTTTTATAGCTTTCAATAACAACGCTTACCTGGGGGTTTATGATATAATCCTTATTGAGAAGCTCCCCGATCTTTTTTTCTATCTCAATGGTAGTCAGGCCGCCTACCGGGACCTCACCAATCAGAGGAAAACTGATTTTCCCCTCAAGGTTGACCCGTATCTTTCGCGTAAGGTCAGGATGGTCCCAGACAGTGATGGATATCTCGTCTTCAGGGCCTATGACATAGTCATCCTGGGCAGATGCTTCTGCAAGAAAAGCAACAACAAAAAACAAAGCGAGACAAAAAACATTTGCAAAGAGTTTTTTCTTCATAATTAACCTGCACAAACCAGTTTTATGGCGAGTAGACAATCTTGAACATTACCCTGTTTTCTCCAAAAGAATAGTTTTCAAAATTCGAATCACGGTTAATGTAGTTGTAATCAAGGCGCACTTTCAGATACTTTTGAATATCGTAAAAAGCGCCGATGCCGGTACTGTATACCTTATCAGTACGCTCCTTGAAAAATCCCGTGAAGGGTTCCGGCGTCCTTTCCTGGTAGTCAGCGCGATCGTACCAGGCCATTGCCCTGCCGCCTATTTTTCTCGTGAAGTAATGCTGAAGGGTCAGTGCAGCAGCAGTCCTGTAATATGGTACGTTGGCGTAATAAGTATCATCGTGAAAAGCCCGCAATACTGAGAAGGAGAGGCTGGTATACTTCGTGAAGTTCTGTATCAGGTCGATATCTGCCACCCATGTGTTACTCCGGGTATCTCTCCCTGGAAGCCTTCTGTCGAACTCTTTCCGTCCATATCCAAACTTAACCCGGCCTGCAAGCTTGCCCTCAGGGTCGAAGCTGAGGCCCAAAAAAGCCTGGTTCACTGTGCTGTCATAAATATCCGATCTGTCAAAGGCCTTGACCACGTGCTGGAACTCGATGAGACCCGAGGTGCGGGCTGTGAACCGATAGAACAGGCTGCCTCCGTACAGGTCAGAGAGATAGCTGTAAATTTCATCACGGCTGGAAGACATGTTGAAATCATCTCTCGTGTACTGCAACTGCGCCTTCCAGCGGTCGGCAAAGCGGTACGATGCCTTTGCATCAGTCACATTTTCAGTGTAATGTCTCTGGCGTTCAATAAAAACGCTCCTTTCGTACCAGTTGTTTATATACCGGTGCTCCACCCCGAAATCAACACCGCCGGGAAACCGAAAACGCAGATCACCCCGGAGGCGGTTGTCCCAGTAATTGTTGGAGGAGTATCGGGCATAGTTCCTCCAGGCCCCTGAATACCCCAGGTTTAAGGAGTGGCTTCCACCGAAGAGATACTCTGTGCGTATGCCGGGGAGGATGGAGGTGATGAAATCGGACTTTCTGTCGTGTTCGGTCTGATAGATATTGCTCCTGTGCATTTCTTCCAGACCAATTTCAGGATAAACCCTCAGGTTGCCCAGCTTTAGTTCTGCAAAACTGCTGCAGTGCATTAAAAAGACAAAGAGTCCTGCAACGGCCAGTATGAATGACACATTCCTCTTCATTGTTCCGGCTACCCCTTTCATAGTCCGGGTCTGCTTACCCCTGGATTTCATGGTTTGTTTCAACCAATTCTTGTATAGTTCTGACATTTTGTCAAGAAAAAAGGTGTATACCCTCATCTGTGTCCATCATTGTTACAAAGCTTCTTTTCACAGGATGAACACGGATGAACGCCGATAAATCCTGATAAAGTATTCTTTGACCGTCTGGCTGATAAACATTCCAGCCGGTCAATATCCAGCCCTTCGGGCACAATATAACTCTCTGCAGCCCCCATGGGCTGAGCGTTTCCTTCATTGACGCTCTATCACAATGGAGGAAACAATTTAATTGAGCATCAGTTTTTGTCATTCATCTGTGTCCATCTGCGTGTATCATTGTTACATAGAATCTTTGAATTTATTCACAGGATGAACACAGATGAACGCCGATAAAACCGGATGAAGTATCTTTTGACCGTCTGGCTGATAAACATTCCCGCCGGTCAATATCCAGCCCTTCGGGCAATATGCAACTCTCTACTTCCCGCATGGGCTGAGTGTTTCCTTCATTGCCGATCTATCACAATGGAGGAAACAGTTTAGTCTATCATTAGCTTTTATCATTACATCTGCGTCCATCTGCGTGCATCATTGTTTCACACTGATTTATTCGTTTGTTGTAAAGATTCTTTTTTACAGGATGAACACAGATGAACGCCGATAAAACCGGATAAAGTATCTTTTGACCGTCTGGCTGATAGAGCATTCCAGCCGGTCAATATCCAGCCCTTCGGGAGAAATCTTGCGCTTCAGTAGCCGACAGGCGAGGAGCGTGGATGGCTTAGATGCCGTATCACAAAGCCAGCCACAGTTTTCACAATCATTATTACATCTGTGTCCATCATTGTTACAAATGCCTCTTTCAATTATTGCAAAGCATCTTTTTTACAGGATGAACACGGATGAACACCGATAAACCACGATGACGTATTCTTTGACCGTCTGGCTGATAGAACATACCAGCCGGTCAATGTCCAGCCCCTGCGGTGCGCTAGTAATTGGTGTCATTTGCCAGTCGCTTCACCTGTATCCTCGGTGTACCGAAGTTAATAAGAAGGCACGTTGACAGACCGGTTGCCTTCAAATAATTTATGCACTGTGCCTTATGGAAATCTTCAATCTGTTTTGTAGCCTTTAACTCTACGAGTACCTTTCCATCAACGAGTAGATCGCCCAGGTATTCTCCGACCACGATCCCGTCATAATGCACGGTAAGAGGGTATTGTTGCTCGACGTGAAGTCCCTTCTTGCGCAGTTCATGAGCAAGAGCGTTCTCGTAAACCTTTTCGAGAAAGCCATGGCCAAGAGTATTGGCAACAACATATGCACAGCCAATGATCGTTTCAGTTAATTCATCCCCATGCATAATAAACAGGTATTACTCGCCGACAGGCGCTGAGCGTTTCCTTCATTGCCGATCTATCAAAATGGAGGAAACAGTTTTATTGAGCATCCGTTTTTGTCATTACATTTGTGTCCATCTGCGTCCATCAATGTTACAAATGCCTTTCTCAATTGTTTAAAATCTTCTTTTTTTTACAGGATGAACGCTGATGAACGCTGATAAGTTATCTTTTGACCGTCTGTTTGATAGAGCATACCAGCCGGTCAATAATCAGCCCTTCGGGCACAATATAACTCTCTGCTGCCCCCATGGGCTGAGCGTTTCCTTCATTGCCGCTCTATCACAATGGAGGAAACAATTTAATTTGTATCTGTTTTTGTCATTCATCTGTGTCCATCTGCGTCCGTCATTGTTACAATGCTTTTTTCAATTGTTTAAAATCTTCTTTTTCACAGGATAGCAGCCGATGAGAACTCTGGTTTCTCCCCTGCCTATTCAAAATTCTCCGGCGTCTGGAACTCAATGGTGCGGTTATCCGCAGTCAGATGAGTTTCCAGGGAGAGGTTCAGGACTACAAATCTTTCAGGCTGGTACGCCTCGATAAAACTGTGTGCCGACCGACTGAGCCTGGGTCGGTCCAGATTGGCAGCCTTGACCTCCAGAGCCATGAGCTTGCCTGCCTGTTCGACCACAAAGTCCACTTCACCCCCGGCTTTGCTCCGCCAGAAGTGTATGGATGCCATGAGAGGCAGGCGCTTGTATAACTCCGAAAACACCCAGTTCTCCATAAGGGCGCCCTTGTCGGTTCTCAGAGAAATATCTGTCGAAAAGGAGTTGAGCAACTGATTGCGAATGCCGTTGTCCACAAAGTAAACCTTGGGTGACGTGGTCAATTCCCGTCGTTTTCCGCCGGCAAAGGGCCGAATCACCTTGACTATGTGACTTTCCTCAAGAATCTCCACGTAGGCATGGATTGTGCCCGCATCAACACGACAAATGGACGCGAGTTCCGAGAAATTCACCAGGCTTCCTGTTTGCCTGGCAAGGAGCGTCAGGAGTTTCCGGAAAACATCGACGCGCCTGATACGGAACAGATCCGAGGCATCCCGCAAAATCAGGGCTTCAGCCAGGTCAGAAAGAAGGCGGGCACGATCCTGGTCATCATTGGCGAGATAAGCCGCAGGATAGCTGCCATAGATCATCTGACGGGCAAAGATATTCTTGCCGTGATTTTTAGAGGCGATTGGGTTGGCGGGCTTTTCATGCAGCAACAACTCCTTGAGGCTGAAGGGCAGCAGACGAAGGCGATCCGCCCTGCCTGCCAGAGATTCCCGTGTCTTGCTCATCAAATGAAAGGAAGACGATCCGGTAACCAGAACGGGAATGCCAGGTTTTGCATCAACCAGGCCTTTCACAAAAAGCCCGGCATCGGCAAGGTGCTGGGCCTCATCAAGAAAAACAGCTTTGATGAATTGGTAACTTTCCCTGAGCAGGGCAACAAGATCAATGGCGCCGCCCAGAGCCGAACGTAAAAGAGGATCCTCCAGGTTAAGATAAAGAATATTGGGCGAACATGATTGGAGAAGACGCCAGGCAAGGGTAGATTTCCCTGATTGACGGGGACCGACAATGAGGAGGGCACGATCATTGTGTAGTTTGACGGGTTCTGCCTGACGGAGAACATAGATTTCGGGGAGATAGCGATGGATCAAAGCATTGGCCTGGTCAGGGTGTATAAGCCAGGGGTTGTACTGCAAAATTCGGTTTTGGACTTCACTGCTCAGCATAAGTCTTATATATCATGGTTTATCATGATTATCAATCATAATTAACCAGCTTAAATTACTATTTGATTCAGTCTCGAACATTTATCCTTTGAAAATATTCAAAGTTTCTTTTTACATGATGAACGCCGATAACTCCGGATGAAGTATTCTTTGACCGTCTGGCTTATAGAGCATACCAGCCGGTCAGCATCCCGCCCCTTCAGGTGTAGTCTTGTGCTTCAGTCGCCGACAGGCGCTGAACGTTTCCTTCATTGACGCTCTATCACAATGGAGGAAACACCTTAGTTCATTATTTGTTTTCATCTGTGTCCATCTGCGTGCATCATTGTTAAAAAGCATCTTTTTACAGGATAAATGCGTAAATCTATAAGGGACGCTGTCAATTTGTCGAGTAACGAGGTCAAAGGCGGAAGGTGCAAGGTTAAGGCGCAAGAAGCATGGGGAATCGGAAATGGCTCAGATTACGTAAGGTACTTCAACGAACTTGTGTCGATTAGGGTCGAAATCTTTTGTATTCCTTGTAACTAATTTGGCATTGTTTTGGATGGCAAGTGCTGCTTGAAAGGCATCAGGTAGTTTCCAACCATATTTTCGCCGCAGTTCGGCAGCCTTATCGGCGATTGGTCCATCTATGGAGAGAAGAACAAATTTATCAAGAAGGTTTTTGGCTTCATCTATATCAGATCCTTCCATTCCAACGAGTATTTCAGTCCGCGTTATCACTGACACAGCTGTTCTTTCCGGCGCAAGATTTCGGAGATAGTCGGTCGCTTTAGAAACTCCATTAAGATGATCTATCAAAATTACAGAGTCTAACATCCGATCCACATCTGGCATTATTGCCAATCCCTCCGAAGGTTCTCTTGATATCTTAGACCATCACCCTTCTTCCACAGTCCGCGAGTGGATTCCAGAGCTTCGTGATATCTACCAGGTCTTTCCTGTTCTCTTAATCGTGCAAGCCCTCTACGAATAGTCTCTGCCATTGAAACACCGGCAGCTTTGCTATACTCTTCGAGCCATAATTTTTCATCCTCTGACAGGAAAATGATAGTTCGTGTGGTTCTCATTCAAGCACCTCTTTGCAATGATATACTAAGTATATATCACATTAGTTTACCCCAAAACAACCAATAAACCCCCGATGGTTGCTTCTGGTATGGCACCTCAATGATCTTGTGTATTTATCATTCCATCTGTGTCCATCTGCGTGCATCATTGTTACAAATGACTTTTTCAGTTGTTATAAAGCTTTTTTTCACAGGATGAACGCTGATAAACGCCGATGAACCCTGATAGAGTATTCTTTGACCGCCTGGCTGATAAACATTCCAGCCGGGCAATATCCAGCCCTTCGGGCACGGTATAGCTTTCTGCTGCCCCATAGGCTGAGCGTTTCCTTCATTGACGCTCTATCACAATGGAGGAAACAATTTAGTCTATCATTTGCTTTTATCATTTCATCTGCGTCCATCTGTGTCCATCAATGTTACAAATGCCTCTTTTCATTTTTTTTACAGGATGAACGCAGATGAACGCCGATAAAACCGGATTATGTATCTTTTGCCCGCCTGTTTGATAGATCATCCCAGCCGGTCAATATCCAGCCCTTCGGGCATGGTATAACTCTCTGTTGCCGACAGGCGAGGAGCGTGGGTGGCTTGGATGCCGTATCACAAAGCCAGCCACAGTTTTCACTATCATCATTACATCTGTGTCCATCTGCGTCCATCAATGTTACAAATGCCTCTTTTCATTTGTTTAAAAGCTTCTTTTTCACAGGATGAACACGGATAAACGCTGATAAAACCGGATTAAGTATCTTTTGACCGTCTGGCTTATAGAGCATACCAGTCGGTCAGCATCCCGCCCCTTCGGGCACAATATAACTCTCTGCTACCTGTATGGGCTGAGGGTTTCCTTCATTGACGCTCTATCACAATGGAGGAAACAATTTAATCTATCATTTGCTTTTATCATTTCATCTGCGTCCATCATTGTTACAAATGCCTCTTTTCATCTTTTTCACAGGATAAATGCGGATGAACACCGATAACTCCGGTGCTTTTGCATTTCCTTGCACCTTTTGCCATTCACCTTTCGCCATGCTCTTCCCTCATTTCCGGCATTTCCGTATCGTTTCAATCACTCTGTCCTGCTCTTCTCGTGAGAGCTGGGTACCTGACGGGAGGCACAGGCCGCGTTCAAACAGATCTTCAGCTACTGATCCGCCAACAACACGACAACCCTTAAACACCGGCTGCATGTGCATAGGCTTCCACACAGGCCGGGATTCGATGTTTTCTGCCTCAAGCGCCAGCCGAACCACCTCGCGATCAACGCCAAATGTTTCCGGGGTTATAAGTGTCACTGTGAGCCACCGTGTGCAACGACCATACGGCGCCTCGGGCATGAATTCTATCCCCGGCATGTTGCCAAGATTTTCCTGATAATACTCAAATATCTCGCGCTTCTTCTGCACTCTGTCTTCCAATACATGTAGCTGGCCTCTGCCTATTGCCGCAAGAATATTGCTCATCCGGTAGTTATATCCGAGTTCCCTGTGCTCGTAGTGAGGAAAGGGCTCTCTCGCCTGCTGTGACCAGAAGCGTGCTTTATTGATTATCTCACGGTCATCGGATGCAAGCATGCCGCCACCGGATGTGGTGATGATCTTATTGCCATTGAAAGAATAGACTGCCGCCCGTGCCCCAACACCTGCATGTACCAGTTTCCTTTTGTTTTCTTTATTTTGACCTTTTACCTTTCCCCTTTGACCTTCATTCCCCTGCTCTCTGCCCTCTGCTCCCTGTTTATTGTCTTCTTCCCCTCTACCTTCCACCTTCCACCTTCTGCCTTCTGCCTTCTGATACGTCGCCCCCAGTGCTTCTGCAGAATCAGCCACAACCGGCACCCCGTAAGCTTCACAAATACCTGTAATCCGTTCCATATCGCAACACTGACCGTACAGGTCTGTGGGAATGACTACTTTTGGAAGCCTTCCCTTCTTCCTGCAACGTTCGAGTTCCTCCGCCAGCAAGTCCGGATCCATGTTCCACGATTGCCGGTCGGAATCGATAAATATGGGTTCTGCGCCCTGGTACACAGCAGGGCTCACGCTCCCCACAAAGGTCAGGGTTGACGCAATCACTGTATCACCTTTACCAACGCCCAGAAAACGCATGGCAAGATGCATGGCCGCCGTACCGCTGGATAGGGCTACTGTGTACCTGATTCCCACAGTCTCGGAAAACTCATGTTCAAAAGCATCGACCATTGGCCCCAAAGGTGCAATATAGTTGCTGTCAAAGGCTTCAGCGATAAAAGCCATCTCAGCGCCACTCATATGAGGTGGGGAAAGGAAAATACGTTTATTCATTGAGTGTCAGTACCATCCGTCATTGGTCAGAAAATTAGCTGTGGCTCAAGTATGTCCCAGGCAGTTTGCCTGTTGGATGATCTAAATACTCTGTGCGAAAGAACTCAATCTCTCGCCCACTCACCTGTGTTCGTTCGGGGCCGCAGAGGACTCAGAGGATGACTGAATTTGACCCGATTGGAAGAAGGCAGCCAATCAGGTCAATCCGCATCACATTTCGGCGAGTGCCTGCAACCCGGAGGGTGAGTCTGTTTGAGCGGCGCTTAGTTCTCTCCAGCGCTGCTCAATATCTTACGTTTCTCTCTGCGTACTTTGTGATCTCTGTGAGAGACAAAGCCTTTTCAGTTTCTCACCGCAGACAGATTAGAAAGCAATGAAACGCTGCCCCCTTGCGGAGGAGTGGCGTGTTTCCTGCCCATAGGGCTGGAATCTGAGGGGCGGCATGTTTGCTGACACTCAGACTATCATCCATCTTCTTTTGTCTGCGTTGGTCGCTTCATCTCTTTTTGTCGAGCGTAGCGGGCGGCTAAAAAACCAGGATTAAGGGGTATGGGGTAAGGATTAGCTCTGCTCGTCAGGCTCAGTGACAATATGTTTTATTACCTTCGCTGGCACGCCCACGGCAACAACGTTCGCCGGAATATCTTTATTCACAAAACTAAATGCACCGATAACCGCATTCTCGCCAACCGTAACCCCTGGCATCACGAGACTATGCGAACCGATCCTACAGCCTTTTTTTAATACTACCAGCCCTTGCTTTTCATCAATCGTGGAAACCGAGTAGATGGAACAATGTGAACCAATCTGTACACCATCCTCTATCGTCACGCCGTATTGGGCATTGATATACGTAAATGTACCTATGTCCGTCTTGTATCCTAGTTGGAGTTTATCTGCATGCTGAACAACCCAATTGTACTTCGTTGGTTTGCCTTCTTCAATTTCCGGATATTGCCAGTTTTCAAATCTTTCGCCCATAGCTTTGTTCTCTCTTCTCTTTCTGCTCTACTCTCTGTTTTTACCCGCTCCCCATAAACTCTTCTGCAGTTGCCTGCCCAGTCTGACTTATTCCTTCGCGCTTCAAAACCTTCCATACTGTCATCCCTATGATTTTCATATCCAGCCAAAAGCTTTGATGGTCTACATACCAGACATCAAGATTGAATTTC
>Ga0116185_1005112_pt1 | contig 10440 bp, 8 predicted proteins | sample AD_JPNNA7_MetaG_FD_89754 | JGI IMG/M metagenome (GOLD analysis project Ga0116185, IMG submission 89754) | Active sludge microbial communities of municipal wastewater-treating anaerobic digesters from Japan - AD_JPNNA7_MetaG | ecosystem: Engineered > Bioreactor > Anaerobic > Digestate | place... | reverse complement strand
TTTTTCCTGAAGTTTAATTAAGCCTTCCAACAGTGCTTCAGGTCTTGGCGGGCAGCCCGGAACATAAACATCAACCGGAATAACTCTATCAATACCTTTAAGAACATGATAACCGTGCTCCCAATAGGGTCCGCCGCTATTAGAACAACTGCCCATTGAAATAATATACTTTGGTTCGGGCATTTGTTCATAAAGTCTTTTTATTCGGGTTGCCATTTTTAATGTTACAGTGCCTGATATAATAATTATATCAGCATGTCTTGGAGAAGGGCGGGGAATAACTCCAAATCTGTCAAAATCATAGTGTGATGCAGATGTAGCCATCATTTCGATTGCACAACAGGCTAATCCAAAACTAACTTGCCATAATGATGACAATCTCGCCCAGTTCATTAAATCTTCAGCTTTAGCTATAACGATGTTACCATCAGTAAATTCTTTATCAAGTAAACCCATTAAACCTCTACCAATTCCTCTTCTACTTCTGCTTTAGGTTGTTTTATTATTACAGGAGGCTGAACTTTTGGTTTTTCCCATTCAAGATCACCTTTGCGCCACTCATAAGCCATACCTAATCCTAAAAGTGCAAGGAATATTAAACCAACCAAGAAACCGGTCATTCCAAAAGCTTTATAACCTAAAGCCCAGGGAATCAATAGTACAACTTCAACATCAAAAATCAGGAAGATAAGCGCAACTACATAAAATCTAATATTAAATTTTATCCAAGGCGAACCTTCCGGATTTTCACCGCATTCATAAGTAGTTAATTTTTCTTTTGTTGGTCTGTGGGGGCGAATGAGTTTTGAAAGGAATATAAGCCCAATAACAAATACCATTGCTATTAAAATGAATATAAAAGCTTTTCCGAATTCTGTTAGCATAACTTTTAAAAATTATTGCTTCAAAGTTACCATTGCCTTTGTGGAATGTCAAGAATTCTTAAATAAAAACATTGATGATTCAGAACAGTTGATAATTATTGTTAGTGAAGAAACGTTTTAATTGCTTTAATGTTTAATTGATTAATTTTCGAATTGTGATTTATTGATAAACTGATTTTGAATTTACTTTTAGTTCATATGAAGAGCGTTAGGATTTTTATCCCATCTTAACAGCATTATCTTTATATCGATACAAAGAACTTAAAGCGCTACACTAATAGAACGCAGATGACACGGATTAAGCGGATTTGCACAGATTTTCTTTGCGAGCTTTGCGTGAAATGTACTTAATATAAATTATCATTCTAAATATCTTGCTATGGTTTAGATAATCTGTCTAAAATGTATTGAGCATTCCAGTAAAGAAATTTCCATCCTTCAACTGTTACAAAACGAGGATCAGTGTTTAGTGAGTCTTTGTAAACATTACCAACTAAATCCTGAAATTCTTTTACCTTAACCCTGCAAGCGAGTGAGTCACCCTTTTGTAAATTTGTTTTGGCTGATTGGAGAATTGATTGGAGTTCATCTTTGAATTGTAGATCACCAAGCCAGTTATAGTTGTAAATTGTGTCGGTTATACTAGTTAAACTATTGAGCAAGTCAATATTTGAAGCGGAATAATCAGGTACGCGTGGTTTATAGGCACTAATATTTATTAACAGTCCGTCATTTATCTCAATATTTTGTTCACCTGGCAAATAATCAGAAACAAATTTGTAATCCGATAAATTGCCAAAAGAGTAAAGTAATTTCATAGCAATTTTATATCTCAAATAAGAGTCCGGATCCTGACTTAATCTTTGCTTTAAGAAATTGTGAACTTCTTCATCTTTATATTTAATAGTTAATGAATCAAGCGCCCACAAACGATTTGTAGGGTCTTCATCTTCCATAAAAATTTGCTTCATTAAAGGGATTATTTCTTGTTGATTATGATTGTACAGTACCTCAAGCGCATAATAACGATCCCGATTTACGTCTGCTTCCAGAATCGCTCTTTGTAATTCTGTTTTTGCTAACTCATAATATTCAGGAACATTATTAAGTAATTTTTCTAAAATGGAAATCTCTGTTTGTGATATTTTAGGATATTCGTATTGCAAATATTCAAACACTAAATCTGCCTTAGAGTAATCACCAAGTTTCATTAATATTTCGGACGCTAAAACTTGATAGTATAATACACTTAAACCAAATGTATTATTCCCAAACGGATTTACTTCCAGAGTATCTATGTATGCCAAAGCATAATCGTAAGTTAAATATGATCCAAATCTGTAAAGTAATTCTAATAAACCGTATTGATCGGATCTTCTAAAGTTTGAATTCCAGAAAACCTGTTCTATTTTTTCTTTTGCTTCTGTAACATTGTACTCGCGCAATGAACTGATTACTCCCCCTACATCAGAGCTATCTAATTGATTTATAAGCCGTTGTTTTTCTTCCCAGGAAATTTCTTCTTGACTATATAACGAAGAAATACAAAATAATACACTCACAAAAATTATACGAATAATAAAATTTATTTTCATACTTTTACTTTTCAACTCTAGACAGCTCCACATTAAAGAAAATTGTTTACCAATAATCTACTATGCTTATCGTAATATATAATGTTTAAGCGAATCTCGGTCAAATTGCTTTAAACTATATGCTTACACTTTTCTTTAATCTTAAAGTTCCTTTTCCGTTTCAACCTTTCCTCACACCCAACCCATTTCAACTTTTATGCAAAACTAAAAAGCTGGATTTTAGGGCTTCGTTTATATTACTACTTTTCTTGGGATAATTTTTACTCGATAATCTGTTTTTTTATTTACCGACGCTGAACTGTTTATTTTTGTGGGCTTTGGGTTTGTGTTTCTTTGCGGGCTTTGTGTGAAATGCGATTAGAAATGATTTACACATAAGACATTTACGTTTTAAACTTTAATGGCAGGTTTTATCAAATAGCAATATTTTTGTAAATTTTATTAGTAAACCTAATCAATTTCGAAAAAAAACAATTCAAGATATTTATGCGTCCAACAAAAGCTTTAATAAGTGCCGAAAATTTGAAGAAGAATTATCTGAATATCCGTAAAAAAGTCGGTAGTGTTAAGATAATGGCAGTTGTTAAAGCTGATGCTTATGGACATAATGTTAAGTTTGTTGTTCAAACTCTGAATTCACTTGGAAATAAAAAACCCGATTATTATGCTGTTGCTACCATCGAAGAAGGAATAGAATTAAAAAAAATAAAAGTACCTCAGCCGGTTGTTATATTTGATCTTATTGATGAAGATTCTATAAAAGAAATAATCATGCTTAATTTGATTACAACTGTATGCACAGACAGGCATATAAAAGTATTAACCGAAGGGCTGAAAAAATTTAAATCGAAAAGAAAAATTAAAGTTCACGTTAATGTTGATACAGGAATGAAAAGACTTGGAGTTGATTATCAGAACGCATTTGAATTCATTAAAAAATTATCAGCACACAAACAAATTATTATTGATGGAATATACACTCACTTTGCTACATCAGATGAAGCAGGCAGTAAGTTTACAAAACTGCAAATAAAGAGATTTGATTCAGTTATTAATAAATTAAAAGATAATAAAATAAAATTTGGATTAGTCTATACTGCCAACTCCGGTGCAATATTAGATTTTCCTGAAACATATTATGATATGGTAAGACCTGGGATTTCTTTATATGGCTATTATCCTTCATTAAAAACATCAGAAACCATTAAGTTATATCCTGTAATGTCTGTTATATCTAAAGTAGGATCAGTTAAGATTGTCAATAAAGGTGAATCAATAAGTTATGGCAGAAAATATTTTACAAAACGCACAACTAAAATTGTTACAATTCCAATGGGTTATGCCGATGGCTTTTCAAGAAATCTGACTAATAAAGCTCAGGCAATTATTAAAGGAAAGCTATACAACCAGGTTGGTACTGTTACAATGGACAGGATAATGATTGATGTTGGAATGGATAATATAAAAGTAGGTGATGATGTAATTTTGATCGGCAAAAACGGTAAATTAGCAATAGATGCATGGGATTGGTCTGAAAAATTAAATACAATTCCATATGAAATTACTTGTGGTATCAGCAAAAGAGTTCCGAGAATATTAATAAAATAATGGACCTGATTAAAAATTATATTAACCAAAGTATTACTATTGCGGCTAATAATCTGCGATTAAACAATCAGCAGATAGAGGTTGTTGCATTGCTAAAGGAAGCTATTTCAAAATCAGATAAGCTTAGCGATGATCTGATTAATATGAAGAAGATAACTGAGCTTTCTACTCTTGCTATCAGGTTAAACGATATATATAATTCATTAACACAAAATCCGATTGACTTTTTAAAAATATCAGATCAATTTAAAGAACACAGCAGGTATTTAATTAAAGATCTGGGACATATGCTGGATGTTTGCACTCCGGCAATTTTCAAATCTGCAATTGAAAAGTTAAAAGGCATTGATATCTATCCGAAGGAAGAGATAAAAGTTGATCTATCTAAAAGAGTTTATGATGAGCAGCCTTTTGAAAGATCTGAAACAGAAGAAATCAAAGAAGAAATTATTTTTGAAAAAATTGAAGAAACAGAAACTGAAGAGATTATTCAGAATTTTGAATCAACAATCTTAGGTCCTATAAAACCATTAGATAATTTATTAAAGAAATTATCGGATAATGATGTTGAATATGAAGAACTGATCCGGTTTTCTAAAATGATGGATGAGAATGCCGCTTTATCCAGAAAAATCGGATTTGAAATTTTATCAGGTATGCACAGAATTGTTTCTAAAGCATTGATCCTGATTAAGAACCGGGATTTGATGCCCGGCAGAGAAGTGATAGAAAGTTTAAGAGCTTGTTTAATTGTTATTGTCGCTGTTGTTCGCGGTAAAGATGTTGATATAAATAATTATTTAAACAAAGCAGAGCGGTTTGGAAATCAATTATTAAAAATAAAAAGTAAGGATAATTCATAATGAATTTATACGCTGTAATTATGGCGGGCGGTGTAGGTTCGCGTTTTTGGCCAAGAAGTAAAAAGAAAATGCCTAAACAATTACTCAATATATTTGGTGATGATACAATGATTCAGGCTACCGTTAAACGTTTAACAGGTATGGTTGAAAAAAACAGGATTTATATCATTACAAATGAACTTCAAAGTTCTGAAATAAAAAATCAGTTACCTGATTTACCAAAAGAAAATATTATTGAAGAACCATTCGGCAGAAATACTGCTGCCTGTATCGGACTTGCTTCTGTTATTATTAAAGCTAAAGATCCTGAAGCGATCACAGTTGTGTTGCCTGCTGATCATATTATAAAAGATGTTGAAGAATTTAAAAGAACAATTGAAAATGCAGCCAGTTTTGCAAATGAATCCAAAGGGTTAATTACGATTGGTATTAAACCAACGCGTCCTGAAACCGGTTATGGTTATATTCAAATAAATGATAAACCAGTTGCAAGCAATATTTTTAAAGTAGTTACTTTTGCAGAAAAACCAAATTATGCCACAGCAGTTCGTTTTTTGGAAAGCGGCGATTTTCTATGGAATTCCGGTATGTTTATCTGGCGGGTTGATGTGATACTTGATGAAATAAAAAACTTAATGCCTGACCTGCACGAAGGATTAGTTGATATAGAAAAAAGCCTTTATGCAAATAACTTTAAAGAAGAATTAAAAAATATCTACGCACAGCTCAAAAAGATTTCCATAGATTATGGCATAATGGAAAGATCATCTAAAGTGTATCTGACAAAGGGTTCATTCAGTTGGAGCGATGTTGGCAGTTGGGAAGAAGTTTATCAGTTATCACCAAAAAATGAAAATGGTATTGCTTCAATTGGCAAGGTTTATACAAAGATGGTTAATGATTCATATATCTATTCACCTGATAAAATGACTGCAGTTATCGGGTTAGATAATGTTATAATAATAAATCATGGCGATACTTTACTTGTTTGCCGGCGTGATAAAGCTCAGGATGTTAAAGAAATAGTTGATTATCTTAAGATCAATAAATTTGATGAACATCTTTAGAATATCATTCGGAAATTTAACTTAAACACTTTAGTTTTGGTGAAAAGTTTTATTTTAATAATATCCAACTAAATTTTCCAGAATTCAAAACTCGTTTAAAAAAGGAACTAACTTGCTCATTGTAAACTCTCCGGTTGTTGAGACTATACAAGTTCACGAAAATATTTATATACAAAAAATTTTATCCCCCGAAATTGCAAGAGATATTCGTCCGGGTCAGTTTCTTAACATCAGGGTTTCAGAAACAACAAATCCATTGTTGAGAAGACCATTTAGTATTTGTGATGTTGATGGTGATAATATTTTTATTATGTTTAACGTAATGGGTGAGGGAACAAAGATACTTGCCTGTAAACAATCAGGCAGTTTTGTGGATATATTAGGTCCGCTTGGTAACGGATTTAATTTAGAAGATGATTATGAAACTGCTGTTTTTGTTGCTGGCGGTATGGGCTCAGCACCTTTTCCTTATCTGACACGAAAAGTTAAAGATTCAAAAAAAATTATTTCTTTTGTTGGCGGAAGAAGCAAAAATGATCTGATTACTTATTCATTGATGAATGTTCATACTTCAACGGATGATGGCTCAGAAGGATTTAATGGAAATATAGTTCAACTGCTTGAAAAGAATCTGGATAAACTGACTGCGGAAAAAATAAAAATTTTCGGATGCGGTCCTAATGCTATGTTAAAGAGTTTAAAAGATTTTTGCCTTAAATATGATTTTAACTGTGAGATTTCCACAGAATCAGCAATGGCGTGTGGGTTTGGAATATGTCAGGGTTGTCCGATTGAATCAGCTGCAAATCCAGATAGGTATTTACTTGTTTGTAAAGATGGTCCGGTATTTAATAGTAAGGATGTAGTTTTATGAGTAACGTTGATTTATCAGTAAGTATCGGAAAACTGAAATTGCGTAATCCGATTATGCTTGCATCCGGCACAGTTGGATATGGTAATGAAATATCGGAGTTCTCGGATTTAAATAAGCTTGGTGCAATTGTAACAAAATCACTTTCGCTAAAACCAAGGAAAGGAAATCCGCCTCAACGAATAGTAGAAACTCCCTCCGGAATGTTGAATGCAATTGGTCTGGCTAATGTTGGTGTTGATGTTTTCTTAAAAGAAAAAATCCCGTTTTTAAAAAAATACGATGTTCCTTTGGTTTGTAATATTGCTGCAAGCACTGTAGAAGAATTTGTTGAATGTACGCGAATACTTGATTCGGAAGAAACAATAAAAGCATTCGAGATAAATGTTTCCTGCCCGAATGTTAAAGATGGCGGATTACAATTCGGTAATGATATTAAAGCAGTTGGTTTGGTTACTTCAAAAGTTCGTGCAGTAACTAATAAACCGTTGATTATAAAACTATCACCAAATGTATCATATATTTCTGAGTTTGCACAAGTAGTAAAAGATGAAGGCGGTGATGCAGTATCAGCTATAAACACTTTGGTTGGAACAGCATTTAATATCGTAACTAAAAAACCAAAAATATTTAATATTAATGGCGGACTTTCCGGACCAGCAATAAAACCGGTTGCATTGGCAAAAGTTTTGGAGATATCACGTAAAGTTGATGTTCCCATAATCGGAATTGGCGGTATAATGAATTGGAAAGATGTAATTGAATTTATGATTGTTGGTGCATCAGCAGTTCAAATAGGAACACTAAATTTTATTGATCCGGCTGCACCGGAAAGAATGATAAAAGAACTTGAAGATTATTGTTTATCTAACGGTGTAAATAAAATTTCAGATTTAACAGCATCATATATAATCTAAATGGATATTCAGGATTCATTAAATAAATTATTCGCTCTTCATCAGTTTGATGTGAAGCTTGGACTGGATAATATTAAAGGATTCCTTGATGCTATTGCTAATCCGCAGGAAAAATTAAAAACTATTCATATTGCCGGATCAAACGGAAAGGGAAGTACATCATCATTTATCGCCAGCATATTGATGGAAGCTGGTTACAGAACCGGTTTATATACCTCACCGCACTTTGTAAAATTTAACGAACGTATTTCAGTTGACGGTAAATTAATTTCAGATGATTACATTGCTAATTTTATTGATCGAAACCAAAAAAAAATGGAAGAGTTTCATCTTACTTTTTTTGAAGTAACCACTGCAATGGCATTTGAATATTTTGTTTTTATGGGTGTTGATATTGCTGTAATTGAAACCGGTTTAGGCGGCAGACTTGATGCAACTAATGTGTTAAATCCTTTAGCTTGTGTAATTACTCCCATAAGTCTTGAGCACACAAATATTCTTGGTGAAGATTTAGAACATATTGCATTTGAAAAATCTGAAATTATAAAACCTGGTTCAAAAACTTTTATCGGTTTAATGCCCGAAAAAGCTATTAAGGTTATTGAGAAGAAAGCCAACTCAGTAAAATCAGAGTTGTTTTGTCTTGAAGAATATATCGTTGAAAAAGGCGATAATATTCAGTTATATACAGAAGAAATTCAATTTGATGAATGGCTAGTTCCTTTAATAGGAAAACATCAAAAATATAATGCTGCACTTGCTGCTCTGTGTATAGCAAAATCTTTTGATGTTGATGATCCTTCGATAATCACAAATGGAATTAAAAATGTTGTTAAGAATACGAAAATACAGGGCAGATATGAAATTGCTCTGAATAAACCACGTATTATTCTTGATTCAGCACATAATCCTGAAGGTGTTGAATCTTTAGTTAATACATTTAAGCTTGAAAAAGCTAATTACAGTAAATCCATTTTATTATTCAGTGTAATGAGGGATAAAAATATCAAGCAAATGCTTTTAACTGTGAAAGATCTGTTTGATGAGATATATTTTTATGAATTATCTTATGAGAGAACGGCAAATATAGAAATGCTGAAAACTATTGCTGATTCGCTTTCAATCAAATATGAAATTATTGATGATTTGAAATTATTTTTAACTCAGTTTATCAATGGACCTAAAGATAATTGCCTTGTGGCAGCAGGAAGTATGTATTTATTAGGAGAAGTAAAGCCAATTTTAAGTAAACTTCTTTCTTGACAATATAAATCTAAGTATTTAATTTTGGGTTAAGACCTCGAGTTCCTTTCATACATATAGAAATACCACGAGAGCTTATCAGGAATACCAGTTTTGAAAATTATAAATCGTACATAAATTAAATAACAAAATAACAGGTGCTTAAGATGCCGATGGACATTTCCGATCTTAAATCGAAAAAAATTGTAGAGCTTAATGAAATAGCTAAAGAGCTTAACATTGCTGGTTACAGCGATCTTAGAAAGCAGGAGCTGATCTTTAAAATTTTGGAAGCTCAAAGTGTTAAGGATGGTTTAACTTTCTCAAAAGGTGTTCTGGAAGTTCTTCCGGATGGTTATGGTTTTCTCAGATCTTCGGATTATAATTATCTTCCTTCACCGGATGATATTTATGTTTCCCCATCTCAAATTAAAAAATTCAGCCTTAGAACAGGTGATTTTGTAAGCGGACAGGTAAGACCTCCGAAAGAAGGTGAGAGGTTTTTTGCTCTGTTAAGAGTAGAAGCGGTTAATGGGCAATCACCTGACCATATAAGAAACAGAACTTTATTTGATAACCTAACACCTGTTTATCCTACAAAAAAATTAATTCTTGAATCAGTCCCGGGCGAATATTCTACACGAATAATGGATATGCTTGCCCCGATTGGAAAAGGTCAGCGCGGACTTATTGTTTCACCGCCTAAAAGCGGTAAAACAGTTCTGCTTCAGAAGATTGCTAACTCAATTACCAGAAATCATCCTGAGGTAAAATTAATTATTCTTTTAATTGATGAAAGACCTGAAGAAGTTACCGATATGGAGCGTTCAGTAAAAGCTGAAGTTATCAGTTCTACTTTTGATGAGCCGGCAGACCGCCACGTGCAGGTTGCCGATATGGTTATCGAAAAAGCAAAAAGACTAGTTGAAGCAAAAGAAGATGTGGTTATTCTTTTGGATAGTATTACAAGATTAGCAAGAGCACATAATATAGTTATTCCTCATAGCGGAAGAATTTTATCGGGTGGTGTTGATTCTAATGCACTTCACAAACCAAAAAGATTTTTTGGTGCTGCAAGAAATACAGAAGACGGCGGCAGTCTTACTATTATTGCTACAGCGTTGATTGATACAGGAAGCAGAATGGACGAGGTTATATTCGAAGAATTTAAAGGCACAGGGAATATGGAAATTAATCTTGATAGAAGACTTGCAGACAAAAGAATCTTTCCCGCAATTGATATTACTCGTTCTGGCACAAGAAAAGAGGAGCTCCTAATGAGCCCAGAAGAAGCAGAGTCAGTTTGGAGGCTTAGAAGAATTTTACATGATAAAGAACCAGAAGTAGCTATTGAACAGCTTATTGATTATATTAAAAAGACAAAAACAAACAA
>Ga0116185_1005106_pt1 | contig 10447 bp, 9 predicted proteins | sample AD_JPNNA7_MetaG_FD_89754 | JGI IMG/M metagenome (GOLD analysis project Ga0116185, IMG submission 89754) | Active sludge microbial communities of municipal wastewater-treating anaerobic digesters from Japan - AD_JPNNA7_MetaG | ecosystem: Engineered > Bioreactor > Anaerobic > Digestate | place... | reverse complement strand
GACGGAATACGGCGGCTCCGGCGCGGGAGCGGTGAGCTACTGCCTCGCTCTCCAGGAGATCGCCTATGCCTGCGCCTCTACCGCCGTTACCATGTCGGTCGCCAACCTCTCCACGGAGCCCCTCCTCAAGTTCGGAAACCAGGAGCAGAAGGAGAAGTACCTCACCCGCCTCGCAAGCGGCGAGATGCTCGGGTGCTTTGCCCTCACCGAGCCCTCCGCGGGGTCTGATCCGGGCGGCCTGCAGATCAAGGCCGAGGATAAAGGGGACCATTACCTCGTCAACGGGACGAAGATCTTCATAACCCACGGCGGCTATGCCGACCTCGTCAACCTCATCGCCCGGACAGGGCCTGACAAGGGAAACAAAGACCTCTCCGCATTCATCGTGGAGAAGGGAACCCCGGGCTTTTCCGTGGGCGCCAAGGAGGACAAGTTGGGACTCCGGGCATCGAACACCGTCGAGCTCATCTTCGAAGACTGCAAAATACCGAAGGAGAACCTCGTGGGAAGGCTGGGGCAAGGGTTCAAGATCGCCATGACGGCGCTGGACAGCGGACGCATCGGCATCGCCTCTCAGGCCTTGGGGATCGCCCGCGCGTGCATGAACGAGGCAGTGAGGTACGCCAAGGAGAGAAAGCAGTTCGGCAGGCTCATCAGCTCGTTCCAGGCCATCCAGTGGATGATCGCCGACATGGCGACCGGCATCGAGGCAGCCGGCCTGCTCGTCCTTTCCGCTGCAGACCTCAAGGACCAGGGCCTGCCCTTCACGAGGGAGGCTTCGATGGCCAAGCTCTTCGCTTCGGAGCTTGCCAACAGGGTCGCCTACAATGCGCTGCAGATCCACGGCGGCTACGGCTACACCAAGGAGTTCAAGATCGAGAGGCTGGCCCGGGATGCACGGGCGACGACCATCTACGAAGGCACGTCCGAGGTCCAGCGGATCGTCATTGCCCGGGACGTGCTCAAGGACTGACCGCATCAGGATAAAGCGGAAGACAGGGGCAGGCCGATGTATCGGTCGGTCTGTCCTCGGGAAGAGTCCGGTTGTCTTTCCATGATTGTGTTGTTATAATTTTACTCGCTTGCTATGAAGAGCATCCGGGTTACGGTACGTCCTGAGCGCCTCGGTCTTAAGAGCGATATGTGACTTTTGATAAGGAGATTCTGCAGCCCTGCAGCTCGTCATTGTTGAAGCCTTTCACGAACCCGGCACCGATTGAGATCATCACCCGGCAGAAGATCATGCCGGGGGCTGCTGCGGAATCGGATGCTGAAAGGAGAAGCGACAGGGGATGCAAAGCACCGAAGATGAAATCCTGAAACGACCGCTCATCCTCGACATCAAGGGAAACTCCCTTGATGATGGACCGGGTATCCGCAGCGTGATCTTCTTCAAAGGCTGCCCGCTTTCATGTGTGTGGTGCCACAACCCGGAGAGCAAATCAGCGAACGCCGAGATCTCCTTCGATCCGAAGGAGTGCATCGGCTGCGATACCTGCGCAAAAGCCTGCGGACGGGCGGCCCTGTCGAGGGACAACCCCTTGTATATCGACCGGCAGAGGTGCAGCCTCTGCTTCGACTGCGTCGATGTCTGTCCGTCCGGTGCATTGAGCAGAGTGGGACGGGAGATGAGCATCGACGAGATCGTGTCGAAGGTGAGCATGGACAAGCCTTTCTTCGACACCTCGGGTGGGGGCGTGACGCTCTCCGGAGGGGAGCCGACCTTGTTCATGGGGTTCGTCTCACTCCTGCTCGAATCCCTCAAGGCAAACGGCATCAGCACGCTCATTGAAACCTGCGGACAGTTCGATTTCGAGAAGTTCATGGATGCGCTCTATCCGAACCTCGAGGCCATCTACTATGACATCAAGCTGTTCGATGGCGATGCCCACGAGCGGTACTGCGGGGCTTCGAACGCCCGGATCCTCGAGAATTTAGCCAGGCTCTGCCCAGTGGCGCGAGCGGGCGGAAAGATACTCCTTCCCCGGATACCGCTCATACCCGGCATCACGGATACGGTGGAGAACATATCCGGGATCGCGGGCTTTCTCCGCTCTCTCGGCGTGAACAAGGCAGCGCTGATGGCTTACAACCCCCTCTGGCATGAGAAGTGCGCCAAGATCGGGGCTCGCGATCCCCTGGGGACAGACCGGCTCATGAGCTCCTGGCCTGCTCAGGAACGGATGGTGCGCTGCAAGAAGATCCTCAGCCGGGAAGGCATCGAGTCATGAACCACGTACCAGAATGTTGAATATATAAAAATTGAGAAGGAGGGTTCACTGATGAAGGGAGTGATGTTCGATTACAATATCCCCAAGATCGCTCTGAAAAAGATCGGCATCGGAGGCGATTTCAGCCTGGTCAAGTACAGCGACGCCTGGCCGGTGCCGAAGATCGTGCACGGAGACCAGGTCATCGTAAAAACCTCCCTGGCCGGCATCTGTGCATCCGACCTGCATCAGATAACCGCCACGATGTCCCTGTATGCGAGCATCATGGCATCGCCCGTCAATCCCATGCCCATGGGCCATGAGGCCATGGGAGTAGTTGCGGAGGCCGGGCTTGAGGTCAGCGGTTTGCGGCCCGGGGACCGGGTCGTGTACAACCCCGTGAACCGGTGCTCTTTCTACGGGTTCGACCCCTGCCCGAGCTGCAGGAGAGGCAACTATCAGCACTGCTTCTGCCTGCTCGGCGTCGGAGACGGAAGCAGCCGCGAGCAGAAGTACGGCGGAAGGCGCAAGTTCGGCGGCTTCGGGTCCGGCGGTTTCAGCGAGTACATGCTCGGATTCGAAAGGCAGTTTCACCGGGTGGCCGACCACGTTCCAGACGAGGCGGCAGTACTCACCGAACCTTTCACCATTGCCCTGCACGGCGTCGCACGCCATATGCCCAGGCATGACGATACGGTGGTCGTGGTGGGGGCGGGCATCATCGGCCTGCTCACCATAAAGGCGCTGAGGGCACTGGGCTCGAAAAGCCGGATCATCTCGCTCGCCCGCTACCCCATGCAGGCGGATATGGCAAAGAGGCTCGGGGCGAGCGAGGTCGTATCGGAGCGGGATAACAAGAAGCTCTATACGAAAATCGCCGATGCAACCGGCGGCTCGCTCTTCTCGCCGCTCATGAGCAAGCGCGTTCTCTACGGCAACAAAGGCCCCGACATCATCTACGACTGCGTGGCTACGGAAGCCACGGTGGACGACGATCTGAGGCTCGTGAGGAGCAACGGAAAGGTCGTGCTCATCGGCATGGATTTCAATTTCACCAAAAAGGTGGACTGGTCGCTGGCGGTCTGGAAGGAGATCGAGGTAACCGGCGCCCTCTTCTCGGGCAGGGAAACCTGCGAGGAGGGAGAGATCGACGCCTTCGACCTGGCCGTCGATCTCATATCGCGAGATCCGGCCGGCTTTTCCGGCCTGGTATCGCACACCTTCCCGGTCGAGCAGTATCAGGAGGCGATCCGGTGCTTCCGCTCGAAGAAGAAGAACAACGCCATCAAGGTGGCCCTCGACTTTCGGGTCGGACCAAGATAACCTCCTGATTTCAGCCATGATAAGCCCGGGAAAATACCCTTTCCCGGGCTTAAACACCATTTTTTCAGCAGAAATCCCTCTCCAAGGAAACAACCTGCACAACAGCTTTCTTAAACTCCTGTTTTGGGCGCCGGAAACGACCTTCCAGGATCTTTTAACCCCACTTTCATGACCATCCTCGATCAGTGTGTACAGTCATCAAGAAAAAATCATTCCCGTACGTCCCGGAGAGATGCCTCACCCGGCCCTGGAGAAGGACTCCTCATTGTCGTGCAGCCAGCCTTCCTGGGGATGCACCATCCTGCTGAAGAACTTCCCGGAGTTCGCGGGGTCTTTGGCCTGGTGAAACTTGAAGAACATCTCGTCGCCCTTTTTCCCGACGATTTCGATCTTGCCCTTCTTGTGCGACATGACGAGCCGGAACCTTTTGCTGTGCCCGTTGAGCATTCTTTTCGCCTCCTCCACAATCTCATACGCCTGGTGGAGAGGCACCTGGAAATGATGCTTCACACGCTTGACCGGCCGGCACTGGAACACGTAATACGGGTTCACCCCGATGCGCACCAGGCCGTTCTGCAGGGCTGCAAGCGATTCCGGGTTGTCGTTCACCCTTCGCAGGAGCACGGACTGGTTGTTCACCACCACCCCGGCGCGCAGGAGACAGTCGATCGCGGCGACCGCCTCATCCGTTATCTCCCGGGGGTGATTGAACTGGGTCACCACGAAGAGCCTTCTGTCGGCGCGCGAATGCCTTCGCAGAAGCTGCAGAAAATCGGTGTCGTCGATGATCCGGTGCGGAAGGGTGACAGGGATGCGCGAGCCGAACCTGATGAAGGAGAGATGCCTGATGTCTGAGAGCATCTCCAGGAACCGGGCAATCAGAGACGTGCTCAAGACAAAGGGGTCGCCTCCGGATACGAGCACGTTGTTGATCTCGCTGTGCTGCCGGATGTAGGAGGCGGCGTCGTCGAACCGCCTCAGCAGCTCGTCGTTCGGCAGCCCCACCAGCCGCTTTCTGAAGCAGTGCCTGCAGTACATGGCGCACCGGTTCGTCGAGATGATGACGGCTGTCTGCGAGTACTTGTGCTGGAGTCCCGGCATCCTCGTATTGTCTTTCTCGCCGCTGGTGTCGTAGCTTCCCATGAGGTTGAGCTCGTCGACGCTCGGCACGGCCATGGCCCGCACCGGATCATCCGGGTCGCAGGGATCGATCAGGGAGAGATAGTAGGGCGGCACGCGCATGGGATGGTGCTCCACCACCTTTTTCAGCCGGGTTTTTTCCCGCGAGGAGATGACTATCGCCTGGGCCACGTCCTGGATGGACTCGACGCTTTCCTTCAACTGTATCTGCCAGCTCATTGAAACACCTCCTGTTCTGTTTGCTGCCGATCGGCAACGGCCTTTCCTGCAAGGCTCTTTAATTATCTAAATTTTCCGGTCGCATACAGTTAAGAACAGACAGAATAACCTACCCTGACTGAACCATTTGAGGAGAAATCGAAATATCTCTTAATCTAATATACCAGAAACTGGCTGGACTTGCAAACATTCGTTCAGCCTGCCTGCAGTTTCAATCGGACCGGGGCAGGAATGGAAACGGCAGTTTGTGGACTTTCGGGTCGGACCAAGATAACCTCCTGATTTCAGACATGATAAGCCCGAGAAAATGTCCTTTCCCGGGCTTAAACACCATTTTTTTCAACAGAAATCCCTCTCCAAGAAAACAACCTGCACAACAGCTTTCTTAAACTCCTGTTTTGGGCGTCGAAAACAACATTTTCATGCTTTTATACCCCTCCTTTTGGTGGTGATCCGTCATCATTATGAATAGTTATCTTGGTCCGACCCCGCAGCGGAGACTCCGCAGCGGAGACTAAGACCTAAAATGGTCCGACCCCAAAGACCCCATGCGAGACCGACATCCCGGAGATCGAGACCCATACCGAAGACCCAAAATTAATTTGACTTCGGGGGCCCTTGTTCTTAAGCTGGCGATGCACTCAAAGATCCTACTCCATGGAGATACAACGATGAGATACACCATCGATGCTTTCCCGGGCATATCCGCATTACCATACCATCGGCTGAATTTTTCGGACTCGGCGGACAACAGCCGGAGGACCGGCCGCATGCCTCTTCTCATCATTTCGATGTGCCTGGTCTTCCTGGTCTGCTCGGGGTGCAGCGATTCGTCCGACCACGATCAGGCGACGATCGTGGTCAATTCCCTCGAGGATACAGAGCACCCGGCAAACGGCACCATGACGCTCAGGGCCGCACTCGAGGCCTCGAATCCGGGCGAGGTCATCACCTTCGATCCTTCCCTCAACGGCGGCACCATAGAGCTCGGTATCGTAGGGTCAAGCCATACGGTGCTCAAGGGCGAGGTGTATTCCGGCATGCAGTATCTGGGATACCAGGAACGGGATTACGGCAAATCAGCTCTCTATGCCCGGAAAAACGTGGTCATCGATGCCTCGGGCCTGCCGGACGGAATCACCATAAAATGGGGAGGTACGGGCGGGAACAGAGCCCGGGTTCTGGCCGTGTACGGCAATCTGACCATGAGGAACGTGACCGTCACCTCGGGTTACTCTCAGGCCGAGGCTACCGGCTCGACCGAGCAGCCGTACACCCTGGCCCGGGGAGGCGGCCTTGCCGTCTGGGGGACCGCTGCGCTCGACCACTGCACGATCAGCGGCAATACTGTTTCCGGAGACAGCGAGTCCAGCAGGGACCGGGGCACCTATGGCGGCGGCATCTATGCGAACGGCCTCGTCATGAGAGACTGCATCGTGAGCGGCAATTCAGCCATCGGCTACGGGGCGGCAGGAGGCGGCATCTATTCGGTGGGCGGTTCGGACGGCACCGGAATCGACTCATCGCTGACAGCATGCACGGTCAGCGGAAACCGCGTCACCGGGCAGCACGCATACGGCGGGGGCATCTTCACCCTGGGAGGCGGACCGAACAATACCATGTACATGCGTCTCACGAACTGCACCATCGCCACAAACCTGGTGGAGGACAACCCGGACATCAATCCCGCTCCAGGCCCGATGGTCCAGTACTACTACCGCGGCGGCGGCGTCTACGTGGGCGGAGGAAGCCTGTCCGTGGCGAGCTGTACGATTGCGGAGAACAGCGTGACAGGCAATGCCGCCACATTCAGCGGCAAACCCAATATGGGCGGCGGCGGAATCTGCGCCACCATAGGAAACGCCCACGTGGTGGAGTACATGTCCGTATGGCATTCGATCATTGCCGGCAACTCGGTGAACGGGTCCGGCAACGATCTGTACACCGGGTCCCTGCTCCACTTTTACAGCTACGGCTATAACCTCGTGGGCAGGATCGACTTCAGCCAGATCCTCGTGCCGGTGCCGGCCTGGGGCGACCTGAGCCGCAAGCACTGGCCGAAAACAGGCGATCATGAGGGCGTCGCGGCATCCGATGTCCTTTCCCTGGACAGCGCCGCCCGACATGCCTCGATCGTCTCGGCAGGGGCCGATGCGGGTCAGAGAGCAGTCCTCTGGTATCCTCCGTCCGGAGACGCAGTGGACCGGATCCCTGCCGGCAAGTACGAGGTCGAGTCCGTCCTGGCCGAATTCGACGGATACGATCAGGCCCCGTACGATTTCCTCAACATGGTCCTTGAAAAGCTGAGGACGGATGAGTGGCTCGGGAGCGATTTCGGACCCGGGTTCGGGGATATGTCCGGCGTTACCTGGCACCTCTCTCCAGCCACGTGGCCATCCGACCCTCTGAACGCGGAATGGATCGCATTCTGGAGGGATCTCGACACCGCAATCGGCGATACGCTCGGCATGGTCACCCTGGGGGATGACTTCTGGGGCACCTTCGAAAGCGGACCGCTGAACGGCAGGATAACCATGAGGGTGATCAGGGGAAGACACAGGACGGGCCTCGCCGGCTCGGATCAGCTGGGCAATCCCCGTCCATCGAACCTGCAGGGCGACATCGGGGCGATCGAGAACTGACGCAAAGCATACCAGGGCGTGCGCCGATTCAGGAAAGACGCCGAACCAGGCCCTCCGTCATTCCTGCCGGGATGTATTCTCTCACGAAGGGGAAGCGGGCGTGACAACCTGCACGCACGTCTCAATGCAGCTCCGACCGTTATTGACAATGAAGTTTTTAAAGCTATAATTGCCGGTATCATTCTGCAGTAAGACGTTTTTATCCTTATGAGATGAAAGGGGGATTCTACCTTATGAATACCAATCCGCCCAAGGGCACGGACAGCGCGCTCTTCACTCCGATCGTGATCAACGGCCTCGAAATCAAAAACCGCATCGTCAAGGCGCCGACCATGGAGAGCATGGCCACCGAAGAAGGCGCGCCCACCGACCGCCTCGTGAAGCACTATACGAGGGCAGCAAAGGGCGGAAGCGGGCTCCTCATGATGGGCCTGTGCTCCGTCAGCAGGGAAGGAAGGGCCTATCCCCGTGAGAGCGGGATATACGAAGACGCCCTGGTGCCGCAGTGGAAGGGCTTCACCGACTCCGTGCACGAGGCAGGCGGCAGGATCGTGATGCAGATCACCCACGGCGGCAGGCAGATGGACCCCGACCTCATCAGGGGCAGGAAGGCCAAATCGGCGTCGTCGATGCCCAATCTCTTCTACCTGTACCGGTCGCAGAGGCTGACGGACAGGGAGATTATCGGGATCATCAAGGAGTTCGGCGATGCCGCGGCCAGGGTCAAGGCGGCGGGGTTCGATGCGGTGCAGATCCACGCCTCGGGTGGATACCTCCTGGCGGGCTTCCTCTCCCCGCTGACAAACCTGAGGAACGACTCCTGGGGCGGAGACGAGAAACGGCGGTTCCACATCTTCGAAGAGATCTACCGGGAGGTCAGGCAGTCGGTGGGCAGTGACTATCCGGTCTTCGCGAAGCTGCACCTCGGCGATTTCCTCGTCATGGGACATCCCTTCCCTGCAAACTATGCGGCAGCGCTTCGGATGCAGGATCTCGGCGTCGATGCCCTCGAGTTCGCCATCGGCATCATGGAGACCTGCACGATGACCTTCTCGAAGGGCGAGATGCCCGTCGACGTCATCGACGATCACGTTGGCCCTCTCCTCAAGAATTACTGGAAGGCGGTCGGCCTCTTCTACAAGCCTTTCTCCCGGGTGAAGAAGCCCTACTTCCGGACCGCAGCCCTGGAGCTCAAGAGGCGCGGGCTCACCATACCGCTCCTCCTTGCGGGCGGCATCCGCAGGTTCGACGATGCAGAGTCCGCAGTCCGGAGCGGGACAGCGGACCTCATCGGCATGTCGAGACCGATCATCCGGGAGCCGAACCTGCCCAGGCGCTGGATGAACGGGGACAGGAGAGAATCCTCGTGCGTATCGTGCAACAGGTGCCTCTTCGACCTGATCAATGCCAATCCCATACGGTGTCACTATACAAAAGACTCTTCAAGCTAGGAAAGCTGCCGTTCCTGCAGGAATGAACTTTCCCATGGAGACAGCAGTCCGGGTATCCGTCCCAGGGGTGCGGCCTTCGTCCATTTGTAAGATCGGGTGCCACCCGTTACCATCTATGTATACAATCCACATATGAGGGGTCTTGTATGGACAGAGTAGAAGGGGTTTCGAAGTTCGAGCGTCTCTTCAGGCTCTCTTCAGGACTGGATGTGGACAAGAGCGATCTGAAGCGCCTCAACGACTTCATCAACGAGAAGATCCGCGACCTGCTCCTCATTGCCCAGGATACGGCAAAGGCCAATGACCGGGATATCATCTATCCCTGGGACCTTCCCCTCACCAAGGGGATCGAGGAATGCATCAGCCGCTATGTGAAATTCAACGAACAGCTTGGCTTGAACCCGATCCTCGACAGCCTGACCAATGCGCCCATGCTCGACGCGCAGTACGGCATTTCATTCGAGGAGGATCTGTCGAACGTCGCAGGGGCGATCATCGTCAGCCTCGCCGACGTCTTCAAGGCGATCGATCCCGAGTTGAAGAATCCGCAGACCGAAGACTGGGACAGGGTATTGCGCCTGTACAGCATCCTCATGTGAGCCGTCCGGATTTCTGACACGGCCGCTGAACGATCCATTGATACAGACAGAAAATGTCTCTGATAGCGGCGCAGCTCTCTTTGTCTTGTCCGGCTGAAGAGACAGGTATATGTAGGTGGTAACTGCCTGTTAATGAAGGAGGTGCATGAATGAGCCGGGAGTCTGCCAGTGCAAGGGACAGGAAGATGGCGCAGGTATGTATGCAGTGTGCGGTCTGCAGCCGGGCCAGGGCAAACCAGGAAGGCTTCGCCAACTGGTTCGTGAGAAAGATCGAGGGCGGACTCTGCCCGTTCTGCAAGGCCTACGAGCGCGTCTACGGAAGGAAGGCCCACGAGCCGATGCCTTGAAAAAACCAAGGGCTGTAAGGCCATCCGTTCATGATGATCATCTTTTCATGAATATTGTGTTCTCTCATGGCATCGTCCAGGGAGCGCTCGTCTCCGGCTTCTCTTATGAATTGAATTCTCGATGAGTACCCCTGGGTCTGCTGGCCCGGCAGAAAATCTTCGAACTCGAACGGCTCCTTCGGATCAAGGGCGCGTCTCCTGATCAGGGCGCGTTCCACGATATTCTCCAACTCACGGACGTTCCCAGGCCAGTCATAGGACATGAACTGCTCCATGGTTCCGGGGTGAATCATTGGAATTCTGCCGAAATTCATTTCCTGCGACTTTTTCACGATGAAATGGTGAACCAGTTCCGGGATGTCGGATCTCCGTTCCCTCAGCGGCGGTATCACGATGGGGAACACGCTCAGCCGGAATCAGAGATCGTCCCTGAAAGACCCCTGGCGCACCAGTTCCTCGAGGTTCCTGTGCGTGGCGACAATGACCCGCACGTCCACCTTTATCGGCTTCGTCCCT
>Ga0116185_1005102_pt1 | contig 10454 bp, 14 predicted proteins | sample AD_JPNNA7_MetaG_FD_89754 | JGI IMG/M metagenome (GOLD analysis project Ga0116185, IMG submission 89754) | Active sludge microbial communities of municipal wastewater-treating anaerobic digesters from Japan - AD_JPNNA7_MetaG | ecosystem: Engineered > Bioreactor > Anaerobic > Digestate | place... | reverse complement strand
CCTGTGGGGTTCTGGGACCTGAAACCGGATTACCGACCCGGGGACGTTTTCGAGCTGTGACGAACCACGGCGCTTGCCCAAAGCTATCTCATCAAAGCCACGAAGCGCCTCCGCATTCTCCCGGTGCTTTTCGACGACGAGGCGTTTTCCGACGTGGTGCGCGAGGCGCAGGAGACCGTGGAACTCCGCCTCAAGGGGGTGCTCCGCCAGATCGGAGTCGAGCCACCGCACCGGTACGACGTGTCGCCGGTGCTGTTGGAGTGCCGCGGGCGACTTCCGCAGCCCGTTCAGGAACCGCTCGGACGAATCGTCGAGATTTCTCGCTGGCTTCGAAAGGAGCGGGAGTTCTCATTCGACGGAGACATTGACTTCATCCCGACCGAGGAGTACGCGCACCGGGACGCAGAGCGCGCGATGGCGGACGCGCGCTGGATCGTGTCTATCGGTGCACTGGTCACCCCTCCGGTCGACCGGGACCGATTGGCCGGACTGCCGACGCCCCCCGCGGGTGTTTTCACCCTCGGGCGAACACGAAGCCGAACCACGACGCGAGCGGGGAGAGATCCTCGCGACCGATCTCGCGAACGACGGACGGGCCGGGGGTGGGCGAGGAACGGCCGGAGAGGTGGATGATCGCCGGAGAGCGACACACGACCGACACCGAGCAGCGGCGGTTCTCGCCGCTGCGCGTCCGATCCGGATGTCTCCCGCCCCGGTCGCGGTTCTGCCGGGAGCCGGCTGTTTGCATCGACGGCAATCCGGAGGACCCATGCGCGCGCTGATCACCGCCGGGGGCCGCGGGACCCGCCTGCGCCCGCTCACCCACACCAGCAACAAACACCTGATCCCCATCGCCAACAAGCCCATGATCCACTACGCGCTGGCGGCCGTGGCGGCCGCCGGCATCACGGAGGTCGGGATCGTCATCAATCCCGACACCGGCGAGGAACTCCGCACGGCGCTGGGGGACGGCGCCGCGTTCGGCCTGCAGATCAGCTACGTCGTCCAAGACGCGCCCCGGGGGCTGGCCCATGTGGTCCAAGTCGCGGAGCCGTTTCTCCGCGGCGAGCCGTTCGTGTTCTTCCTCGGCGACAATGTCATCGTGGGCGGCATCCGGCCGTTCGTCGAGCAGTTCCAGGCACGCCGGGAGGACTGTCACCTGGTCCTGGCGCGGGTCCGCGAGCCGCAGCGCTTTGGCGTCGCCGAGGTGCGGGGGGACCGGATCGTCGGCGTGGTGGAAAAGCCGAAACATCCCAAGAGCGAGTACGCCGTCACCGGGATCTACCTCTACGGCCCGCCGATCTTCGAGGCGGTCAGGGCCATCCGGCCCAGCGCGCGGGGTGAGCTCGAGATCTCCGACGCCCACCAGTACCTCCTGGACCACGGGTATCGCGTCGGGTATTCCGAGATCACGGGCTGGTGGAAGGACACCGGGAAACCCGACGATCTGCTGGAGGCGAACCGCTTCGCCCTGGATCACCTGCTGGACGGCGCGGCGCCGGTGATCCGTGGCCGCGTGGACGATGCGAGCGACGTCCAGGGGAAGGTCGTGGTGGAGGCCGGCGCCCGCATCGTGGCCAGCCAGGTCCGCGGCCCGGTCATCATCGGGAAGGACGTCGTGATCGAGCAAAGCTACATCGGACCGTTCACGGCGCTGGGCGAGCGGTGCGTAATCCGGAACAGCGAGCTGGAGTACAGCATCGTGTTCGCGGATACGCAGATTCTCGACGCGGACGTGCGGATCGAGCGAAGCCTCCTCGGCCGGGAAGTGGTGATCCGCCGGACGGCGTCCCGCCCGCGGACGCAGAAGTTCATCCTGGCCGACCAGAGCCTCATCGAGCTCTGTTGAGCCGACGCCTTTCGAGACGAAAGGACCGATCCGATGATTCGTGACGTGCAGGCGAAACCGCTCAAAGTCCTGACGGACGATCGCGGCTTCCTCATGGAGATGCTGCGCGCCGACGACCCGCTTTTCGAAGGGTTCGGGCAGGTCTACATCACGGGGTGCCGCCGGGGTGTCGCCAAAGCCTGGCACTATCACAAAGAGCAGACCGACCACTTTATCTGTGTGAGCGGCGTGGCGCTCGTCGTGCTCTACGATGGCCGCCAGGAGTCGCCGACGCACGGCGAGACGCAGGAGTTTGTGCTCACCGCCCCTCCCGCACAGGAGCCGGCGCCGCTCCTGCTGAAAATCCCGCCGCTCGTCCTCCATGGCTTCACGACCCGGGGATGCGACGAGGCGCGGATCATCAACATCCCGACGCGGACCTACCGTTACGAGAACCCGGATGAGTACCGACTGCCCTGGGACAGCAAGCAGGTCGCCTACCGCTGGCCCGTCGAGGTGGTGCGCGGAGGGTAGAGGCAACCGTGCGGATCCTGGTCACCGGGGCGAAAGGTCAGCTGGGGGTGGAACTCCTTGCCGTGCTCGGGCACGGCCATGATGTCATCGGCGTGGACCTCCCCGAGCTGGACATCACCACGCCCGAGACGGCGCGCGCGGTCGCCGAGACGCGCCCGTCCTGGGTCGTGCACGCGGCGGCCTGGACGGATGTGGATGGATGCGAGCGAGACCCTCAACAGGCCGCCCTGGTGAACACCGAAGGTACGCGGCGGGTGGCGGCGGCTTGCCGCACGGTTGGGGCCGGGTTGGTCTACCTCAGCACGGACTACGTGTTCGACGGTCGCAAGGGCGCCCCGTACCTCGAGACGGACCCGGTCGCCCCGCTGTCGGCGTACGGACGATCGAAAGTCGGCGGCGAGGAGGTCGTCCGGGCCGTGGCCCCCCGGTGGGCCATCGTGCGGACCGCCTGGCTGTTCGGCGCGTCCGGCAAGAACTTCGTGAAAACGATGGTCGAGAAAGGGGCCGCCGGTGGCCCCCTGCGGGTCGTGGACGACCAGGTGGGTTCCCCGACGTACGCGCGCGATCTGGCGAAGGCTATCGCGGAGCTTCTGTCGCGCGACCTCACCGGCACGTACCATGTCACGAATGCCGGCTCGTGCTCCTGGCACGCCTTCGCTTGTGCGATTCTGAAAGAGGTGGGGATGGCCCATGTCCCGGTCACCCCCATGCGTACGGCCGAGCTTGGCCGTCCGGCGCCGCGCCCGGCCTTTTCCGTGCTGGCCAACCACGCGTGGGCGGCGGCGGGGCTCCGCCCGCTCCGTCCGTGGCCCGACGCCCTGGTTTCCATGCTGGCCGCGTGGAAGACGACTCAAGACCTCCCTCGCCTCCGGAACCGGTGAGGCGGAAGACCCTCCGCCCTGCCCCGGTGGCGCCCGCCGCCCCCTGCCAGCGGACAGCGCGCAGGAGGGGTCCAGTACGAAACCGATGCCGCGGCTTGTGCGACGGCCGGGCAATGTGCTATCCAGCGTCCGATAGTCGGAAATTCAGAATATCGGAAAAAGGGGAACGCATGGCTCGCAAGCAAACCCAGGCCAAGCTGGTACGCATGCAATCAAAGGGCCAAATCACGCTACCCGCCCAATTTCGCCGACGTCTCAACATGGACGAGGACACCATTCTTCGAGTGACGCTCGACAGGGATGGAATCACCATCAGGCCGCTTCGCTCCGAGTCGACCGATCCTCCGCTGCGGGAATTTTCACAGGCTGACATCGACCGCTTTCTCCGTGAGGATCGACTCGACCCTGCCACTGCAGCTAAGGTTCGCCAGCTTTTTCGCAAAAAGCGCGTCGCATGACGGTCCCGCACCGTTTGTTCCTGGATGCCAACGTCTGGTTCGCGGCCGCCGCGTCATCGACGGGCGCATCCGCCATGCTGCTGGTCCTCTGTCAAGAAGGACAATCTAACGCCACGGCCACGCGCCGTATACTCCAAGAAGCGGAACAGAATTTGCGAGCGAAGGCCAAGCCCAGAGATGCGGCTTTGGTCCGCTTCTACCGCCTGATCGTCGTGCCAGGCGTTGAAGTGGTTCCCACTCCGTCGCGTGAAGTAGCTGCAAACTACACCGCCATTGTCCACGCAAAGGACACTCATGTGCTGGCCGGGGCGGACATCGCAAAGGCGGACGCCCTGATTGCGCTGGACCGCAAGCACTTCTTCGCAGCATCGGTCCGCCAAGCAAAGCTACCCTTCGAGATTCTGACACCTGGGATGTTCCTTCGACGCCTGTTGGCCGGATAACACCATTCGCACTGGCTGGCCACCCGCCGCTCGCTGCCAACCTCGCATCGCGCAAAGCGCATGGCGCATGGCGTCCAGCGACTCCTCCCCTCCGCACTCCGCGCTTTGCGCGTTGCGTCTTTGCTTCCCGTTCGCCGCCCCCTGCCCGCTGCCCGCTGCCTGCGGTTCTTCCCTTCGCTCTGCGCCATGCGCTTTGCGCTATACCTTCCTCGTTCGCTACCCCCTCCCCGGTCCCCCGTTCTCCCTCCGAACCTATAGGTGACAAAATGAATACGTTGTGTTACAGTGTGTTCGGATGCATTGGATGGTAGAGAACGGAGGGAGAAAATGGCGACCCCGACCACGACACTGCGGTTAGACCCGCATCTGCGAAGCCAGATCGACCGGTTGGCCCGGCGGTCGCGGCGCAGCTTTTCCGAGGTGACACACGCTCTCCTCGATGAGGCCCTGCGGATGCGGAGTTGTCCTGGGATCTATTTCGCCGACGAGCCGGCCGGCCGTGAGGCCAAGGTGGCCGGCACCGGGCTCGGGGTCTGGGAAGTCTTGCGCGACTACCTGGCTGCCAACCGGGACGAACGCAGGCTGCGCAAGGCGTTTCCCCAGCTCTCGGCCGCCCAGACGCGCGCGTGCCTCCTCTACTACGCGAAGTTCCCCGACGAGATTTCCGCCGAGATCGCCGAGAATGACGCCCTCGCGCTGGACGCCGTGGACTTCCGATCACCGGGCTTGGTCCGCACGGCATGAAGTTCTACCTCGACGAGGACCTGGCGCCCCAGATCGCTGAGCGACTCCGCAAGATGGGACTGGACGCGGTCAGTGCGCTGGAGGTTGGGAATGCCCAACTCTCCGACCCCGATCAGCTTCGCTTCGCCGCGCAGCAAAGACGATGTCTGGTGACGCGGAACGCGCGCCACTTTGTGCTTCTCGCGCACACGGCTATCCGTCGCCAGGATCCGCACGCTGGCATCGTGCTCTGTTCACCGAGCATCCGCGGCTTTGAGATTGGCAAGATCGCCGCCGCCCTGGTGCGCCTCGCGCGCCGGTTCCCCGACGATCTCGGTCCATACGACGTGGTATATCTCTAACACACTGCCGCAAGAGCGGCCCGCCAGCTGCCATCTGTTCTTCCCCCCGCTCTGCGCCATGCGCTATGCGCTTTGCGCCCGCCGCCTCAACGCTCAAGTCGGATCTGCCGGATGAGGAGCTCGCGTGGCTCGCGGAGGTTGTAAGAGAACGCGACGACCAGGGCGACGTTGCCAAGGTCGAGTTTCCGGGTTCGGGGTGCGGCCTCGACGTCGGCCAGGGGAACCCGGATCTCGCTGACGCCGGGCGCCAGCATGAAGGTCCCGTTGTAACGGTCGGTGTATTCCTGGTTGTGCTTGAGGTCATTGATCCGAATGGTCAACGGGAACGGTGCACCGCCCGGATTCGTGCAAACCAGCACGAAGTGGCTCCAGCCGCGCCAGTCGCGTGGGAAAAATTCGAATGTCAGCCCGGGATACGTGCCCGGCGACAGAAACAGGTGCAGCACCCGGGGGCCGCTGTCCGCCCGGTCCGCGGGTTCCAAGACAGCCCGGGACTGGATCGACCAGCCGAAGCGGGTGAGCTCGGCGCGCGTGCTGAAATCGGCGAGCACCGGGAACTGATGCCGCGCGTGCGCCTCATCCAACAGGGCGCCGAGCGTCGGCAGAAGGAATGCAACGGCGAGGGCGAGTGCCGCACTCCGCAAGAGCCGGCGTGCCGCGACCCGGACTTCCCGCCATCGCGAGGCTGCCCAGAGCCCGGCGATGACGATGCCGCCGCCGTCACGGGCCACGTCCCAGGGATCGGCCGAACCGCCGACCAGCGACTGGAACAACTCAATGCCCACACCGATCACAGTGGCGACGGCGCTTACGCCGAGGAGTCGCCAAAGCCGACGCCGGCGGGCTGTGTCGTAGGCTGTATCGAATCCGACCAGGAGGGCGCCCACAATGAGCGCAAAGCCCGGCACATGCAGGAAGTCATGAAAGTGGAGCAAGGACCGCCGGTACGGGTCGGGGTCCGGAGCCACGATGGCAACCGCGATGCAAACCCCAACCACCACAACGGCCAAACGGCCTCTGGTGTTTCTGGCGCCCGTTATCGCGACAGACCCAGTGTTCATCTCGCAAAGGTTGCGATTCTCTCGCCAGGCGCGCGAAGACCGCCGAGACAGTCAACAGTTTCCCTCAAGCGGCCGACGAGTCGTAGGGGGAACTTTATCTCAAAGTTTGCCATGGCAGAAGAGCAAGTTGGCTCTTCCTTGCGTCTTTGGCGTCTTTGTGTGAAAAGCCCGCGTTGAAGGCTGCCGCGGCGCCACGTTGCCCGGCGGCCGCCACCAGCGCAACTACGGGTACGATCGCGGCGGCACGCTCGCGCGATTGCCAAACGAGTCTACGCCGGGGTCCGCACGCATCGGCGCGGAGCCGCGGGGTGCGAGGCGGCTCAGCTTGTCCGGACATGGGCAAACGCAAACCGCAGAGCAAAACCCCCTGTCGGCGTTGGGCGCCCCACGATGCGGGCGCGCCGGCGTTATGGGCCCCCTTGTCGAGACTGCCGCTCGATCGGGTTCCGTTGCGATGGCCACGGCCTTCTTGTTCGTCGTTCCGAACCCGAAGTGATATTTTCAAGACCTGACCCTCTTTATCGGTGACCCCATCGTACGGCGTCCGCATGCGTCGCTCGCTTCGCCACACTCGCACGATGCGCACCTTGTCCTTGTCCACCCGGTAGACGATGCGAAATGGCGGATGGTTGACCTCTCTGAGCCGCGCGATACCGCGCTCCGGAACGACACGGCCGCTCTCCGGGAGGGCTCTGAGTCGCTCGGCCGCCGCGATGACCTCGTGGTGGAGCCGCTCACCGATCTCGGGCACCTCACGCTCGATGTGCCAGGCGCGAATCGCCGCAAGGTCAGCGACGGCTGAGGCGGCGACGCTGCTCGGGCGCTTGCGAGGCGTGTCCGGTGAAGCCGAGTCGGCTCTTGACGGCCGAGGGATCCGTCTCGCGGCCCTCTTCCAGATCCACCAAGCCCTGGACGACGCCGCGCAGGAAGGCGCGCTCCTCCGACTCCGCCTCATAGTCCGCGAGCGCCTGAACCACGGCGACCCCGCGCCCTCGGTTGGTCAGCAGCACCGGTCGGCGGGTCTCACCGACCTGACGAACGCTTCGCCCGGGATTCACCTTCATGTCGCCCAGGGGAACGATGTCCTTCGAGAACGTCGTGGGTGTGCGCCTGACGCCTCCTGCACAGGTGCGATTCCTGACCCTGATAAGAGCGCCCGTCGGTTGGACTGTCAAGCGGTATTGTGGATGTGTCGGTCAGCCCAGGGGGAACCACGCGTTCCGCCGGGCACGGGTGTCAAGTCTGGCTTATCTTCCTGCGGCACCCGGCAGCTCTTCGCTCCCGCTTTTTCGTGTCCGCTTCCCGCCGCTTACTGTCCTCCCCGCTTTTCCCGGTCCACCACTTGGCCAATTGACTCTTTCGCCGCTCCCTGTCCGCTGCTTGCTGTTCTTCCCTTCGCTCTGCGCTCACCGCCGCCTGCGGTTTACTAACTGGAATTATTATTCACGACCTGACCACGCGATGCCGCGATGGGTATAAGGCGACACGATGCAAGCGATGCATTCCGGCGCGGTGAAGTGAAAAAACCGGTGATCGTCAGGGGGACCTAACAGTTTGGAAGGGCACGTTAAACGCTTAAACGACGATGGTTTGGAGGTTTCAAAGAGAAATGAGCGTCGGGATTCTTTACGACTACTGACGAACCGATGAGCGGGACAATGTTTGAATGTTGAACAAAATCAATAGGTTACAATTTTGGCAAAAGACTTGCTTCGACCCAGGATCAAGAAAGGGAATATACGAGATAATGCTTGGGGCGCAGGAAAGAAAAAAATCGGCAGACGTTACGAAACGGAAAACATCTCGCGAAAGGAGAACGCTTTGAGGAAAATATTCGGCTTCTGTGCGATCGTGTTCTTTCTATCTGCCCCCTTCGCCGCCAACGCGGACCCGTATCTGGGAACCGGGTGGATGGACCTTTACTACAGTCCGCCCGTTGGTGGTGGATACTATCTAGACTACGATGGCAAAGTGACGTCATCTACTTTCGGATATACCACCGGACTGGAAGAGGTTTTTTGCGTCTCGCCTGATCACCTGAATTCTCAGGAGTTTGTAACCTTTTATGCCATAACGCCCGAATTGGGGGCAGATAAGTTCAAGCAATTGTCGGCAGCCGCCTGGATCGCCGACAACTGGAAAGATACCGCCAAATGGGCGGCCTGGGGGGCCACCGGTTTGTCGATCGATGATATCAAAGGCGAGGCGCAAAAAGCCGTATGGAAGATTACGGGGGTGATGGATATAGTCGGGGGCGACGGGACAGATTCTTTCATCTACGCAGACGCGCTCAAGCACTATGGCTATATGACTACCAACTGGTACTTCGCGGATAGTGCGGTCTATCAAGACTACCTGACCCCTGCCCGTGCTGTTCCCGAGCCGTCCGTTCTGCTTATCATGGGCTCGGGCTTCGCGGCCTGGGGCGCGATGAACTGGCGGCGTCGAAAAAGTTAACATCCGCGTCGGTCTTCGATTCAGTCCACGAGCGCCGAGACGTCCTCGGCGCTCGTGGTGTTCTCGCCCCCGACTCTTGGCGACCATTCCATGGCGTGGGCGGCGCACCTCCAATGGTACGGAATCCACCCTCTCCACTCGTCACTCGCACCCACGAGACGTTACCCTCGGGGTCCTTGGCAATTTGGTCGTTTGTAAAGTCTCGGACTGAGAGAAATGCAAGCCTCCATCGGGTAAGCTGAAAATCAAAAAATGATTTTGGTGAAAATCGTAAGCTTTTCCGACAATCGGTCCACCTCTGATATGCGCAAGCCTCATGGTCGGTTCGGCCACGTATCGGCGAAAGCATCGTGTCGTCCAGTAAACGCTTTTGTGGCTCCTCGCTTGGTCGCGCCGAGCTTCGGTAGAGCTAAACGGGTCGCCAAAAGATGCAGAAGAACACGATAAACACATTGGCTTCGACGTTTTTGATTTGACGAGAAACCGGCCGGGAGCAATGGTCCGGCTTTCCGAAGCCGCAGGGCGATGATCCAAGGGAGGCCTGGCCACGCGAGAGAAACGACCGGAGCGCCGCGTTGCAGGGTCTCGCTTGTCCTCTCGGGAGATTTTGATGTCAGGATACTTTACATTTTTGGTCGATTGGTCTTTCTGGAGGTGAAAGGATTATCCAGACCCCGATAAAAATTCCATGGTTTATTTCACTAATTTTATCGATAGTTATAATATCACCGATGATTATTTCCCATCTTTTATTTTCTTTGGCACGCAACGTGCTTATATGTGGGTAAAAATGTTTCCCATTGGCCAACGCACAGAGGGGATAGAGTAATGATGTGGAAATTCTCGTTGCGGACGGTGATGGTGCTCTTGTGTTGTGTCGCTGCTCCCGCGTACGCCAACCTCATAGATAACGGCACGTTCGCGGCGGGCCTCAGCGGGTGGAATTATTCGGGCGATGTCAGGGTCGGGATTGCCTCGTCCGACACGCCTGGTATGGACGGCGCATACGCCTTGCTCGGTGCGGATCCCGCAAGAAATGGATCGTCCAGCCTGAGTCAGAAATTCAGCATTTTGGGGTTGAGTGAAATTGAGGTATCTTTCGATTGGTTCTTCCGGTACACGGACCGGGCGCCGTTAGCCTCCGATACCTTCGCCGCACTTCTCTGGGAAAGCGGGGTCGGTTTGCCTCCCGTCATCACGTACGAGATGCTGGAGGCGAAATCGGTCGACTATACTGTCGACCGGCGCGGAATCGTCTCGGGTCACTTCCACGACATCTACGATCTCGGCACCTGGTTTCCGCTTGTCGGAGGTATCACGTTTACCTTATTGGAAAGCCCATCCATAGGGACGCTGATTTCTTCGGCGGGCGTTGATAACGTCTCGGTCGCCGTGCCCGTGCCGGAACCGTCGGCGCTTGTGGTCATGGGTTCCGTCATCCTCGGCCTGAGCGTCCGGCGGTGGGTGCACCGGAAAGGCTAGCGTTCTCGGGGTCCCCAAAAACACAACGAGCGCCGAGGTTGAACCCGGCGCTCGTTGTGTTTTTTTGGCCCCGCGGGTTGCAACTGAACCGTTTGTGCTCTGCGTGCTTTTTGCGGCAAATCGTTTCGCTTACAGGCCGCCGGAATCTATGCCAACCTTGCCCCCGCAGCTCTACGATCGGATTTCATCTCGACTGCGCGGAGCGGGCGCGGCCCGCGCAACGGT
>Ga0116185_1005078_pt1 | contig 10480 bp, 7 predicted proteins | sample AD_JPNNA7_MetaG_FD_89754 | JGI IMG/M metagenome (GOLD analysis project Ga0116185, IMG submission 89754) | Active sludge microbial communities of municipal wastewater-treating anaerobic digesters from Japan - AD_JPNNA7_MetaG | ecosystem: Engineered > Bioreactor > Anaerobic > Digestate | place... | reverse complement strand
TAGCCCCGCCAGTATTTCAGTATGGTCGATGTAGGGCACGCCGCCCTGCTGCAGCGAAGCCTTGTTGATCGGGGCGGTCACCAGGGCTTGAATCGACCCCTTTAGGGCCCAGTCAATGGCGATGCGGATGTAGCTAAAAGCCGCCCGGCCGCAAGCGCCGTCCACGCACCCCATTTCGACGGGCCGCCGGATCTCGCCGGCATCCACCAGCTGAACCGCCGGCAACGCCAGACCGGTCTGCGCCCTGGCCTGCTCGATCACCGACCGGTCGCCGAAGAGAATCGGCTGCAGCGCCTGCTGCACACGCGGATCCTGGAGCGCCTTGAGGACGATCTCGGGACCGATACCGGCCGGATCGCCGAGGGTGACGCCGATCCGCGGTTTCACATCACCCCCGCCTGCTGCAACACCCCGACACCCTGGAGCAGCTCCTCGAGCGTGACCGGTTGATGCGCCTCGATGATCCGCAGACTTTCTTCATCCAGGTACGGCACCAGGCGCTTAAAATCAAAGGTCCCCATGCCCGGGGCCAGATGATCCTTGAAACCGCGAATGTCATGGAGGTGCATGCCCGCCAGCTGGCCCTTGAACCGCTCGAGAAAATCACGTTCGTGATCCAGCAACCCCAGCCGGGCAAATATCTCGGCATGGCCAACGTCATGCCAATAACGCAGCTGCCCACCGGCAAACTCACGGAACAGGATATCAAATTCAGCGCCGATGGGGATCTGGGAGAGGCGGTACCGGTTCTCGACGCCGATTAAAATGCCGAGCCGGACCGCCTCACGGTGCAGGGCTTCGACCGTGCGCAGCAGGGGCGAGAGATAGGGGGTGATTCTGGAGTCCCGCTCGGCTTGCAATTCCGCGATCCGGCTTTGGAAATCCCCGGAATCCTCGCCGGCGGCATCATGCAAGGTGAAAAGTTCCGCCATCTTGAAGTCCATAGGTATTACACCGAGATGAAAGACGGCAAGAGCAGCCCCCAGCTCGGCGGCAGTTTGCAATGATTTCAGCCCGAATTCCACCGCCTGCTTGCGCTCCTGCTCGTCCAACGAGGCGGGATTGAACAATGCGGCGACATTGGGATGTCCCTCATAGCCGGGTGGCGTCGGGCAGTAATTATGGACGCTGTAGACGGTGAATTCACCCCGGCGCAGCCGCGGCAGCATTTGCTCCAGTGTTGCGCGGCTGACGCGATAATCAATTTCCAGCCCTGTGAGTCCTGCAGCACCGAGGGCGTCGAGCAGTGCATGGCCGTCGAGGATCCGCGAAGAGAGCCAGGAGGTAGAAAGACCGCATTTCATTACGCATCATGTCCTTGTGTTGATTCGGCAGCCAATCCGGCCGGAGCCATCACTCCCGGAACCGCCGTAGTCCCTCGGCATAAGCGGCAAGCCGGGCGTCCACCCGCCCGAAGATAGTTTCTGGGGGATAGAGGCCGTGGGCGTCGCGCACGCCGGCGGGCATGCCGGTCAGGATCTCGATCCCCTCTTCGATCCGCTCCACCGCATAGATCACAAACTGGCCGGCGCGCGCTGCTTCGATGAGATCATTCTTCAGCATCAGGTCCGGCACATTTTGTTTGGGGATGATCACCCCCTGGCTTCCGGTCAGGCCGCGCATCCGGCAGATCTCGTAAAATCCCTCGATCTTCTCGTTGACCCCGCCGATCGGCTGAATCTCGCCATTCTGGTTGACCGAGCCGGTGACCGCGAGGTCCTGGCGGATGGGCAGGTCGGCCAGCCGCGAGAGCAGGGCGTAGATCTCGGCGGAAGAGGCGCTGTCCCCGTCGATGCCGCCGTAAGACTGCTCGAAGCAGAGAGAGGCATTGATCGAGAGCGGCCGGTCCTGGCTGAACTTGCCCTGGAGGTAGCCGGAGATGATCAGCACCCCTTTGTCGTGGGTCGGGCCGCTCATGGCCACCTCGCGCTCGATATTGATAATCCCCTCCCGCCCCATCGAACTCCGCGCCGTGATCCGTACCGGCATGCCAAAATGATAATCCCCCATGCTCAGGACGGTCAGGCCGTTCACCTGGCCCACCCGGGCCCCATCGGTGTCGATCAGGATAAACCCCTCCCGGATGTTCTCGCGGATCTTTTCCTCGATGAGATTCAGCCGTTGATCCGCCGCAGCAAGGGCTTGCTCGACATGGCGGTGGGAGACGATATCCTGCTTGTCCGCCCGGGCAAAATAATCAGCCTCGCGCAGCAAATCGTTGATATAGGTGAAGCGGGTGGTCAGTTTGTTCTGCCGGCCGGCCAGGCGCACCCCGTATTCGGCCACCTCGGCCACCGCCGTGGCATCAAAGGGCTGCAACTCCTGCTCCTCGCACATCCGCTTGATGAATTCGGCATAACGGCGTAGATTGGTGGCGTCGTTGGGCATCTCCGAATCGAATTCGGCCTTGATCTTGAAGATCTTGCGGAAATCATCGTCCGCCGCATAGAGCAGCTGATAGAGATAGGGGTCGCCCAGCAGGATCACCTTGACGCGGAGGGCGATCGGCTGCGGTTTCATCGCCGTGACGGCAAAGAGGAGCGCCGGATCATTGGCATTGATCTCGGTCTCGCCGTTCTTGAGCATACGTTTGAGATTCGACCAGACGCCCTCCTCGAGCAAGAGGTCCCGCGCGTGCAACACGAGAAAGCCGCCGTTGGCCTGGAGCAGCGAGCCGGCCCGGATATGGGTGAAATCGGTGCGCCACTGTCCATTGCGATCCATCAGGCGTTCGATGCTGCCAAAGAGCCTGCCATGGGTGGGCGAGTTCTCAAAAATGATCGGTGCAAAAGCCTTGCCCTCGTTATTCACTAGGACGTTGACGCGGTACTCAAGGAAGGGGTCCACCGCGGCATCTGAGCGGGCAGTCCCTTCCCCTTCCTCGCCATCGGGCTTGCGCTGGAATTTGCCAAGGTTTTCCAGGAGGCTCTTGAGCACTGCATCGAGATACTCGCTCACCGGTGCGACGGCGAAGGCCGTCCGCACCTCATCGAGCGCCTCCGCGATCACCGGCTTGACCGCATCGTGCTCAAGTTCGGCCAATCGGGTCTGTTTTTCACGCTGCAATTTTTGGTTGAGCTGAATAAGCCGGGCGAGCTCTTTGTTCAGCTCAATGTACTGTTGCTGGATCACGGCGACCTGGCGATCATCGAGCTTGCCCTGGCCTACCAATTCGCCCAGGCTCTCCAGGGGGACCGGCTGCCCGTCGATCAGCGGTAAAACATCGGGTTTGGCAAAAGGACCCACCTGCACCTGAACCAGGGTGAATTTATCCTGCTGCGCCCGTTTCTCGAACTGCTGCAGATTCTCGGCCTGCTGCAGCGCATATCGTTCAAGCAGGGTTTCACGCCTCTTCCGGATCCGCTCGCTCTCCAGGACCGCCGGCACGGCAACCTTGAGCTGGTTGATGCAATCCTCCATGGCTTTGCGGAACCGCACGCCTTCACCCGCCGCAAGCTGGATCACCCTCGGCTGGTCGGGCAGCGTAAAATTGTAAATGTAGCAAATATCTTCCGGCACGGGCTTGCGAAATCGCGGATCATGCAGCATCAGATGCACCGTCGTCCGCCGGCCGGTCCCGGTCTCGCCGGAGACGAAAATATTGTAGCCGGGATAATCCATTTCAAGCCCCAGCGTCAGGGCGCGCAGAGCTCGCTCCTGGCCAAGGATTGTGCGGTAACTCTCCAGTTCGGCCGTCGACTGAAAGCTCCGGACATATTCATCGCATTCCCATCGGAGCTGTTCCACAGGAAGCGGTTTGGAAAAGGGACTCATGGCATACTCCTCGTGGATCGGCCGCTCACTCCATCCGGATTCATAGCGGCCGGTTTACTCGAAAGCAAACTCGATCTGTTCCAGCCGTTTGCGTTCCTCGACCACCTCACGGTACTCCTGCAGGAGCGCCTCCTCCACCCGTTCGCCGCCTTTCATGCGGACACGCAGGATTTCGATGCGGGCATTGAGCTCGGCAATACGGATGGTGTTGAGACAATCGAAGGCATAGCGCTCGGGATGCAGCGGTTTTTGCTGAAGCTGCAGGGCGCGGGTGATGCGCTCCGCCACGGCCGGCTCGCGGATCAGGGCGAGCATGCGCTGCAGATCGAAGGGTACACCCTCAAGGGCGTCGAGCTCACAGGCCTGAAAGACAGTGCGAACATCGGCATGGAGGAACTTGTCGGCGGTGATCAGCGCGAGAATCCGCGGCAGGAATTCCGGCCGGGTCAGCGCCACTTCGAGCAACCCCAGTTCGGCTGCACCGCGCTTGCTTTCAAGATAGCGGTCGCCCATGACCGGCTGGGCGCCGCGCTCCTCCGGCCGGACCTGGAGGCGCGTGCGCCGCTCGAGCTTGTGGACCTCGGCCCAGAGCACCGCCTCCTCTACGTTCAGCTTCTCAGCCAGGTCGCGCAGCAAAAAGGATTTCTGGATGACATCAGTGACCCGGGCGATCGAGGCAAGCAGTTCCCGCGTCGATTCCGCCTTCTGGGTAGGCGTCCGCAGCAATCCTTTCTGCTCCAGGCTCTTCATCTTGAAATCGATGAGCGGCATCCCCTGCTGCAGTTGCTGGCGCACGGCCTCCGCGCCGTTCCGGCGCACAAATTCGTCGGGATCCTGGCCCCCGGGCAGGAGGCAAATCCGGACGTCAAACCCATGGGCCAGAAGGATCTCGGCACCTCGCAGCGAAGCAGCGGCACCGGCGGAATCCCCGTCATAAAGGATGACGGCGCGGGCGGTATAACGGCGCAACAACCGCGCGTGCTCCTCGGTCATCGCCGTCCCCGAAGTAGCAACCACCTCCTCGATTCCGGACAGGTGCAGGCTGATCAGATCGGTATAGCCCTCGACGATCACCACGCAGTCCGCCTGGCGCACGGCCTCACGGGCGAGGTCGAGGCCATAGAGGATGAAGCGTTTCTGATAGACCGGCGTCTCGGGCGAGTTGATGTATTTGGGCGAGGAATCCTCGATGATCCGGCGCGCCCCGAAGGCCACCACCTGCTTGCTGAGCGAACGGATGGCGAAGGTAACCCGCCCGCGGAAGCGGTCATAGATCCCGCCCCCCTCCTTTTGCAGCACCAATCCGGCTTTAAGCAGCAGTTCGGGATTGACCGACCTGGCACGGGCATGCAGCAGCAGCCCATCCCACTTGTTCAGGCTGTAGCCGATGCCAAACCGGCTAAACAGCTCCGGCGTCAGACCGCGCGACGCCAGATAGCGACGCGCCGGCTCGGCCTCCGCTTCGCGGAGCAGGTTGGCCATGAAAAACTCATTCGCCAGCTGGTTGGCGTAAAAAAGGGCCTCCTTCTCCTGCAGCTGGCTGAGATCCTCTTCCTCCTCGGGTAGAACTATTCCGGCAGCCTTGGCCAGCAGGCGCACACTTTCGGGAAAGGTGAGGCTTTCCACGCGCATGATAAAGGTGAAGACATTACCACCTGCGCCACAGCCGAAGCAGTGAAAGATCTGCAGGTCGGGGTTGACGCTGAACGAAGCGGTCTTTTCCGGATGAAAGGGGCAGAGGCCGAAGTAATTCTTGCCGCGCTTTTTCAGCGTGACATAGCCGGAGACCACATCGGCGATATCACTCGCCAATCGCACTTGATCTATTTTATCCTGGGGGATCGCCACCAGAAATGCCTGTCCAATTTTTTAACAGAATTCGCTTGACTTTTTGGCCATTTGTTAATATGATGATAGATAGCGCAGCAAACCGAATCCTCCCGTTCCGGATGCGGGGCAACGTGCGGGAGTCCCTTGTATAGCTGATCAAAAAGGAGTGATGCATCGTGTCTAAAAGGACTCTGCCGTATCTCTTGGAACAGAGCGTGGAAAAGTACCCGGATAATATCCTGCTCTGGGAAAAAATGGGAAGCCGCTATGAGGGCACCACCTACCGTGAGGCCCGCCAGCAGGTCCAGCTTTTCGCGGCGGGATTGCTGAGTCTCGGCATCCAGAAGGGCGACCGCATCGCCCTGATCTCGGAAGGCCGTAACGCATGGGTCATCGCTGAACTCGGTATCCTCTACACCGGGGCGATCAATGTGCCCATCTCGGTTAAAGTGGACGAACTCGCGGATCTTAAATTCCGCATCAGCCATTCTGGATGCCGCATGGCTGTGGTGTCGGGAAGCCAGGCCCACAAGATCAAGGCTATCAAAAACGATCTTCCCGTACTGGAAAAGGTGATCCTCTTCGATGAGAACGGCACCCATGACCCGGATGAAATTACATTACAAAATCTGCTGCAAAAAGGCAAGGAATATCTCGAACGCAGCCCCCGACTCTTCGAAGAGAGCTGGCAGGCGGTTGAGGAAAACGATGCCGCCAACATCTGCTACACTTCCGGCACCACCGCCGATCCCAAAGGCATCATCCTCACCCACCGTAACTACACCGCCAACGTCGAACAGGCCTGCTCACTGCTGCCCATCCCCGAATGGTACACCTCCTTGCTCATTCTGCCCTGGGATCACAGCTTTGCCCATACCGCCGGCATCTATACCCTGATGAAAAACGGCGCCAGCATAGCTTCAGTCCAGGTGGGCAAGACGGCCATCGAGACCCTGAAGAATATCCCGATCAACATCAAGGAAACCCGGCCGGTCTTCCTTCTGAGTGTGCCCTCGCTAGCGCAAAATTTCCGCAAGAACATCGAGAAAGGCATCCGCCAGAAAGGCCCCAGGGTCGAGGCCCTCTTCAACAAAGCCCTCAAGACCGCCTATGTTTACAACGGCCTCGGCTGCGACCGCGGCAAGGGCTGGCGCGCCGTTTACAAACCCCTGGTGCTCTTGTATGACAAGCTCCTCTTCAAAAAGGTGCGCGAAAACTTTGGCGGGCGGCTCGAGTTCTTCATTGGCGGCGGCGCCCTTCTCGACATCGAACTGCAACGGTTCTTCTATGCCATCGGCATCCCGATGTTCCAGGGCTATGGACTGAGTGAGGCCGCGCCAATCATCTCGGCCAACGTGCCTCGTAAACACAAACTGGGTTCATCGGGTTCGATTGTCGCCAACCTGGAGGTCCGTATCGGTGACGAAAAAGGGGCGGACCTGCCCCGGGGCGAAAAGGGCGAGATCATTGTGCGCGGGGAAAATGTGATGGCGGGCTACTGGAAGAATGAAAAGGCGACCAGCGAGGCGCTACGCGACGGCTGGCTCTACACAGGCGACCTGGGTTACATTGATGAGGAGGGTTTTCTTTACGTGCTCGGGCGTTTTAAAAGCCTGCTGATCTCCAACGACGGCGAAAAATACAGCCCGGAGGGGATCGAGGAGGCGATCTGCTCGACCTCCAAGCTGATCGACCAGATCATGCTTTACAATAACCAGTCCCCTTATACGGTCGCTTTGGTGGCGCCGAACAAGGAGGCCCTGCTGCGCCAGCTCCGTTCGAAAAACCTGTCACCCCAGAGCGATATGGGGCAGCGCGAAGCCTTGAAGGCGATTGAAGCGGAAATCGCCCGCTACCGTGAGGGCGGTGAATATGCCGGGATGTTCCCGGGCAAGTGGCTGCCGGCTGCGATCGCGGTGCTCGGAGAGGGCTTTACCGAGCAGAATCATCTGCTCAACAGCACCCTCAAGATGGTACGCGGCAAAATCGTCGAGACCTACCGCCCGCGGCTGGAGTATCTCTTCACCGCGGAGGCAAAGGATATCTGCAACAAACAGAACCTTACGATCATCTCGCGCCTGGAGGAGTAACGCCGGATCTGTCGGCTGAATGACAAGCGTGGGGGGGTCGCTCCCACTCTCACACCCACCCCGCGCTCCTCTCACATCCACCGGCTTCCCCGAAAAAAATAGGTGCAGAACGCCCGCTAGGCTCTTTCCCACCGGCTTACCCAAAAAAAAAGGGCAGCGCTGTGCTCAGTCGCTGCCCCAGAGGCAATGGAAAGGAAGGAAGGAGGGATTCCATGCTGAAAACGGACATCCTGGCGTCGATCACACCTGAACCGGCACAACCGCCCTGCTTGCTCCACCGGTCCGGTTCGCTGCTCGTTCCCTTTCACCGCATCGGGTTCTGATCGTGTACCGCGCCGGGTCGCCCCCCCGAAGGCTGCAACCCGAAGCCACGGCCAGTGCCATCTCTATACAACCCCTCGTCCTGGACACGGACAAAACCGCTGCCTTGCATTGTTGCCAAATCGCTCCATGCTGCCCACAGACCCTCCAGGAGCCGTTTTCATTCTCTTGCTCAGCAAAAGCCGTGCCAACAGAAAAACTCCGGCACGGGCTTTTGTACGCTTGAACCGGGCATACGTTGCACCCGATAGTGCAGCTGGTTTGTTTTAAAGTGAGACAGAAAGGCCGAATTGACTCAGGGCGGAGCAGCCGCGCGTCCAAGGGTTCGGGTGGGCACGAGAGGAACATCGGATTGGCGCGAGGTCGTGAGCGCTGGGTCGACACGAGAGGAGTGCCGGGTGGGAGCGAGAAGCAGTTGCCGCGCAAACGCCTCACAAGGCGCGCTGCACGCGGCGGACCAGTTTTTCCTGCAGTTCGGCCAATGCCTCTCCTTGTGGCCGCTTGCGCCGCCAATCCTTCATCGCCGCAGCAACCGATCCTAACACCTCCGCTTCGAGCTCACTGCGCAGCTTCACCCAGGGCCTGCGTCCACCGGCCAGCCGGTCGGTGTCGAGGTAGGACGCCAGGGCTTTCTCGGGATAGAGCCGGGCGCGGATGCGTGTAAAGTCCTGATTCAGCCGCGAACCGCCCGATCCATCGAAGCAATCGGGAACCTGGCCGCTCGCCGGCCACAGCGGCAGGGCGACTGCGGCTACCGGTTCTCCGAGCAGCAGCCACATCGTCGCCAGCGCCGGATCCTCACCTGCTTTGACCCCTTGAAAAAGAGCGCACGCGACCGTGCGGTAACGGTTGATGGTACTCTGGGTGGGGATGAAGCCTTGCGGCGCGCCCTCCGTGGCGCCTTTGAAAGGCAGAGGATAGGGATCAAGCTCATCGCTGGTGAGATCGCGCACCACGCGACTGAGCAGGAAGGGCAGATCGATCTTGCCGGCGGTGAGGCGTCCCGCCAAGAGGCTGCGGGCGCGATGATAGCGCCAACAGCCATAGGCCTCATCGCCCTTGCCCGTCATGGAGAAATTGGCACGCACAAGCAGGCCGGCGGGAACCAGCCCGGAGTCCTGCGGTGTGAAGCGGGTGTGGCGGAAATTTCCCGTTTCAAAAAAGGCCGCTCCGCCGAAGGCATCGATGCAGCCGAAATTGGCGCGGGTGCCGCGCCCCGCCAGGGCGGTCTGGCGCAGCAGGGCATCCAACTCCTCGACGCGCGCACAGCAGCCAAGAGCCTGCTTCATGAAATAGCCCTCGGCATCGGCGCTGTCGCCATCCTGATCCATCGATTCGGAGTTCATCAGCGCAAAACCAGCGGTGTTCATCCCCATCCAGACCTGGGTGGTATCGCCACTGTTGATCACGCCGATAAAGTCATAGCGGGGTCCATGAAAAAAGTGCGCCGAATTCTCGCGGGTGCTGCTGTCGCGGTTCTTCCAGAGGAGCGGGCGGCCGTCGGCCGTCACCGCGCCGCTGATCACCGCCACGGTGCACTCCTCCTGCGCCAGGGCTGACACCGCCCACAGCAAGAGGATGAAAAGACCTTTTCGCAACCGGACATCGTTCACGCCACGCTCCTCTCCCCCTTGGGCAGGGTCTGATTGAAGGTCTGATAGAGAAAAAGACGCAGATTATCCAGCGAGAGGTCATACTTCAAGGTCCCTTCCACGGCCACCGAGATCCGACCGGTCTCCTCGGAGACGACTATGACGACCGCATCGCTGTCCTCGGAAAGACCGACTGCAGCGCGATGCCGCGTGCCGAGGTTGAGCTGCGGATCGGTGTTCTCGCTCAGGGGGAGGATGCATCGGGCGGTGTCGATGACATCATTGATGATGATCACCGCCCCATCGTGCAGGGGCGACCGCGGATTGAAAATGGAGACGAGCAGCGCGGCCGAAACCTCCGCCTGGATGCTCACTCCGGTCTCGGTGACCATCTTCATGCCGGTCTCGCGCCCCATCACAATCAATGCCCCATAGCCGCGCTGCTGCAGCTGCTCGGTTGCATCCACAACCTCATCGATCACCTTGCTGCCGCTCACCTTGACAAAATAGCGAATCACCCGGCTTTGACCCACCGAGAGCAGGATGCGGCGCAATTCCGGCTGAAACAGGATGACGAAAGCCACCAGCCAGACGGTGCGCAAATTCTGGAAGATCCAGCTGATGCCACGCATTTGCAGGAGCGGGGTGAGGATCGAGAAGAGGAGGATGATGATCAGGCCCGCGAGCATCTGGGCTGCGCGCGTGCCGCGGATGAAGGCATAACTGCGGTAAAGGACAAAAGACATGATGAGGATGTCGGCGATATCCATCACCGTGACCGGGATGAAACCGATTTTGAAGAGGGTCAGGGGCATCGGTCACTGCTCGGAAAAGGAATCATTCAATTGCGGCCCGGACTCCCGGTTACCGGGG
>Ga0116185_1005075_pt1 | contig 10486 bp, 5 predicted proteins | sample AD_JPNNA7_MetaG_FD_89754 | JGI IMG/M metagenome (GOLD analysis project Ga0116185, IMG submission 89754) | Active sludge microbial communities of municipal wastewater-treating anaerobic digesters from Japan - AD_JPNNA7_MetaG | ecosystem: Engineered > Bioreactor > Anaerobic > Digestate | place... | reverse complement strand
GGGGGAAACAGTTTCCCCCTTCCCTGCCGGATGGAGAAATGAGCAATTTCTGTGCCGCTGGCTCGGAGAGCCGCAAATTACGGGTCACCCCCCCATCCGGGGGCGGCCGGAATGGGGCTGGTGCCTCTACCGGCAGAAGGTAAGAAGGTAAGACGGTGAGAAGGTTGGAGGGGCTTTCAGCATCCGAGAGCCCGCCGGCTTATCCAAACTTCTTACCCTCTCACCCTCTCACCCTCTCTTCCGGGGCGGCACGCCCCGGAGATCACCCCATCAGGGGCTCGATGACGAGGCTCGGCACCGCCGTCTCCCGGGCCCGGGCGAGCCGGTCCTGGCCCGCGTAGATCGCCACGGAAGAGGCCTGGAGGGCCGGGACGAGGACCTCGCGGACCGCCCTCAGGAGCGTCTCCGGGGTCATGGCCAGGACGCGGTCCCGGAAGGCCTGCCGGTCGGCATCGGTGATCCCCGAAAAATGGCGCACCATGGCCAGGTAGCCCTTTCCTGCCGGGTCCGAAGGCCGGTCCAGGGTGCCGAGGGTCCCGATGACGGTCTTTTCCAGCTCGTCGGCGCCGATCCCCGTGTCCAGCAGGTGCCGCGCGGCCCCCTCGTAGACCCTCAGCGTCTCCTCCAGGTGGGGGTCCCGGTAGGAGAGGAAGGAGAAGATCCTCCCGGCGGGGTCGTAGAGGGACATCCCGCCGTAGGCCCCGCCCTGGACCCGGATCCGGTTGTAGAGGTAGCCCTTCGAGAGCTCCCTCGAGGCGACGGCGAGCGCCGCCGACGAGGGGTCGTGGTAGCCCGGCGCGAGGGCCACCTGTGCCACGTAGCAGACCTGCGCGGCGATGGACACCCCGAGCTGCGCCGGCCCCGGCGGTACCGATGCCGCTGCGACCCCGGGGGGGCCGCCGCCCAGCCGCCCGGTCAGGTTGCCGATCTCCTTGAGGAGAAGCTCGATCCCCTCGGCATCGCCCGTCACGTTGATCAGCAGCCGGCCCCGCCGGAACACGAGCGCCCTGAGCCGCTCCATGGTCTCGACGAGGGTGTCGGCCTCGAATCGTTCCGCCAGGCCGTTGAGCAGCCGCAGCTGGATGCGCCCGTTCCACTGTTCGTCGCGCAGCGACGGCAGGGCCAGCGTCGAGGCCGCCGTCCGCTGGGCGAAGAGGTGACCCGAGGGGATGACGGCGGCCTGCAGGCTGTTGCGCTTCTCCAGGACGAGGTCCTCCATCCGCCGGCGGTCCGTCAGATCGCCCGCGGCGAGGATGTCGCCGAGAAGTCCGACGGCCTCGGGGATGTTGCGGTGCAGGGCCCGCATCCGGAAGAGCATCCTCTGCCATGTCCCGTTGCCGTCGCGGCCGAAGCCCGACGCAAGCTGGACCTCCAGCCGGCCCATGGCCTTGGAGATGCGCGTGGCCATCTCTTCGTACCGGCGCCCCGCGGCTCCCATCCCCCGCGCGAGTTTGCCGAGCAGCGGCAGCCAGGGCTGCAGCTCCTCGGGCACGTGGGAGACGTCGAAGGCGCAATCGAGGTAGACGATACCGTTGCCGAAGATCTCGTGCCTCAGGACATCCACCCCGTCCGCGCGGCCCGCCTCGGAGGGGATCCGCTCCACCTCGCGGGGCACGTCGGTTCGCCGCAGGCGGGGAAGCGCGGCGAGGGCCTCCGGGGAATCGGGCTCGGACTGCAGCGCCTTGAGGCGCAGGGCCTCTTCGCGGATCCGCTCCCGGTCCTGCTCCGAAAGGCTCGCCCGGAGTTCGGCCATCCGCTGCCGGAACCGGGCCTCGCCCTCCTCCAGCAGGCTGTGGCTCGGCTCCATGACGGAGGTCAGGCGGTGCGGGTTGTCCACGAACCACCGCCGGATGACATCCTGGAAGAGCCCCGGCTCGCGCCGCCAGCGCTCCCGGATCCGCCCGATGAGGGCATTGAACCTCAGCGGCGCCAGGGGGTCCCCGTCGTAGAGCCAGGTGTGGAAGACGCGTCCCATGAGCGTGATCCCGTAGGGGTAGGCGCCCCGCACGATCTCCCGCCCGTGGAACTCCACCTGGTGCAGGGCGGCCTCGATGAGGTCCCGGTCGAAGCCCGTTCGGGCCAGCTCCTCGAGGGTCTTCAGGGCCAGGGTCTCGACGGCCTCCTGCTTGTCGGGATCGGTGCCGCGCAGGCCCACGGCGAAGACGACCTGCCGCAGGTCGCTCTCGAGACCCGTGACGGGCGAGAGGTCCTCGCCGAGGCCCGAGTCGATGAGGGCCTTGCGCAGCGGTCCCGCCGCCGTGCCCACCAGCGCGTGCGAGACGATGCGAAGCAGCAGCACCTCCTCGGGCTCGGTGTTCTCGGCGGCCATCCAGGCCAGGTTGACGACGGTCTTGCGCGCCGGACTGTCGCCCTTCGCGATGGGGAAGAAGTCCCGCGTCCGGCGGGGCCTCTCCCATCGCGGCTGCAGCCGGATGGCCGAGTCGATCGGCACCCGGCCGAACCCCGCGAGCACGCCTTCCAGGAAGGCCAGGTGCTCCTCGGTCGGGATGCTGCCGTAGAGGAAGAAATAGGCGTTCGAGGGCGAGTAGTAGAGCCGGTGGAACTCCCGGAGCTGCTCCCAGGTGAGCCGGGGGATCTCCTCGGGGTCGCCCCCGGAATCAAAGCCGTAGGGGTTGTCGGGGAAGAGCGCCTGCTGCAGGGCCTTGACCATCAGCCCCTCGGGCGACGAGTAGGCGCCCTTCATCTCGTTGAAGACGATGCCCGAGACGGTGAGCTCGCTCGCCGCATCGTCCGGCCTGACGAACTCGAGGTGATGCCCCTCCTGCATGAAGGTCTCCCGCAGGATCCGGGGCCTGAACACCAGGTCGGCATACACCCGCGCCAGGTTGAAGTAGTCCACGGGAACCTGGCTGGCCACGGGGTAGACGGTCTTGTCGGGGTAGGTGAAGGCGTTGATGAAGGTCTGCAGCGTGGCGCGCGACAGTTCGTTGAAGGCGTCCTTCACGGGGTATCGCTCGGAGCCCGCCAGGACCGAGTGCTCCAGGATGTGGGCGATCCCCGTGGAGTCCCAGGGGGGCGTGCGGAACCCGACGGCGAAGAGGTTCTCGCGGTCGGTCGTGTGGAGGTGCAGGACCCTCGCCCCCGTGGCGAGGTGCTCCATCTCGTAAGCCGTGCAGCAGAGATCGCCGACGGCCTCGACCCTGCGGACGAGGAAACCTCGCAGGGTTTCTCCCTGCCGGAGTCGCGGGGGCGGGCAGTGTGCCGTCTGTTCCATATGAGAAGCGCCTCGATGGGGTCCGTCTTCGCGACCGGCGGCACCGGTAAAAAAACGGTACTGGAAATGCGGGAAAGAGTCAAGGCGCAGTCTCCGGACAGGGCCATCGGGAAGCGTGCCGCGGGCGGCCGGACGCGAGGCCCGGCTCGAAGGGCGGGAATTACGAATTTGTAATTGACAACCCCCGTGTTTGATGATAGGCACCGTCGGCAAACCATTGCCGTTTCTTTTGGGCCGACGTGACTCCCGACATCGAGAAAAAGCTGTTGCTCATCCTCCGGATCCTCCGTGACTCCGGGCAACCGATGGGGGCGCGCCTCATCGCGCGGCGCATGGCCGAGCATGGGGTCCCGCTAAGCGAGCGGATGGTCCGATACCACCTGGGCCTGACCGACGAGCGGGGTCTGACGGAGCTGGCGGGGCGGCGCGACGGACGGGCCATCACGAAACGGGGCATCGAGGAGATCGGCAGCGCCCGCGTCCGCGACAGGCTGAGCCTGGCCATCTCCCGGATCGAAACGCTGGCCTTCAGGACCACTTTCGACCCCGCGAAGAAACGGGGGATGGTGCCCGTGAACATTTCCTTGATTCCCCGCGAGAAATTCAGGCGGGCCGTCGGCGCCATGCAGACCGCCTTCGAGGGGGGGCTTTGCGTGAGCCGGCTCGTCGCCCTGGCGAAGTCCGGCGAAAAACTCGGCGAGACAGTCGTCCCGGAAGGCAAGATCGGCCTCGCCACGGTGTGCAGCATCGTTGTCAACGGCGTTCTGTTGAAAAACGGTGTCCCCATGGATTCGAAGTTCGGGGGCATCGTCCAGTTCTTCAGGGGGGAGCCCCTGCGGTTCGTCGAGCTCATTCACTACTCCGGGTCCTCCCTGGACCCCTCGGAGGCCTTTATCCGGGCCCGGATGACCTCCGTGCGGGACGTGATCGCCGAGGGGGAGGGCCGGATCTTGGCAAACTTCCGCGAGATCCCCGCCCTGAGCAAGGACCTGGCGGAGCGGATCGTGAAGGCCCTCCAGGACTCCGGCATCGACGGCGTGCTCGCCATCGGGAAGGTCAGCGAACCCGTCTGCGAGGTTCCCGTGGATCTGAACAAGGTGGGCATGATCCTCACCGGTGGACTCAATCCCGTCTGCTGCGCCCAGGAGGCCGGGATCGACGTCGAGAACCTGGCCATGAGCGCCGTCATCGAGTTCGGCGAGCTGAGGCCCTTCGAGGATGCCGTCAGGGGCCGGGCGGGCTGAGGCGGGCGGCCGGGGTTCCCAGAAGGCCGCCGCGGAAGGGCCCCGATAGGCAATGGGTCATTGCGAGTTGTTCGCGAAATGCATAAAACCAAACAATTGAAGGGGGTATCCACCATGTCCGTGATCAAAGATGTCATTGCAAAGGTAAAACAGATCGATCCCCATGAGCCCGAATTCCACCAGGCCGTGGAAGAGGTCCTGGAGTCGCTGGAACCCACGACCAAAAGGCATCCGGAATTTGTGAAGGCCAACATCTACGAGCGAATCGTGGAGCCGGAGCGGACGATCATTTTCCGCGTCCCCTGGGAAGACGATCAAGGCAACATCCATGTCAACCGCGGGTTCCGCATCCAGTTCAACAACGCCATCGGCCCCTTCAAAGGCGGGTTGCGCTTCCACCCCTCGGTCAACCTCAGCATCCTGAAGTTCCTCGGCTTCGAGCAGATCTTCAAGAATTCTCTGACGACCCTGCCCATGGGCGGGGCAAAGGGCGGCTCCGATTTCGACCCCAAGGGCAAATCGGATCGGGAGGTCATGCGCTTCTGCCATTCCTTCATGCGGGAGCTGTTCCGCCACGTGGGCGCCGAATGCGACGTCCCGGCGGGAGACATCGGCGTCGGCGCCCGGGAGATCGGGTATCTCTACGGTTACGACAAGAAGATCCGCAACGAGCACACGGGCGTCTTCACCGGCAAGGGGCTCGCCTACGGCGGCAGCCTGATCCGGCCCGAAGCCACGGGCTACGGCTGCGTCTACTTCGCCGCCGAGATGCTGGCCACTCGCGGCCTGGACTTCAAGAACAAGGTGGTGGCGATCAGCGGCTCCGGCAACGTGGCCCAATACGCCGTGGAGAAGGTCAACCAGATGGGCGGCAGGGTCGTCACGCTCTGCGACTCGGAGTCGACGATCGTGGACGAGGAGGGCATCAACGACAAGAAACTCGGCTTCGTGCTGGAGCTCAAGAACGTCAAGCGCGGTCGGATCAAGCAGTACGCCGACCAGTACAAGGCCGTCTGCATCATCGGGAAAAATGTCTGGGAGGCCATCAAGGAGCAGGGGATCAAGATCGACATCGCCCTGCCCTGCGCGACACAGAACGAGCTCGACGGGGCCTGCGCACAGGCCCTCGTCAAGAACGGCTGCATCTGTGTCTCCGAGGGGGCGAACATGCCTTCCACGCCGGAAGCCGTCCGGATCTTCCAGGACAACAACGTACTCTACGGCCCGGGCAAGGCCGCCAATGCCGGCGGCGTGGCGACCTCCGGTCTCGAGATGAGCCAGAACAGCCTCAAGCTCTCCTGGACGCGTGAGGAAGTGGACGCGCGCCTGCTGCTCATCATGAAGAGCATCCACAAGGCCTGCGTCGACACCGCCGAGGCATACGGCAGAAAAGGGGACTACGTGGCGGGGGCCAACATCGCCGGCTTCACCAAGGTCGCCAATGCCATGCTGGCCTACGGCATCGTGTAAAGGTGATCTGCACGCGGCATCCGCCCCTGTGAGCGACTGCACGCGAGAGAGCCCGGGCCGCTCGGCCCGGGCTCTTTGCGCTTGCGCTTCCTGGCTGACCGGGGGAAGCGGCTCAGCCCGTCTTCTTGACCGTCTTGAACTGCACGGGGTCGATGCCGAGCTTGCGGATCTTGTACTGGACAATCCGTTTCGTCGTTCCGAGAAGCCGGGCCGCCTGACTCTGGTTCCCCCGGGCTTCTTTCAGGGCTTCGATGATCATCGAGCGTTCCTGGGCCCCGATGACGGCGCCTAGCTTGCCCACATCACGGCCCTGTTCGTCGGGGCCCTTGAGCTGCAGCGACGGCGGCAAGTGCATCATCTCGATCGCTTGCCCCTTGGCCAGCAGAACGGCCCGCTCGATGCAGTTCTCGAGTTCCCGGACATTCCCCGGCCAAGGATGCGACAGGAAGGCCTCGATGACGGCATTCGTAATCCGCCTGATGGGCTTCTTCAGTTCTCTTGAATATTTGAGGACGAAATGATCGGCCAGCAGGATGATGTCGTTTCCCCTCTCCCTGAGGGGAGGCAGGAAAATGGGAAACACGCTGAGGCGGTAGTAGAGATCCGTCCGGAACTGCCCGGCCGAAACGCAGTCCTCGAGGCGGCGGTTGGTCGCCGCGACCACACGGGCGTTGGTCGTCACCAGCCGGGAGGAGCCGAGCGGCTGGAACTGTTTTTCCTGGAGGACCCGCAGCAGCTTGGCCTGCGCCGCCGGGGAGAGTTCCGCCACCTCGTCCAGGAAAATCGTGCCGTTGTGGGCCTCCTCGAACCGGCCCCGGTGGTTGCGGAAGGCCCCGGTGAAGGCCCCCTTCTCGTGGCCGAAGAGCTCGCTCTCGATGAGGGTCTCGGGAATCGCGGCGCAGTTGACCTTGACCAGCGGCCCCTTGCTGCGGGAGCTGTTGGCGTGGATGGCCCTGGCGACCAGTTCCTTGCCCGTCCCGGTCTCCCCCACGATGAGGACCGTCGTCGCGGAGTCCGCCACGTGCCGGATCAGGGCGTAGACTTCCTGCATTCCCTTCGACTGCCCGATCATGTCGAGACCCACTCCGCTTGAGGGGCTGACCATGCGCCGCAGGCGCCGGTTTTCGTCCTCCAGGGCGAGCACGTGGACCGCCTTGGCGATCAGCTCCGCCACAGAGGCAAGCACGGCCAGTTCCCGGTCCATTTCCTTGACGTCCCGGGCCGGCTTGTCCGCCGACAGGATGCCCACAACCCGGGAATCGTAAGTGATGGGGACGCAAAGGAAGGTCAGTTCGTCTCGGTTTGTCAGGTGCCGGCGCGCCCCGGTAAGGTCCAGAAAGAGCGACTCCCGCCCCAGGCTCGGCACGGCGATGGGATGGCCCGTTTGCGCAACCTTCCCGGTGATCCCCTCGCCGGCGCGGAAGGAAACGTCCACACCCGCCAGGTCGACCCCGTGGGCGACCTCCAGCAGCGCCTCGCCGGAGTCCCGGTCCAGGATTGAGATCATCCCCCGCTGCATGCCAAGCCGGGCGCTCATCTCGCCCAGAACCTGTTCGAGCTGGTCGCGGAGGTCCCAGGGCTGCGCCAGGGCCTTGGCGTCGGCATGAAGGGCTGCCAGTTCTTCAAAGGAGAGGTTGCTCATATGGAACAAAATTGAAACGTTTTTTTTGGTTTCGTAAATTAGTACATTTTAGTCGTAAAAACAATGGAAAATGAGATCGATTCTGATATGATTCAGTCAGTTCATCATCGCAGAGGTTGCCATGAAATCATTTCCCAGCGTCAGCACCGGCATCAAGGGGCTCGATAAGGTCCTCGGGCACCTGCAGACAGGGGACAATGTGGTCCTGCAGGTCGATTCCATCGAGGATTACCAGAGCTTCGTCACTCCCTTCGTCAGAGAGGCGCTCGCGAACAACGAGCGTGTCGTCTACATTCGATTCGCCCACCACGCGCCGCTTCTCGAGGAAACCCGGAAGATCGCCGTCTACAAGCTCAACCCCGACGCGGGGTTCGAGTCCTTCTCCACCCAGGTCCACAACATCATCCGCCAGGAGGGGCGCGACGTGTTCTACGTCTTCGACTCCCTGTCGGATTTGCTGCTCGCCTGGGCGACGGACCTGATGATAGGCAACTTCTTCGTCATCACCTGCCCGTACCTCTTCGAGCTCAACACGGTGGCCTACTTCGCGATCATTCGGGGCCGCCACTCCTTCAAGACCGTCGCCCGGATCCGCGAGACTACCCAGGTCCTGCTGGACGTGTACGGCTTCGAGGGCAAGACCTGCGTCCATCCCCTGAAGTGCTGGCAGCGGTACTCCCCCACCATGTTCCTGCCCCACGTCCGGGAAGGAGAGGCCTTCGTCCCGATCATGAACAGCGTGGAAGCCACGCGGCTCTTCGCCGCCCTGGCCGACCGGAGCGCCGTGGATGCGGAGCGGCACCTCGACTACTGGGACCGGGCCTTTCTGAAGGCCCGCGATCTTGCAGGGGATGAAGCGGCCGTCGAGGAGAGAAAGGATCTCGTCGATCAGCTTTCGCGGGTCCTGATCGGCCGGGAAAAGCGCATGCTGTCCCTGGTGCGGGAGTACTTCACTCTCGAGGACCTCCTGGCGATCAAGGACCGCTTGATCGGCACGGGTTTCATCGGCGGCAAGTCCGTCGGCATGCTCCTGGCGCGCAACATCCTGCGCAAGGACCGGGACTTCGACTGGCAGAAGCACCTGGAGATGCACGACTCCTACTTCGTCGGTTCCGACGTGTTCTATTCCTACATCGTCCAGAACGGCTGGTGGAAGACCCTCATGGCCCACAAGACGCGGGAGGGCTACTTCGAGAGCGCCCGGGAGCTCAAGTCCAAGATGCTCGGCGGGGCCTTCCCGCAGGAGGTGAAGGAGCAGTTCCAGCTCATGCTGGAGTACTTCGGGCAGTCGCCGATCATCGTACGCTCCAGCAGCCTCCTGGAGGACGCCTTCGGCAACGCCTTCGCGGGCAAGTACGAGAGCTACTTCTGCGTCAACCAGGGCACGCCGGAGCGGCGCTACGAGATCTTCGAGGAGTCGGTGCGGCGCGTCTTCGCGAGCGCCATGAACGAGGACGCCCTAACCTACCGGCTTCAGCGCGGCCTGGACCGGCAGGACGAGCAGATGGCCCTGCTCGTCCAGCGCGTCTCCGGCACGTACCGGAAGCACTACTTCTTCCCGGAGGTGGCGGGCGTGGGCCTCTCGTACAACCCCTTCGTCTGGAAGCAGGGGATGGATCCCCGGGCCGGTATGCTGCGGATCGTGCTCGGACTCGGCACGCGCGCCGTCAACCGGGTGGAAAACGACTATCCCCGCATCGTCGCCCTCGACGCGCCCCTGGTGAAACCGCACGCGGGGATCGCCGACGCCCGGCGGTTCTCGCAGCACGACGTGGACCTGCTGAACCTCGGGGACAACCGGTTCCACTCCGTCTCGCTCATGCAGGTCGTCAACGAGGGGGTCGACACCCGCCTGGACCTCATCGGCGTTCGGGACGAGGAAACCACGGAGAGGATGCGGGCGTCGGGCCGTTTCGGGAACGACGTCTGGATCCTGACGTTCGACGAGCTGCTGTCCCGGACGGACTTCACGGCGGTCATCTCCCGGATGCTCAAGGAGCTCGAAAAGGTGTACCGGTACCCCGTCGACATCGAGTTCACGGCGAACTTCAACGCCGAGGGGCGCCTCCAGTTCAACCTCCTGCAGTGCCGACCGTTCCAGACGAAAGGGCAGAAGGCCAAGGTCGAAATCCCGGAGAATATCCCCAGGAAGAGGATTCTCATCCGGCAGGAAGGCAACTTTATGGGGGGCAGCGTCTCGCAGACCCTGGCACGCGTCATCCATATCGACCCGAAGGGGTACACGAAACTCACCCTCTCGGAGAAGTATGACGTGGCCCGCATCGTGGGCCGCCTCAACAGGCTCATCGACCGACGGGAGGACATGCCGACGGCGGTTTTCGGCCCCGGCCGCTGGGGGACGACCACCCCGGCCATGGGGGTTCCCGTGACGTTCTCGGAGATCAACAAGATCGCGGTGATCGCGGAAATCGCCTACCGCGACGGCAGCCTCATCCCGGACCTCTCCTTCGGGACGCACTTCTTCCAGGACCTGGTCGAGACGGATATCTTCTACATGGCCATCTACCCGGAGAAGGATGGGGTCGTCTTCAACGACGGCTGGCTCGAGAGCCTGCCGAACCGCCTCCTCGACCTGCTACCAAACGAGGGCCGCTACAAGGAAGTGGTCCGGGTCTACGATGTGAGGGAGAAGGACCTGAGGCTGGTGTCGGACGTGGTCAACCAGAAGCTGATCTGCTACGCCGCCTCGTGACGGTGCGGTCCCGCCCGAAAAGGGCCGCGGCGGAGGGTCCGCTTCACGAACCCGCGTCGACCCCCCGGGAGATGATGATCGCCTCTGCGATCTGGCGCATAGGGCGGCGCATGTTCATGCTCATCTGCCGGATCTTCCGGTAGGCCTCCTCGCCCCCCGTCCCGTTTTCGGCCGCCAGGATG
>Ga0116185_1005074_pt1 | contig 10489 bp, 5 predicted proteins | sample AD_JPNNA7_MetaG_FD_89754 | JGI IMG/M metagenome (GOLD analysis project Ga0116185, IMG submission 89754) | Active sludge microbial communities of municipal wastewater-treating anaerobic digesters from Japan - AD_JPNNA7_MetaG | ecosystem: Engineered > Bioreactor > Anaerobic > Digestate | place... | reverse complement strand
CCGCACCGGAAGCCCTGGCCCAGGGCGACCGAGGAGTCCTTCTCGTAGATGAAGGCGGCGTCGTTGAGCTTGTACTTCTCGAGCGCCACGGCCAGGTCTTCGTAGTCGTCCGAGGCGATGGGGTAGATCGAGGCGAAAACGACGGGCTTCACTTCCTTGAAGCCGGGAAGGGGAGCCGTGCAGGGCTTCGTGTCGAGGGTGACCGTATCGCCGATGCTCACGCTCGAGACGGTCTTCACGCCTGCGATGATGTAGCCCACCTCGCCTGCCGAAAGCTCGGACCGCTTCTCGCGGGAGAGGAGAAAGTGCCCGACTTCTTCCACGCGGTAGACCGAATCATTGAACATGAACCGGATCGTATCGCCCGCACTGACCGTGCCGTTGAAGACGCGGCAGCTGATGACCGTGCCGCGGAACGCGTCGTAGTGGGCGTCGAAGATCAGGGCGGCCAACGGCGCATCCGGATCGCCTTTCGGCGGAGGAACGCGCTCGACGATCGCCTCGAGGATCCCGTCGATCCCGGTCCCGTCCTTCGCGGAACAGAGCAGCGCGGTGTCCGGATCGAGCCCGAGCTCGGAGTCGATCTGCTCGAGAACGCGCTCGATATCGGCGGAGGGCAGATCGATCTTGTTGATGACCGGGATGATCTCGAGATCGTGCTCCATGGCGAGGTAGAGGTTCGCGAGCGTCTGGGCCTGAACGCCCTGGGCGGCATCGATGAGAAGCAGCACGCCCTCGCACGAGGCGAGCGACCGCGACACCTCGTAGGAGAAGTCCACGTGGCCCGGCGTGTCGATGAGGTTCAGGCAGTAAGCTTTCCCGTCGCTGGCTGTGTACGGAAGTGTGATGGCCTGGCTCTTGATCGTAATTCCGCGCTCCCGCTCGATGTCCATGTTGTCGAGGATCTGGTCCTTGAAGGTGCGCGTATCGCAGACACCGGTCCTTAAGATCAGGCGGTCGGCAAGGGTCGACTTGCCGTGATCGATGTGAGCGATGATGCTGAAATTACGAATGTCCTTCAAATATTTTTCTCCGTCTGGTGTCGTAATCGATGTGGGGTTGTTTGTCAATGGGGGGATTGATGTGAACGGCATGCCGATCGGATTCATTTGCAATGAATCTCTTTCCTGTCGTGAGAAGTCTAAATTTAAGTAACCTTCGATCTTTTCACCTCACAGGGAAATCTCTTATGGCCAAGAAACTGGATCGAGATAAAATCATAGACTCTCTCAAAGAGAGCAGCGAATTCCTGGACACAGCACTCGAAGCCGGCGAGTTCGGTATCTGGGAACTCGACCTGCGCACGGGAAAGGCCAGGAGTTCGCGGAGGCTTGCCCAGATCTTCGGGTACAGTGAACCTCTTCTCGAATGGACCTATGAGAAGCTTCTCGAGCATATCCTGCCGGAAGACAGGGAGAAAGCGGATAACGAGATCAGATCCGCGAAAACGGATCGCGCAGTAATCGATTTTGAATGCCGGATCCGCAGGGAAGACGGAGAGGTCAGATGGATCAGGATCAGGGGAAAGCCGAGGCTGAACGACCGCAATGAAGTCGTACTCGTGGCCGGCGTTGTGGAAGATATTACCGACCGCAAGGTGACAGAGCAGGAGTTGCGCAAGGGACGCCAGCTCCTTGAGTCCCTGGTCGATAATGCGGCACTCCCTATCTTCTTCAAGGACAAGGATGCGCGATATACGTTCGTGAACAATCGTTTTGTACAGGACTTGAAGGTTCCTCGTGATACACTGCTGGGGAAAACCGCGGCCGATCTCTGGCCGTCCGATCTTGCCGGACAGATCTCGGCAATCGATTCCAGGGTTCTCGAAACAGGCAAACCCATTGAGACGGAAGAAAAGCTGCGGATCGAGGGCCGGGACCGCTGGTTCATCACCTCAAGGTTCCCTATCCGTGATGCATCCGAGCAGATCATCGGCGTCGGGGGAATGCTCATCGACATCACGGACCGCAAAGAGGCCGCCAAGCAGATATCCAGGAGCCAGGAGCACTTCCGCATCATGGCGGACAGCTCTCCCCTCATGATCTGGGTCACGGATACCCACGGCAAGATCAGGTTCGGCAACCGGGCATATCTCGAGTTCTTCGGCACGACCATGGAAAAGGCGACCGGCTCGAACTGGCTTCGTTTCGTGCATCCTGAAGACATGGATCGATATGTGAGCACCTTTCAGAAGGCTATAGAAGAGAGAAAGCCCTTCCATGCCCAGGCCAGACTACGGCGTGCTGACGGTGAGTGGCGGTGGATCGAGTCGTTCGGCAACCCGTTTTTCTCGGCCTCGGGAGAGTTTCTCGGATATGTGGGCAGCAGCCCCGATGTCACAGAGCGCAACCGTGCGGAAGAGGAGCTGCGCAGGCACCGCGACCACCTGGATGAGCTCGTGAAGGAGCGTACGAGAGAGCTCGAAGAGAGCAGCCGGAAGCTCGAGGAAGAAGTGGTGGAGCGGAGAAAGGCCGAAGAGGCCATCCGGAAATCCGAGGAGAAGTACCGGCAGGTCGTAGACAATGCGAATGAGGGCATCATCATAACCCAGGATGCAAAATTCCAGTATGTGAACCCCAAATTTTCAGAGATGATCGGATATTCCCCGGAAGAACTGGTTTCAAGACCCATCATCGAAACCATCCATCCTGATGACCGCGAGATGATACTGGACAGACACAGGAAACGTATCGAGGGGCTCCCGCTGCCTGAAAGCTACTCTTTCAGGGCCGTTACCAGGAATGGGGAAACTATCTGGCTGGAAATCAGCGCAATAAGGATTTTACTTTACGGCAGGCCGGCAGTGCTGAGCTTCCTTACCGACGTCACCGAGAGGGTGAAGATCGAGGAGGAAAAGAAAAGGGTCGAGTCACAGCTCGCCCAGGCTCAGAAGATCGAGGCCCTGGGGACCTTTGCGGGAGGGATCGCCCACGACCTGAACAATATCCTGTATCCGATCATCATCAACATCGAATCCCTGATTGCGGATTCCGTCCCGGGGACCGAGTTCCATGAAACACTCCAACAGGTTCTGAATGCCGCATACCGGCAGAGGGATCTCGTGAAGCAGATCCTCTCGTTCAGCCGGCGCAGAGAGCAGACCAGGATACCCATAAGTCTCGCCCCCCTGCTGAAAGAGACCCTCAAGCTGCTCCGGTCGTCTCTGCCGAGCTCGATCGAGGTCGTATCTCACGTCGATGGACGGTCCGATGTGGTCGAGGGAGACCCCATCCAGATACAGCAGATCATCATGAACCTCTTCAGGAATGCTGCTGATTCTCTGGCAGAGCAGAAGGGAACCATCGAAGTGGACCTTGCGAACACCAGGCTCGAATCCTTTGAAAAAGGGCACGGCCTCAAACCCGGCGAATATGCCGTCCTCACGGTCAGAGATACCGGCAGAGGGATGAGCCCGGATGTGATCGACCATATCTTCGAGCCGTTCTTCACGACAAAGGAGGTAGGCAAAGGGATCGGCATGGGCCTTCCCGTCGCACACGGGATCGTGAAGAACCTGGGCGGTGCTATAACCGTAGAGAGCAAACCCGGTAAGGGATCGACCTTCAGCGTGTACCTGCCCCTTTACGAAGAAAAGGCCCGGGAAAAGACAGCGCCCCGGGAGAGCGTGCAGCGGAAGGCAAAGTTCCTCCTGGTCGACGACGAGCAGTTCATTCTCTCGAGCATGAAGCGTGTTCTCGAGCGCCTGGGTTATGAAGTGACCGCCGTGCAGGACGGCAAGGGGGCACTCGAAGAGTTCGAAAAGGCCCCGCAGGATTTCAATCTCGTGATCACCGATCTCACGATGCCGGGGATGGAAGGGAGAGACCTCGTCCGAAGGCTGAAAAGCATCCGGTCCGATATCCCGGTCATCCTGAGCACCGGCTACGGCGATACGGTAGACGTTCAGGAAATGAAGCTGCTCGGCATCGACGAGCTTCTCATGAAGCCGGCGGACACCAGAGAGCTGAAGGCCGCAATCGGCCGCGTCATCGGTGGTCCTTAAAGATATTCATACGGAAGCAGCGGCCCGTGCTTTGTCCTTCCAGCAGAGATCAGCAGACAACGGATGGACAGCAAACCGTCGACAGAGGCCTTCTTTACCCGGATCAGGTTCTTTGATGGGATACCTGCATGTGATCAGCCTGCGGCCCCAGCAATCTGATCAGGGTCCTCAGGAGATCGAGGTCGAATTCCGTGAGAGCTTCCTCCTGTATGAGCTTCAGGGCGTCGAAGGGTTTCATGGCGGACTTGTAGGGACGGACAGAGGTCAGGGCTTCGTAAATGTCCGCAATGGTACAGATTCGGGCACAGGGGTGGATGTCCGTCATCCCTGAGGGATACCCCGAGCCGTCAGGCCGCTCATGATGCTGCATGGAGATGTAAGCGGCTTCATCCGTAAGGTGGCCGGTCTCCATGAGGATGGAATAACCCCATTCGGGATGCTTCTTCATGATTACCCATTCTTCCCGGCTCAACTTTCCCTTCTTCCTGAGGATGCTCAACGGTATCTTGGACTTGCCGATGTCATGGAGAAAATATCCGTAGCTCAGACGTTCAAGCTCTTCCCTCCTGATCGTGCTGTCGCTTTTATAATACGTTACGGCAAGCGAGGTAGCGTAGATTCCCACATTAACGCTGTGGGTGTACGTGCTGTAATCGTACTCCGTGATGGAGAAAAGGTCGCTCAAGAGGACCTCGTTCTTCACGATGCTCACAAGCATGGGCTTGAGCGTTTTCTTTATCTCTTCGATCCGCTCTTCATTCGGATCATCAAAGGCCTTTTTGACGGCGTAGACGGAAGAGATGTAGAAGGTTGCAGCCTTGACTTTGGAGGGAACGCTCGGGTCAGTGAGAATCCTGTCCGAGAATGAGTTCACGTATTCGGCAAGGGCGGCCTTTTCCCTTTCTCGGACAAATACCTTTTTGACGCCATAGCGATCGAGATCTCCAAGGTGCTCCTTGGTGAAGATACCCCCTTTTTCAAGGAACGACACGAGCCTGTCATCCTGCCGTACATAGAGGTCCACAACGGACTTCTCATTGATCTGTATAACGTCAATAGGAATCGGCTGAAACACATCCATACGAGATACTTCGGCAATTTTATACTTTAAATTTAAAAAAACATAATCATGGGAAAATCAGGCAGGAAGCTCGTCGACACACATATGCACAGCCGGCCGTCTTCAGGTCATGCATTCCTGGCACGGACAGTGCAAAGACTGGAGAAACGGCACCTGCCGGACAGGACTGAAAAGGCAGTCCTTGAGGATCGGCAGGGTGTCTGATACGGGGAATGAATCTCATTGAGGAGGGTGTTATGAGGAAAACGGCAACAGTCTTTTGCGCATCGGTTCTTTTCCTTTTGTCCCTGCAGGCTGCAGGCCTCTGTGCAGATAGCGGGTACCTCGGCATTCAGCTCGGACCGCAGTTCCTTACATCCGAAGACGATGTCGATACTGCCGCTGCGTTCGGCATCTACGGAGGGTACCGTTTCGACAAGCTGCTGAGCCTGGAGGCATCCCTTACGACCGGAAACCACGACGTAGATCCCGGGGGGGACCTCACGATCACGTCCATCCTCTTCGGGCCGAGACTGTCCCAGCAGGTCGATCGGAGCCTGGTGGTCTATGCAGGGGCTGGGCTGGGAATCTATCCCATCGATTACGATGGCTATCTTTTTGATGACTCGGAGACGGAAACGGGCATCTATCTCGGCGCAGGCGTGGAATTCCCACTGAATGGAAATTTCAAGGCCGGGCTCGATCTGAAATATCACGTCCTGCTCGATGACGACACGATCGACAGCGACATCGTCACCTTCATGGTGCGTCTCGGGCTCGACATATAGAGCTTGTCAGCATTGATTTTGAGCCCTTTTCTTGTCACCCCTTTAGAAGGCTGAGAATCCAGCGAATCCCGTGCTTTCTGGACCCCCGCCTTCTGAGGGGTTGACATATTTTGCCTGCACGTACGAAGTTGACAGAGCAACAGACTCTGGCCGATAAAATCGTAACAGTCTGGAAAAATGTGTAACAAAAACCGGGCTTACATAGGGAAGACCCCCTGTCCCTTTGGCTTGGCCACGGTCCTTTTTATCTGGTCTGAGAGGACCTTTTCAAGTAGACAGTCTTTAATCCCGGTTCCTCTTCCGGAGGCGATTCTATCGCGCAAGAACATGCTGCAACCTATGCAGACGACCTATCCGGGACGGCATGGGTGTTCGGCCGAAGGAAGACTGAGAGAAAGGGAGGTCTGGACATGACGATTTTTTACTATACGGGAACCGGCAACTCACTGTGGGTATCGAGAAGGCTTGCGGACAATCTGGGCGGAGCTCGGCTCGTTTCGATCCCCGGCATCGAAGATGCAGCGAAGGCTGCCGGATCGGAAACGGTCGGATTGGTCTTTCCTGTGTATATCTGGGGAGTGCCGGCTCCGGTCATCCGGTTCGTGAGTGTATCGAGCGCTCTAGACACCGGATACGTGTACGCGATTGCCGTCAATGCCGGCCAGGTTTCCAACACCCTGGTGCAGCTGAAAGATGTCCTGGCACGTAGAGGTGTGGATCTCTCGGCGGGGTTCCAGATCAGGATGCCTTCGAACTACATCCCCTGGGGAGGACCGGGGCCTGTGGAAAAGCAGCGCAAGCTCTTCGGGCTGGCAGATGAGAAGATAGCCGACATTGCCTCCTGCATAAGGGAAAGAAGGAGTCTGCCCGTTGAAAAAGGTCCGCTCTGGCAGAGGATCGTGTTTACATTCATTTATAAAATGACATTCAGCCGGGTGCCCGCCATGGATGAGAAATTTTGGGTGGATGAAAGGTGCAATGGGTGCGGCGTCTGCAGCAGGGTATGCCCTGCCGCGAACATTATCCTTGCCCCAGACAGACCTGCCTGGAACCATGCGTGCGATCAGTGTTTCGCCTGCCTGCAGTGGTGCCCGCAGGAGGCCATACAGTGCGGCAGGAAAACGCCGGCCTTTGAGAGATACCACCAACCAGAGATCCAGCTCAAAGACATTATCCAAAGCCGGACAAAGACACGTAGCTGTTAAGGCTGATATTTTCCCAGTTTGTTTTCCACGACCTCAGCTCTTATCTTTTTAAACATGGGATGAAAGTCTTTTCATCAACGGACGAAAATCTTCACGTGGAGATATGAGGTGATCGACAGCACAAGGACTGGCAGTGCACGGCCCTGGCATGCCATGGAAGCAGACGAGGTCCTGTCCGCCCTGAACGTCAACGACAAGGGATTGAGCTCGGAAGCAGCCCGGGCAAGGCTCGAGAAATACGGTCCGAACGAGCTGCCCTCTGAAGAGAAACCCGGGATGATCAGGCGCTTTCTGATGCAGTTCAACAATGTGCTCATTTACATTCTCATCGTTTCGGCGGTTTTCACCGCTTTTCTCGGTGAATGGGTGGATACCGGGGTCATCCTCGCCGTGGTCATCATCAATGCCGTTATCGGATTCGTGCAGGAAGGCAGGGCCGAGCAGGCCATGGAATCCATACGCCGCATGCTGTCTCTGAAGGCCACGGTGCTGCGGGACGGAGAAGAACGTGAGATTCCGGCTGACATACTGGTTCCGGGCGACATGGTATTGCTCGGTTCCGGGGACAGGGTCCCCGCAGACATCCGGGTCCTGTATGCCCTCAATGCTACCCTGGAGGAAGCAGTGCTCACCGGAGAGTCCGAGCCGGTAAACAAGCAGGCCGACCCTGTGGAGGAGGACGCTGCACTGGGTGACAGGAAGAGCATGGCATACTCGAGTACGGTGGTAGCCAGCGGACGGCTCAAGGGGGTGGTGGTCGCCACCGGGGGAGAGACGGAGATCGGGCACATCAGCGAGCTGGTCTCGAGGGTGGAGGTCATAAGCACGCCTCTCATGCGAAAGCTCGATTCCTTCGGAAAAACATTGTCTGTGTTCATCGTGCTGTTCAGCTCCCTGGTTTTCATCCTGGGCTACCTGCTGAGAGGCTTCTCGGGAAAAGAGATCTTCATGATCGTGGTCGGCCTGGCGGTCGCCGCCATTCCCGAAGGTCTGCCCGCTATCATGACCATTATCCTGGCCCTCGGTGTGCAGCGCATGGCCAGGCAGAACGCCATTGTACGCCGCCTCCCTTCGGTAGAGACCCTCGGGTCGGTGACGGTCATCTGCTCCGATAAAACCGGCACCCTGACACGAAACGAGATGACGGTGAAGAAAGTGGCTGCAGCAGGCAGGATATACTCGGTCAGCGGGGAGGGCTATAAACCCGAAGGCACGTTCAGCGTGGACGGGCGCACGGTCGAGCTTGAAGAGCATCCCTGGATTGTCGAGACGGCACGGGCAGGACTCCTGGCCAGCAATGCGCGCCTTCGCCAGGAGAGCGGCACCTGGTCGATCGAGGGCCTGCCTACAGAGGCAAGCGTGGTGGTCTTTGCCCGAAAAGCGGGAATGAACCGGAAACAGGAGATGGAAGTCCGGCCGCGGCTGGACGAGATCCCTTTTGAATCGGGTCGGCGGTACATGGCAAGCCTGCATGAAGATCCGGGCGGCGGCACGGTGGTGTATGTCAAAGGTGCGCCGGAACGCCTGCTGGAAATGTGTTCGGATCAATGCACACAGCAGGGAGAGAGCGTCATATGCAGGGAAGACTGGTTGAAGTTCGAGGTCGAGCTGGCAGACAGCGGCCACAGGGTGCTGGCAATCGCCTCGAAGCGTCTCGGCAATATAAGGTCTCTTAAGGAAATCGACCTGGACGGGCTTACCATGATGGGGCTCGTGGGCATTATCGACCCGCCGAGGCACGAGGCTCTCCCGGCCATCAGGAAATGCCGCGATGCGGGCATCAGGGTCAAGATGATCACCGGCGATCACGTGCTCACTGCCCGCAGCATCGGGGCATCCATGGGCATCGGTGACGGCGTGCATGCCGTTACCGGCAGAGACCTGGAAAAGGCTGATGGGCCCGAGCTGGTGCGCCTCGTCAACTCCAATGACGTCTTTGCCCGGTCCAGCCCCGAGCACAAGCTGCGCATCATGGAGGCCCTCCAGTCGCAGGGCGATATTGTCGCCATGACCGGAGACGGGGTCAACGACGCCCCGGCGCTCAAACGGGCCGACGTGGGTGTGGCCATGGGCATCAAGGGTACCGAGGCCACGAAGGAGGCTGCAGACATGGTTCTTGCCGACGACAATTTCGCCACCATCGAGAAAGCCGTCGAGGAAGGCAGAACGATCTACGACAACCTGGTCAAGACCATTCTCTTCATCCTCCCTACGAACGGCGCCGAATCGCTCATGGTCATAAGCGCGGTGTTCATTCTCTCCGACTCCATGCCCATCACCCCCATCCAGATCCTGTGGGTGAATATGGTCACCGCCGTGACCCTTGCCCTGGCACTCGCTTTCGAACCGGCCGAACAGAACATCATGGAGCGGCCTCCCAGGCAGCCCGATGAGCCTCTTATAACCGGATACCTCCTCTTACGCATCGCCCTCGTATCCGTGCTCATCGCCGCAGCAGCGATCATCCTCTTCAACAACCATCTCTCAGCCGGATACACCATCCAGGAGGCGAGAACCCTGGCGGTGAACATCATCGTAGCAGGGGAGATGTTCTACCTCTTCAACGTCCGCTTCATCAACAGCTCATCGCTCAGCCTCAAAGGGCTCTTGAGCAACAGAGAGGCCCTCATTGCCGTCCTGGTCCTCGTGCTCATCCAGATCGGGTTCACTCACCTGAGCATTGCGAATTTGCTGTTCGGCACTGCCCCCATATCCCTCATTGACTGGGCATGGGTCGCCTTTTCTGGGCTGGCAGTCTTTCTGGCGGTAGAGGTCGAAAAGGCCGTCATACGAAGGTCATCCTGATCAACAATGCCTTTCCCGAAACTCGGAAACGTGAGCGACGAGTTTTCCTGCTCCAGCACCAATTTTCTCCTTGAGGAGCATGCCCACCGGGAGAAGCATCCGGTTGCCGCCCTCGGTCTGCAGGGCATTCGAAAGGAAGCATCTGCAGATCAAAAGGGGGAGTGGGAGTATGTCGTCTGTGACCGCCCCATGACGTACTTTCTGGGGGCCTCGATATTCTCCAGCCTGTTCAGTGCCCTGTTGAGGAAGGGCACCATTTCGATTGCCGCCTTTGCATTGCCTTCGGCACTGGGATGGCCGTCTCTGCCCGTGACGGACGGATACCTCAGCCAGTTGGAGGCGCCGTAAAAGGTGAGGAAATCGTAATAGTCGAAGACTACCACGTTCCTCAAAGGGTAATCCTTGAGCCAGCCGGAATAGATGTTCTTGAGCCAGTTGTTGAAGTCGCGCGCCCTCTTCCCTATTTCGTCTGCCGGATCAGGCCTGCCGAGCATCATCCTGATGAAGCTCCGGTCGGGAGCAGGCTTGACAAGCGGGGGTGCGGTGACGGCCATGAACAGGGTCTCGGGATTCTGCTCAAAATATTTCAGCAGCGACCGGTATGCCGCCTTGTAGTTGGCCGTGGTTT
>Ga0116185_1005066_pt1 | contig 10499 bp, 10 predicted proteins | sample AD_JPNNA7_MetaG_FD_89754 | JGI IMG/M metagenome (GOLD analysis project Ga0116185, IMG submission 89754) | Active sludge microbial communities of municipal wastewater-treating anaerobic digesters from Japan - AD_JPNNA7_MetaG | ecosystem: Engineered > Bioreactor > Anaerobic > Digestate | place... | reverse complement strand
TATTCCACACAACGGGTTATTTAAATATGTATTAATATATTTCAGTATTTTATTTGATACATTTCCATCTGGATTATTTAAATATTCTTTAAGTAATATGTCTCTGTCTTTTAAATCTACTTTAAAAACAAATTTTTTATCTTTCAGATTAAGTATTTGTTTTTCTAATTCCTCGGGCGAATTCGCTTGAATAAAAGCATTATGTTCATGAAAGGGTATAACACCATCTCTAAAATTATCGTAATCAGTAGTCCAATGTGTATAAATGGTCGGTTTCCTGAGTAGAATTGATTCGATTAATGAGGTCGTCTGAAAACCAATAACGAGATCTGCATTAATCAATAACTGATTTGCAAGCGATGCTCCGGATAATACCTTAACGTTTTGATATCCGTTAAACTCTTGTTCAATATCGGCTTTATCCAATTGTTGAGGATGACATTTTACAACAAAATTCAAATCAGAATGATTTCTTGCGATTTTTTTCAAAACTGAGTGAATATCATTTCTTAATTTTTCCCAGCTTACCTTTTTATCTTTGAAATATTCAGTAGGAATATAGGCATTGATTTCAAATGTAAAAAAAAGAACTAATGGGTTATTATTATTAAATATAAAATTAGTTTCTTTTTTTAACTTAAATAACAGATCAGACCTTGGCTGACCTATGACTTTAATTTTCTCTAGCGGTACTCCTGATTTCATCCAAAACTCTTTTTGTCTCTCGCTCCAAACTACAATTCTATCAGAGAAAAAGGGAAATAACTTTTTAATATCCTGAGGATAATTATTAAAATAAAATGGAGAAATAATGCCTTCCTTATCTAAAACAATAGTAGGTATCATTAGTTTCTTAGAAGCAGCAATAAATTCACGCAACCAATAAAAGGAATCAGATGGAGTAATAATGCAATCAATTTTAACTTTTTTCAATAGTAGAATAATTATTATGAATGAGCACAGGTAAGATATATGCCTATACGTCTTTATTCTGTCATCATCATATGGTATTTTAGCTAAACGGACATTTTGAGGATATAACGTATAAAGATGACCAAAAATTTTATTTACTTCAACTATAGTAATATTTATATCATTACTCGCAGCAAGCTGCAATGCTTTTATATCTTGATCAAAATAATGGTTAATTGCTAGTAAGTTAATCTTTGTATCATTTATTTTGGGTATTCTTAACAAATAAATATATGATCTGATTGCCAGATAGAAAAATTTAATCAATCTATTAATATTCAACATATACAAAAGTAATAACTGAATTGTGATATTATAAGTGCTATTATCGAACAGAAATTATCCATCAACCATTTCAATTTTTAATGGAGTGCCTCTTTCTATATCTTTCGTTGTCATCTTCCCGATCACATTGCTGTAATGTTTTGGAGATAACCCATATCCCGGCCTTATCGACCTTACATTCTCTTCCGTAAACACTTCACCTTTTTTGATATCTTTTACAATGAACAAAGACCTTGAAAGTTCTCTGCTCTTTTTCTGTTTTTCTGTTAGAGCATAAGTAACTTTTCCTAGCGCTTTCTCTACTTCTCGAATAGATTTAACCATCTGCTTAAATTCTTCAGGTTCCATAGAAAAAGCGGCGTCCGGTCCCCCGATATTTCTATCGAGAATAAAATGCTTCTCAATAATCTTTGCACCAAGCGCAACTGAAGCAATAGCAACAGAACTGCCAAGAGTATGATCTGACAGCCCTACAATTGTGCCAAAAGTCTCTTTCATATTGGGAATTGTCAATAAATTTGCATCTTCTATCGGCGCGGGATAGGCAGAAGTGCATTTTAGTAAGGCAATCTGGTCATTGCCCATTCTTTTACAGGCGTTAACTGCTTCCTCAATATCTGATAAAGTCGCAATACCGGTTGAAATGATCACAGGTTTTCCTTTGGAAGCAATATACTCAATTAGCGGTATATCAGTAATCTCAAACGATGCGACTTTATAAGCAGGTACATTCATCTTCTCTAAAAAATCAACAGCAGTTTTATCGAATACAGATGAAAAGCAAATTAATCCTAAATCTTCTGCTATCTCTTTCAATTTCGGTTGCCATTCCCAAGGCGTATATGCCTCCTGATAAAGTTGATAAAGTGTCTTTCCTTGCCAAAGTCCATCTTTTATCTGAAAGTACTTATTATCACAATCAATTGTTATTGTGTCGGGAGTATATGTCTGGAGTTTAACAGCATCCGCGCCTGCATCTTTCATCGCCTTGATAGTTTTAACCGCTAAATCAAAATTCTGATTGTGGTTAGCGGACAGTTCAGCAATTATAAATACTTTTTTATAATTTAATACATTTTCATGTTTTCTCATTTTTTATATTATTCCTTATCTGTTTAAAATATAAACTGAATAAATTTCTCCATCAATACAAGTATTCTCTTTAAAGATATATTGTGCCATTTGAAATGATTTAATAGACGAGATATTACCAGGCTTAATCAGCGCATGAATTTCGTTTACATTCTCCTTTTCTTTAAAGAGAAGTCTTGCTGTATACTTTAAAATAGGAACTGAAAGTTTCTTTCCTCTGAAATATTTCGTAATACTAATACTAACTATGGCAGTGTTATTATTTATTTCATATCTTACTTGTCCTATGAATTCTCCCTTATCATCAAATATAACATAGAAAACACAATCCTTGTCATTAATTTTTTTTTCAAACCAATTTAAATGTTCCTTCCAAAGTATTCTTTTTGAATTTATTGAATTTTTTCTAACTAATGGATCATTAGAAAGATCATATATTAAATTAATATCTTTTTTTTCTGCTTTCCTTACTAAATAATTAATATCCATTATAATCTATTATCCTTCCAAAATAGACTCTACTATTCTTGAACCGCCTTCTCCATCAATATATAAAATTCCTTTTTTATTCTTTTCTTTTCTTATTTGAAAAGATGAAATTTTTTCTAAACAATTATAAATATTATTTAGAATGTCTTTATCACTCCACCAGCCTGCATACTCAATAAAGCCAGTTTTTTCCCAACCTTTTACATTATCTAATTGATTTTTTGCTATAGAAATGGCAATAGTGGGAATTCCTACTCTTGCTAATTCATAAGTAGTTTGTCCTGCAGCAGAAATTGCAATATCAGATTCAAGCATAACATTTTTTATCTTTTCCGCATCAGGATAATAAATAAGATTTGTCTTATTATCTTTTAGTTCTTCAACTTCACAAATATTTTTAAATCCTTTTCCTATTACCACATTTTTTATCAAATCAGGAAAGTTATTCTGTAAAAGTCTTAGAACCTTTGGTGTCATATTGCGCATATCGTCACCGCCAAAGGTAATCATCACCGATTCAATATTTTCTTTTATCTCTTTTTCCGGAACATCCCAGAATTCCTTTCGCAAGGGCATATATTTTGAGCCAAGCAAATAGGTTAAACCCTTTTTCGCAGGATATTTTAATTCTTGGGCATAAATCGCTCCGTTAACTACGATGCCTTTGGGATAATCTAATCTTTTATTGTCGTCAAGATACACAGAAATTTTTACATATTCAGATATGGTTTTATAGATGTCTTTATCTGCTAAATAAGAATCAATAATTGCTACATCCACGCCTTTAACTAAATCAAATAGTTCTTCTTTTTTGTCAATCCAGTTAAGAAGTCGATAATTCAAATCTTTTAATAGATCTAAAACAGATTCGTCTCCATTAACGATAAATTTCGGTATTATTCCTTTTTCTTCAAAAGCCTGATATAGGGCAGTACAGCGGGTGATATGCCCAAAGCCAATATTTTTGCCACCTTCGGTAAGGATAAAAACTTTTAGCACAGACTATGCCAACCTTTTAAATCCTGCATGACAGACAGGACCTTTTAAATATTTTTTAGGCTCCCCTTCATTTATGGCATTTGAAATGAATTTAAATGCTTTGTCTGTTGCTTCAAGATACCTTGATATATGCTCTTCTTTATGAGCATAAGAAGCATAATAAGCCGTAGTAGCCAAGAAGCCCTCTTCTAACATTAATTGAGTAAAAAGTGTTTTTAAAACCAGCGGGTATTCGTAATCGAAGTTAAAATGTCCTAAAGGGTATATACCTTCAATCTCAATCTTCAATCCATGTTTATTGGCTAAATTTTCCCAGCCCTCTTGTATTTTTCTACCTTGTTTTATTAAATACTCGGGCACATTTTCTCTACTCATTTTTTTTATACTTGCTATCGCAGCAGTAGGACCAATTCTTTCTGTCCAATAGGTACTGCTGATAAATGAAGTTTGAGCCGCTTCCATTATTTCGCCTTTTCCTATTATTGCCGCCATTGGATAACCATTACTTATCCCTTTTGCGAAAACTGCAATATCAGGTTCTATATTATAAACCAAATGAGCTCCGCCAATGTTTAATCTCCAACCAGCGCTTACTTCGTCAATTACCAGCACAATGCCAAAATCCTTAGTAGTATTTTTTATTGTATCTAAAAATTCTTTTTCCGGCTTCTTATTCCTTACTGATTCTAATACAACCACTCCAATTTCAGTTTTACATTTTTCTATTAGTTCTAAAAATCCTTTAGTGTCATTATAAACAAAAGGGTAGGCCGATCCTTTCAGCGCCTCAGGAACACCTTTTGGCTCCAGGCCGGGAAGTAAATGTCCATCGAGCGCTTTATCATCTGCTAAATTAGCTGCCAGGTACCAATCACTCCAGCCGTGATAACCACAAAAAAGAACTTTATCCCTACCTCTTCCTGATTTGGCTCTTGCAATTCTTACAGCAATAGCCATTGCCTCCCCACCGGTTCTGGCATATCTAACCATATCCGCCCAGGGGTGCAATTCACAAAGTAATTCTGCTAATTCAACTTCTTCGGGTGCGTTAAGCGTAGTCATACTACCTTTATCAATGACTTCTTTTACCGCATTATCTACATCATCATCAGCATATCCTAAAATACATGCTCCGATTCCCATATAACTCATATCAATATATTGGTTGCCATCAAGATCCCATACTTCGCAGCCTTTTGCTTTGTCATAATATGCAGGCCATAAATCTGGTAGAAACATTTCTGGCCTTTTAGAAAGAAGTTGTGTTCCTCCTGGAATTATTTTTTTTGCCTTATTATAAAGTTCTTGAGATTTACCCATTTTTATTCCTCATATTATTAAAATTCTTTTTTTCATTTCTTAAAGATATTTCTAAACCCTCATTGATTTTACTACACTTATTAATTTGTAGATATTCAGGATGATCATTTAATAAAGAAATAACTTCATCGATAGTAAATAGAGGATCTATACAATACAGATTATCTAATATTTTTTCTATAAGAATGAAATCATCATTGGAGTCCACAGACAATTTAAGTTTGTAATTATCTCTATACTTTTTAAAACCTCTTTTAAAATTATGATTATTACGAATCCATAGTGTTACATGTTCTCTTTCAGATAGACTCTTCGCATTTTCCCAGGCTTTTCGAAGTGATTCAAATTTGAGAACTTCTACATCAAATCCATCTTCGTAATAAGGCTCAAAGCTGTTAGTGAAATAATCCAAATCCTGATTTAAAAACTCACTCACGGAAAAATCAACTACGTTATAATGATGCAAAGGGCAATCTGCTGTTAACCTCACAATAACATCGGGTATTGGATTTCGGCTAATTGTACATTGATAAAATCTATCTAGCACATCATCTAAACTTCCTCTAAAGCAACTTATATTGTTTTTACTACACCATTCTACTATAGGATTATCGCAGAAACTTTGTGATGTTGCAACAACTATTTCATCTATCTTTTCTGAAGGAGAAACACGCTGTATCATATATTCAATTAGAGGTTTGCCCCTTACCTCTTTTAATACCTTGCCTGGAAGACGAGTAGAGGTCATTCTTGCTTGAATAATGGTACTAATTTTCATTGTTGTCTCAATTAATATGTTATGTTAGTCAAAAGTTTCTACTGTAACCTTTTCTATATTATTCGGTTTTTTTAATTCTTCAATATTCAATTTCACTTTATAATATTTTTCATTTTCATTTATTATTTTAAATCCACATGATAAAAATGACTTTAATGAAGGAATATTATCTTTTTCCATACCTGCATAAAAGTTACAAATGTTCATACAATTGTGTGCAAGATAGCAGCTGCTCCACACGAGAGTTTTCCCATAGCCTTTTCCTCTCAATCTACTATCAAATACGAAAATACCCAATGTCACTGAATTCTCTTTATTTAAATTTTGCAGACCAGCACTTCCTACTATTATATTGTTCACAAATAGACCACATATAGTATCTTCTTCTGACATCAATATTTTCTTGATATAATTTTGTTGCCCTTCTTTTGTTATTCCTTCCAGATTATTCACTAAATATCTTTTTTGAGACTTTAGCCCCTGAACATAAGATTCCGTAACATCATTTATTGTTAGCGTTCTAAATAAACATTCATTCTCATTATATAAAAATTTCACTCTCTTATTAAATATCATTTTCTGCTCCTTATTTTAAAAATCCCCATCTAAAAGGTAGAATAATAGTTTCGTCATCAACTCTCATATTTCTTAATAATTTAAAGTATTTATCAGCTATTTTATTCCCATTAATTCCCCGTATATTCTCTACTAAATCTTCAAGACTATCTATTCCTATAATAATTTTATCAATATTTTCATTCATTAATGCAAATTTAATACAAAGTGAAGCAATAGAAATATTCAACCGTTTAGATATTTTATTAATATTCTCCAAATCTTCTCTAATCTTAACAAAATTCTCACTTAATTCATCCGGTTTTTTAAAAAATAATCCCTGTAAAAATACCGATCTTATATGAACTTCAATTTTTTTTTCTTTTAAAAGATGCAAGTAATTTTCAAATCGTTGGTCAAAAATAGAATATGGTATTTGGACAATATCAAAATCTATTTTGTTATCTAACAAATAATCAATCTCTGATGGATAATATATGGAAAAACCTATTTTTTCTACCTTATTAGAGCATTTCAATTCTTGAAAAATATTATAAATGTATGGATGCTTTCTGAAAGTTTCAAAATTATGGAATAAATATCCATATAATTTTTTCTGCCTTAACCTCTTCAATGTCTCATTAAATATATTTTCAACATTTTTATCATTTTCTAAATCAGGCAGTTTTGAAATTATATTGAATTTCAATGAACTATTAGAAATAGCTTTCCCTAGTATTTCCTCACTTTCTCCATAGCTATAAGCAGTATCTAGAGTATCTATTCCATTTTTGTAAGCAAAGTTTAGAATTTCTACCACCTCATTATATGGTATTTTACCTCTTACATTGTTAATTCCATAGTCCATTCCAAATTGTGCGGTTCCAAGAATAATTTTACTCATATTAAAATTTCAATTACCTAACTCTAAAATATTTTCGATTACATATTCTACATCTTCATCTGTCATTTTTGGATAAATCGGAATAGATAATGCTTTCTCATAATACTCTTCAGATATAGGGTAATCACCCCATTTATAGCCATAATTCTGTTGATAGTAAGGTTGAGTGTGAACAGGAATATAGTGAACCTGTGTTCCAATTTTTTTATTTAACAAATATTTCATCACCTCTTTACGGGTTTTCCCAATTTTTTCAAAATCTATTTGGATTACATAAAGATGAAAGCATGAGCACAGGTTTTCGGCTTCATAAGGTATTCTCAGCCAGTCAATATCTTTGAACGACTGATTATAATATGCCACAATTTCACGACGTCTTTGTTTAAACTCGGTCAAGCGTTTTATTTGCGATAATCCTAAAGCCGCTTGCATGTCTGTCATACGATAATTGAATCCCAACTCCTGCATTTCATAATACCAGGGTTCACCTAATTTTGAATGTTCAATGCTAAATTTTGAATTATCTTTAGTTATTCCATGATTTCTTAATAACAATAGTCTTTCATATAATTCTCTATTATTTGTTGTAATTGCTCCACCTTCACCGGTGGTAATTGTTTTAACTGGATGAAAACTGAATGTTGTCATATCTGAATATTTACAATTCCCTACATAAGATCCATCTTCATACTGACTGCCAATAGCATGAGATGCATCTTCAATGATGAATAATTTATGGCTCTTGGCTCGTGGGTCATAGGTTGCTATTTGATGTATTTTTTTCATATCGCAAGGTTGACCTGCAAAGTGAACCGGGATTATTAGTCTCGTATTTTCTGTAATCTTTCCTTTTATTTTTTCAGGATCAATACAATATGTTTTATTATCAATGTCAGCGAAAATTGGTTTTAATCCGCTATAAATCAAAGAATTTGAAGTTGCTATAAAGGTATTAGGAGATGTAATCCCTTCACTGCCATTTTCAATTTTAAGCGCCGCAACGGCAAGATGGAGAGCCGCCGTACCATTAGCAACTACTACACAATATTTGGCACCGGTCATCTCACAGATTTTATCTTCAAATTCTTTAATTTTTGGACCCTGAGTTAAGTAATCTGATTTTAGGACATCTACTACTGCCTGAATATCAACATCATTAATCCATTGTTTGCCGTAATTGAGAAAAACTCGCTGCTGATGGCTCATAATTGTTCGTTGGTTATTCGTTTATTCGTTGAGTTGATTAGTAGTTGGTTATTTGTTTAGTTGATATTTTTTTAAAGCGTTCAATTTATTTGTTATTTCTTCAGCTTTGTCCCGAAGCAAATCATAATCATTTTTAGATAAATAACCTAATTCTTTCGATATAATTAATTGACAAACAATTTCCATCATAGAACCATAAGCCATCTGTGTAAAATGAGCCTGATCTTTATTTGTTGTTCGTGAATTCCCCTCAGCTAGATTAGAAGCTACAGAAACGGCAGCTCTTCTTATTTGTAAAATAATTCCGAATTTTTCACAATCAGGAAAATTATTAGTAGTTCTGTATAATTTAATTACAAAATCCTTGGCTATCTTCCATACATCCAAATTTTCAAATGAATAAATATATCCCATGATCTCTCCCTCAAAAAACAAATCAACAAAAAAACAAATCAACATAATAAAATTACATCTTATTTTTTATTAATTCTCTCAATTCATCAACCGATAGAAAATTCGGATTAGTTCCGCTATTGTATTTAAATCCAAATTGACAGTACTTCCCAGGCTTACTATTGCTTTCGAGTCGGAATTTTTCCACATCCCAAAGTTTTGTTGATGGTAATATTACAAAGTAGTCTTCAAATTCAATAGTGTTGATAGCATCAGTTTCTGTAATCATCTCCTCATGAATTTTTTCACCGGGACGTATCCCGACCACTTCAATTTTACAATTAGAATCAATTGCTTTTGCTAAATCCAATATTCTATAAGATGGAATTTTGGGAACAAATAATTCTCCTCCCCACATTCTTTCTAAACAAAGAAGGACAAAATCTACTCCCTGTTGAAGTGTTATATTAAATCGTGTCATTCGTTCATCGGTAATTGGGAGTATTCCCTCTTTTGCCTTCTTTAAAAAGAAAGGAATTACCGACCCTCTTGAACCCATTACATTACCATATCTAACAACTGAAAAACGAATGTCTCTCGATCCTTTATAATTGTTTGCTGAGATAAATAGTTTGTCTGATGTTAATTTCGTAGCACCATATAGATTTATTGGCCCAGCGGCTTTGTCGGTACTAAGGGCAATTACCTTATGAACACCTTTTTCCAAACAAGCGTCTATTACATTCTGTCCACCAATAACATTGGTTTTTACAGCTTCAAAAGGATTGTATTCTATTGCGGGTACTTGCTTTAATGCGGCTGCATGAATAACGATATCAACACCTTCCATAGCTTTTAAAAGTCTAGGCAGGTCTCTTACATCGCCGATAAAATATCTCAATATTTCATCATATTTTTTAAACTCAGTTAATTGCTGCATCTCAGATTGCTTTAATTCATCTCTACTATAAATAATTATTTTTTTCGGATTGTATCTTTTTAATACAGTGGAGATGAATTTTTTACCAAAAGAACCTGTTCCGCCGGTGACTAAAATTGTCTTGTCATTTAGCATGTTTATATCTTCCTAAATATTAATTTATTTAATTTAGCAATTTTTTAAATAATTAGTATTATACTGTGAACCATATAGCCTTTAGGAACTTCATTCAGATATGAGCCGTCCTGCCTGCCCCGTGAAATTCTTTCAATTACATAAGGTTTGTACTTTGAGATTCGGAAATTGGAATTTCATTATCTCCGCGGCTCTTGGCGAACTTGGCGGTTTAATCTTTCTAACCGCTAAGGACGCAGAGGGAAGCAGGTGAAAGTTTATAAAGTCGAAAGTTTGTAAAGTTAAAAGTTTGTAAAGTTAAAAGTTTGAAAGTTTATAAAGTTTTGATGAGGCCGGAGATTGTTTTGGAGATTTCCATGGCTTTATCTAATAAAAGGTCACATTCAGTACTTGAAACATAGTGAAATTCTTTTGCTAAATGAATCATAGAT
>Ga0116185_1005056_pt1 | contig 10512 bp, 10 predicted proteins | sample AD_JPNNA7_MetaG_FD_89754 | JGI IMG/M metagenome (GOLD analysis project Ga0116185, IMG submission 89754) | Active sludge microbial communities of municipal wastewater-treating anaerobic digesters from Japan - AD_JPNNA7_MetaG | ecosystem: Engineered > Bioreactor > Anaerobic > Digestate | place... | reverse complement strand
GCAGTCGTCTGTGCCGACTCCTCAGCCACGGTACCCTCCTCAGCCGCGCGGGCTGCCAACAGGCCGGCGATCATGGCCGCCACGTCGTCCAGCTCGTCGCTGCTGAGCTGGGAGAGGTTGCTGACTACGGTGCGGTAGGGTGTCTGCGCTTTCATCGGTGGCCCTCATGTCATGCTTTCTATGCTCTATTATACACGTATTTACTCAATTGTCAAGTGTCAATATGGCCTTACAGGGCATGAGTTTAGCCGCGCGGTGCGTGTAGGCAGTGCGTTATGCGCCGCGCGGTGCGCACGGCCCAGGGCGTAGTGCGATGCCTATGCGCAGGATCAGGAGGAGGAGGGTGGCGGTGTGAAGTCGGCCGGCCAGCGGCGCTCGTGCTCGTGGCCAGCGGTGAAGCGGCGGGCGGTCCAGTCGTGGATGGCGTCCCAGGTGTAGCCGGCCTGGCGCAGCGTGTGCAGCTTGCGCAGCCAGCTGGCTACCTTGGTGCGGTAGCGTGGGCGCCGGGTACCGCGGCCACCATCGGGGCGCAGCAGCCCCTCGACCTGGGCCTCCCGCGCGAAGGCGAGCGGGATCTCGGCCGCCTTGGCGGTCTGGCCCAGGGTGCGCCGCCGCGGCTGTCGGCGCGGGCGCACCGTCGTCGTGCAGGCGGCGAGCGTAGCGTCGATCAGGGCGAGCGCCGCGGCGAGGTCCGGCGGCTCACGTTCTGGCCCGCGCTGGTAGGCTGTCCACAGCAGTTCGGTAGCCTCGACCAGCTCAGGGCGCTCGGCGCCCAGTCCCACCGCCAGGCCCAGATCACCCAGCCAGATGGCCTGCAGATCATCATACTCGCGCAGCAACGCGGTGTAGGTGGCCCAGCGCATGTGCTTGGGCTTAGCCTCGGGCAGGGGATTGAGCAGCCCGCTGTCGGCACCCAGGCGGTGCCGGATCGCTCGCAGGCGGCGCTCGACGCGCGTATTGCGCGGGTCGCCGGATTGCGCCGACTCATAGGTCAGGTCGTAGCACTTACGGCAGGCAAAGGTGCGCCCGCTGAAGAGGTCGGCACAGCGCCGCCCACAAACCGGGCATAGCCACCAGTAGCGCTGGCCGCCGTAAGGCGGGGTGCTGGTCGTAAAGTGCACCAGGTAGGGCTCGACGGGTTGTTTTTGGTAGTCATAGATCAAGCGCACCGCGCGCTCAGCGGGCAGCACCATATACATGAGCGAGGCGACCTTTGCGCCATCACGTAGCCACTGCCAGGTACCCAGATAGCGGTCGTCGCGCTCGCTCGCGCTGAGCAGCTGATGGGCGCTGAGGCGCAGATGGTCTGTTACCAGGGCTTTCTTTTGCCAGCGGTAGTAGTGCCCGCGGCTGGTAAACATGGGTGCGGCTCCTTCAAGGGGCTTGATTTTGTGCAACTCGGCTGGCGATTTTGGCATAACAGGGCCACCACCAGCCGCCTGGGCGCGCCCGGCGGCACCTACTACTCAGGCTCCTCGCACCTTGGGCGGGCCCGCGAGGCCCGGCGCCGCGCGGCCGCATCGGTGTACAGCCTGGTGCGCATCAGGCGCCACCCTCCTGGCGCTCATGTTCCAGGGCAGCCCGCACCATCTCGATGCAGCCGGCCGGGTCGCTGCGCATGGCGCGATGCGAAAAACGCAAGACGTGGTAGCCCATAGCCTCGGCGGTATTGATCTTCTCACGGTCACGGTCGGTGTTATGGCGGCCTCCTCCCGCACGCCACTGCCCGCCATCCAGCTCCACGGCGACGCGCTGCGTCGGAAAGCAGAAGTCAAAACGCCAGCGGCGCACCGGGTGGAAACGGTACTCCGGCACCGGTTCCGGCGCACCAGGCGCCAGGGCTCGCCACATGGCCGGGAAACTCAGCTCCACGTCAGCACCTCAGCCGGCCCGCGCGGCGCACTGGAGCTGCGGCACCCGACGCTCCACCAGGCAGAACAGCGCGGTCTCGTGGGCCTCCGGTGACAGGGTGCCATGCTCGCGCCGCGCGGCCAGGTGCGCAGCACGCAACAGGTCTTGCTCCCGCAGGGCTGCCAGCAGGTCCAGGGCTGCCAGCAGCGCATCCTCGGGCGGTACGACGACAGGCTGCCGCGCGGCGGTCACGTCAGCCTCCCTCGGCCGCGCGTTTATCCCGCTGGAGGTTGCGGGTGGTGATGTTCTGCGCCAGCAGGGCCATGCTCTTGAGCTTGGCGTCAAAGTACGGGTAGCCCTCCACGATCAGCAGGTCGTCAGGATCCTGGATGGCCTGGGCGACCTTAGCCCACTGCTTAGCAGCGATGTAAACGATGTACGTGGTGCCGCCGGCCGGCGGTTCAGGCAGGCCCTTGGGCAGTTGCGGCCGGCGCTCGCCAGCCTGCATGGCGGTCAGGATCACGCCCTGGGACTCGATGATCCGGCCCGGCCGGCCGGTGATGACCAGTTTCGTGCTCATGGCTGTTCCTCGTGCTGCGAGTAGCTGCGGTGCGTGGGCCAGGCGGTCGTCCCAGGCCAGCGGCTGGCGCTCGTCATCGGTGCGCTCACGGCGCGGCCAGATGACGTGGCGCTCCTCGGGTGACGTGCTGTCCTTGGCCAGCTTGAAAAACACACCGCCCGGTGTGCGCCGGCGCTTGCCGCTGTGCACCAGTAGCCCGCCGGCGGCCTCGGCGGCCAGGGTCTGCTGGAGGAGGTCGTGGGCCCGCGCGGCGCCGATCTGCCCGATGATGACGGCGATCAGCTCAGCATTAGGCTCCTCCAGCCGCGCGGCGATCTCCTGCGCCAGGTGTAGGATCTCGTCAGGCATCGTCCTCCTCCTCGTGGCGCCCGTTGCGACGGGCCTTGTAGACGGCGATCTGCGCCAGGTAGTCGCGGCTGGAGCGGTACAGCCAGCCCTCCTCGTCGGCGGCCGTGGCGCGCGGCTCCGGGCGGTCGGGTAACTCCACTTCCAGGTCGGCGATCTCATCGCTAATGGCTTGCCGTAACTCCTCCAGCCGGCTGCGGTACGGCGCCAGCTCGCTGCGCAGCTCCTCGCCGACAGTCCACAGCCGGCTCTCGTAGCTCTCCACCAGGCTGCGCACCTCCTCCTCGATGGCTGTCAATTCGTCGGCATACGGCGCCACCGCGTCATCCCAGGCGCTCTCTGCTGCGGCCCGCGCGCGTGACTCGGCGCGATCCAGCCGGCTCGCCAGGCTCGTGTCCCGGTACGGCGCCACCGCGCGGCGCACGATGGCGGCCAGCTCACCCGGGTGCAGGGCCTCCAGGGCATCCAGCTCCACGGCGCCCTCGCCGTAGCGGTCCTCAAAATGGGCCTTGCGGCGGTCGGTGTCCTTGACCGGGATGCGCGGCAGTTGGAATTCTTGCACTTGGGACCGGGTCAACGCCAGCGGCTGGAGGGCGATGTCGGCCTCCGGCGCATAGTTGTGCAGCCAGAATTCGATCTGCCGGGCGACTTGGAATGGCATTCCATCGCCGGCGGGATCAAAGTCGCTGATGTAGAAAACGCGGGCCGGTCGGCCACTGCCGGCGACGCGGCGCAGGAGGGTGATCACGCTGGTGATGCTCTGATAGCCCAGGCTGGTGACCACATTAATGCCCAGCTCACGGCCCAGCGGGAGCAGCACGTCATCCATCGTACTCTTTTCCACCCACAGCTCCAACTGGTACGGCTGGTTCCGCATGTCGTAATCATAGCCCGAAACGCTGGGCCGCGGCAGGCTCAGGTCTACGCTCAGGTCGATGTCCACGCTCGGCAGGGACCATTCCGGCTCGTCAATATCCCAGCTCGGCTCTGTGCTCCACGCTCTGCCGCTGACAAACACATGCGGGTCCGGGTTGCGATGATCCTCGAATGCCTCCGGATCCACCAGGCCCAGGTAACGCGCGGCGCACCCGGCGGCACCCAGGGCTTTCCAGCACTCCTCGGTGTTCGCGTAGGTGCTGCCGTCAGGCAGTGTGGCGGCGTGCTGGCTCACCAGTTGGTAGTGCACCCGGCGCAGGTGCACGCCGGTGCGGTAGCCGAAACGCTGCCACAGTTCGGCGAACCACTCGGCGGCGCTCCGCTGGGCTGGCTGTCCGCAGTAGAACGGATCATTCTGCGGCGCCAGCACGATGAGGTCGGTGATGCGCTGCCGGCGCTCCTTGGCCAGGGTCTTGATCTGCTCGTAGTCGTAGGCGCGCGGTGGCATCAGGCACCTCCCGCCAGCAGCGGCAGCCGGTCGGCCGCGCTGTGGACCTCATCAGCGGGTACCCGCCGCGCGGCGGGCGTCTTGGACCGTGCCGGCGGTGACTGGCGCGCGGGTGCGGGCGCCGGCGGCCGCACGGCGACCGGCTCCGGCGCACCCAGGAGCTTGGTGATGGCATCCCGGTGCGGCAGCAGCCACCGCTCCCGCAGGTCGTGCCATTCCTGCTCGCTCAGCTCGTCACCGCGCACGATGCGCCAGCCGGCCGGCTGGGTGCGTTCCAGCCGCGCGGCGCAGCAGCGAATGCCGTTCAGGGCGCCGTACACGCCCTCCGGATCTGCGGCATCCAGGCGCCAGGCCCGGGCCAGGAGGTCCTCCCAGCGGTCGTGGTCGGCGACCAGGTCAGGGCGTGGATCCGTCCAGGGAGGCTCCGGTGGCGCCGGCGTGAAGGTGCCGTAACACTCCAGCCAGGTGCGCAGCGCGGCGAATTCATCACCCGGCGTAGGGTGTACTTCGGCGGGTGACGCGGGCGGTGTATACCCTACAGCCGGCGTAGGCGGCGACTCGGCGGGCGCCCAGTCCAGTGGTAACGACGGTGCGGTGACTGGACTCATGGCGACCTCCCGTCAGACGTTACCGCTGTAACTATGTAACTGCCGTTTTCGATACACACGTATACCAAATTTCTACCGCGCGCGCGCGGTGTCTCAGACTGGCGGCCATGACCCTTTTTAGCCCTTTTCGGGCCAGCGGGAGGCTCAAAAGACCGCGCGCGCGCAAGGTCGTATTTAAGTGCATATGTGGTCTCAGAATCAGTTACATAGTTACACATGGCAACTTTGTGAGGGCGCTTAGAAGAAGGGCGCCGCACAAAAGTGTAACTGCTCGCCTCCCAACAGCAGTTACAACAACAGTTACAAACTGCATAACAGTTACAAGTGCGGCGCTCAGGAGGTCGGCTGTGCATCGTCGTCCTCCTCGTAGCCGGGCCATTCGGTGATAGGTTTCAGGTGCAGCACGCGCTGGACGTCTGTGCCGGCGCGTAGCAGCTTGGTCAATTGTCCTTCGCTGTGGTCGGCGATCACGCCCAGGCTGTTGAGCTGCGCGTACAGTGTGTTCTTACTGATGCCACCCAGCCCGTTCGGTCGCAGGAGGTTGTCCACGGCCGCGCGGCTGATGTCCGGCGCCAGGTAGACGGACTCGTCCTTTTGGTCGCGCCAGCCGACATAGCGGTCCGGCGCTTCACTGCAGGTGCTGCCCTTCGGCACCAGCACCTTTTGCCCGGTGATGATCAGCTCGCGCAGCGCGTCCAGGAAACGGATAGCCTCCATGGCGGTGGTGGTGCGCTGGGCCATGTCGCCGGCGATGGCGGCCAGGCCCGCGGCGTGGGCAGCCTGGTGCTCGCGGGCGATCTCGCCGATGGTCGGGTGATGGCATAGCACCCACCATGTCAGTTGACTGGCGGCCAGGTTGGACGCGACGCGCAGCGGGTTGGACATGTGGGCCTGCTCAGCGCATAGGCCGGCGGCCCATTCGGCGCGGGTTTTCTCGAACATGCCGGCGGCCTGGGTGATGATCTGCGTGCTGTCGGCGCTCTCCAGCCAGCGGATCCACTCCCGGCCGATGGCGGCCAGGTGCTGGCGGTCGGCCTGGGCCTGGGCCAGCGTCGAATTGTTTTGGCCGTATTGCCACTCGAAGGGCACCACCAGCACCCGGGCCAGTGATGCGCTGTCGTCCGGCGGCACGTCCTCACCGGTAAAAACGGGAAACGTGAATATCGGCTTGGTGTCGCGCAGCTCGCTGGCGCGGTTCAGGCGCTTTTTCTCACCACCCTCCAGGATGTTCTGGATCAGGTTGATGAAGTCCCGCGCGCCACCGCCGGTCGTGGGCTTGTAATTGTCCACCAGCAGCGGGAGGTCGTGGGCGTGGGTCGCCAGGGCCATGATGGCGTTGCGGGTGCCACCCTCTCCCCACTTGATCAGCACCTCATCGTTAGCGAACAGCGGGCCGTATGTGCACATGGCGGTCTGGGCCCAGGAGGTCTTGAGGCTGCCGGTGCGGCCGGCGATGAACAGGGCAAAGCGATCATTCACCCAGCCCGCGCGGCGGGCCAGCGCCGCCAGGAAGATGGCGCTCAGCGCGACGGTGGTACGCTGCGGCTCCAGCGCGGCGATGAGGTTGCGCAGCGCAGCCCGGCCCAGGGCCAGGTCGGCGGCGGTTGCCGAAACGTCATAGCACAGCTCGCGCGGCAAGGTGATGTACGCGTCGGCCGGTTCGTTGCCAGGGATCAGGAAACGCCCATCAGCCCAGCCCGTGCGTTCGTAGCGGCGGGTCTGCGTCACGTCTTTGCTGAGCAGTTGGATGGCCGGCCGCAGGTGTTTGGTCATGCTCGCGCGCACCGGCGCCAGGGCGCCAGCGGCCTGCGTCAGGGCAGCCTGGAGGGTGCGGTCGTCGGCGAATTCCAGCGCGGCGACCTCCAGGTGGACCGGGCGACTCTGGGCGGTCTGTCCGTCCAGGATAAACCACCGCCGGCCGTCCTCGGCGATGGCCTCCTCGGCGATGCGCACGTCGAAGTCGGCCACCACACTGCGCATGGGCAGCCCGGTGGCCTCGGCGATGGTCACCCGGTAGATCCGCTGCCCGTCGGCCTCATACGGCACGCCATTAGGCAGGTCGCCATGGCCATTCGGGCCGCTGATGGTGGTCTCGTCGCGCACGGCTGCTTTCCAGCCGCGCACGAATTCACCGGTGGCGCCCAGCTTGCGCAGCTCGCCGGCGATCTGCTCCCGCTCCTTGCGGCGCAGCGTCGTGCAGCGCTCGGTTAGCTCCCAGGCTTTGGCCTCCAGCACGGTGCGCTCCACCTTGCCGCCATCCTCCGGCTGGAGCTGCCGCAGCTCGGCCAGGAGGTCGTCCAGGCTGGCGCGCGGCGGCTCCGGCTCCGGCGACTCTGTAGGGTGCACATTCTGCGCCCTGGTCGGCTGGGTTGTATACCCTACAGCCTGGCGACCGTTGCCGCCGGTGCTCGCCGCGCGGCGCTCCCGCCAGCCTGGCTCCAGGAGGTCGCGCAAGTCGTGCCAGGTGCGGCCGCGGCAGCTATTATGATGGCAGCCGGCCTCGATGGCGCCGCTCTTGAATTGCACGATGTAGGCTGAGCGGTTGGTGTGGCTGGGATTCCAGGGACATGCCGGCAGGATCCAGCGGGTGCCACTGCCACCCTTGTGCTGCCAGGCCACGCCCGGCTCAGCCTCCGGCACGTGCCTGTCGATCCAGCTCTGGATGTCGAATGGCTCGCCAGTGTAGGCGCCTTGGCGCGCGGTGCGTACAGGCTGCGCCGGCTCGGCCGGGAGGGTGGCGGTCAGGGCCTCCAGCAGCTCCTGCGGCACGATCAGCAGCTCAGCCGGCCATTCCAGCACCTTGGCCATGCGGTGCGGCCGGCTGGGCACGTCGTCACCCTTGTGCACCCACGTGCCGTACAGCTTGCAGATCCGGGAGGGATTGAACAGGGTCTGGTCCACCACCGTCAGTGCGCTGTTGTGGCGCAGGGCCAGGGCGTCCAGCACACGCTCCACCAGCCCGCCATCGTCGGTCGGCAGGTCAATGCGGTACAGCAGGTGGCCACCGTTGCCGCTGTCGGCCAGGATGGGCTCGGGCCAGCCGGCCTGGCGCAGCTCCTCCCGCACGCGCCGCGCGATGGCGATGGCATGATCATGCTCAGCATCGGTGGAGGAGATGTCGGTCGGCTTGCGCACGGCGTCCAGGTCCACGCACAGCCAGCGTCGGCGCAGGATGCCATCGTCGCTGGTGGCTGCGCCGGTCTTGGCGCCGCGCACCCGATTGCAGGCCGTGGCCAGGTAGTCGGGTTTAACCGGGTTCAGCGTGATGTAGGTGCCTTTGGCGTAGGGTAGGCTGGCGGCTGCGCCGGCCAGGGCTGGCATGTCATTAAAATAGCCCGACATGACGTGTGGTGCTTTCCAGCCCGGCTCGCTGACGTCCAGTGCACGCAGCTCCACCACTTGGCCCGATTCTGCCAGCAGGTCCAGGAATCTCCGGATCTCGGCCTGGTCGGCGATGTACTTGCGCTCAGCCATGATGGCACCCTCCTCGCCGCGCGTCGGCGTAGGCTAAACGGCTGAGGGCATCGGCCCGGGTGTTCTGCTCGCGCGGCACCCACTCCAGCCGGCCGGTACAGCCCGCCAGGCGGGCCCGCACCTCGTCACGCAGCCCGCGCAGGTGCGCGGCGTTACACGCCCAGCGGCCGGCGACTTGCTCCACCACCAGCCGGCTGTCAGTCTGGAGGAGGATGTCACGCAGCCCATGGGCGATGGCCCAGTCCAGGGCCGCCAGCACGGCCTGGTACTCGGCGACATTGTTCGTGGCGCCAGGCCCATGGCCGACGCAGCCGCGGCCGCTGGCGATCTCCTGGGCGTCCTCAGCCTGTGCCACCCAGGCCCAGCACGCCCAGCCGCCAGGATTGCGCGGCTCACACAGGCCGTCAGCCTGTATGACAATTGGCTCGTGTTGACAGGAGGGTAAAACGGTAGTAGTATGAGGTTGTCCGTACCCCGCAACTTGACCGTTGCCCGCCGTCGCCCAGACTGTGCCGCCAGCCTGGGCCGGTGTGTTTAATAGGCCCATGCCATCCACTCCTATGCCATCGCGTAGTTCCGCGCATCACCGGCCGGCTCGCCGATCAGCTCGCCAGCGGTCTCCACGGTGCGCAGCAGGTGCGGCACCGCGATCTTGATGGCCAGCCGCGCGGCCAGTGAACGGTTGCCCTCCGCTCGCAGGTCGGCGTACTGGTTCAGCAGGTCGTAGGACTCGTCGTCCAGGGTCACAGTCACCGGTTTGTCTCGTCGCAACATTCGATCACCTCCAGACTCTCAGCTCACGTCACAGTTAACAAAAAAGGAGAGACGCGCGCGTACGTCGGCCTTGCGGCCACGGACGCTCATGGTGTCTCTCCTTGTGGGTTTCGGGTAAGTGTTTTACGTGTGTATGCGCTTGGCACGACGCCGGCGCACCGCTGTGCGCTGCCCGTGGGTGCGGGCCCGCGGCTCGTGTCTGCTTGTCATAGAGTACCATAGAATCGGCCATCGCGCAAGTGTTCCAGTGACATAAACCGCGCGGCCAGGGCCAAAAAGAACGGACCGGTGCGACGTCGCGACCGGTCCGGGATCAGGCTATGCTCTGCGTATATGACGCCATCTACAGCACTTTTATAAATCCCTTAGCAAGGGACTTGTAAAACCTAACAGGCTATGCTATAGTATGACATTGTCACACACGATAGCCAAGCGCTCAAATCTCAAAATCCCGTCCGTCCCCGCGCCGCTGTCATTCTTTCAGCCCGCTACTCTGGTCGCCGCCAGTAGCGGGCTTTTGTATGATGTTCTCATTCTACCACAGACTGACGTGTACTGCAATTCACCATGTCAATTTCACTGCGTCTAGGGCCGGCTCGGCCGGCTCGTTTTGCGCAAGTCGCGGGCCTCATTTGCACGATCTGCACCAGCGATCTGCACGATCTGCGTCGGCGATCTGCACGATTAAGCCCACACCACCCGGGCCGATTGCAGCCACACCACCCGTCACCTTACAGGTGCTCGCCGATGATCTCCGGGCCGAATGGGCCGGGTGGATCTTCCCACCAGGGCGTCACCGGTGGCCACGGCCACAGCCGCAGGAGGTCATGGCCTGGGCACGCCAGCACCAGCGCGCGGCCGATGAACAGGTCCACGTCGCAGGGCCCAGCCCAGGTGATGACGCCCGGCACGCTGGGCCGGCCCGCCAGTGCGATCAGGATGGCCAGGAGGAGGAGCAGCCGCAGCACGCTACTGCTCCTGGGCCGGCCGCAACGCGCGGCGCAGCCACTCCTCCAGGTCAATGACGGTTACATCGTCGCCGCTGCGCAGCGTCAGGATGCCATCCTGCTGGAGCAGGGCGCCGACTTCGGCGGTGTCGCTGATGCCATGCTCGGCCAGCAGGTGTGCGGTGATGGTAGCACGGTCGGCAGCCTGGTAGCCGCACGTGTCGCAAACATAGGTTGTCTCAGCCATGCCGATCTCCTCGCTGCGCCGCCAGGCCCGCCAGGATGGCCTGTAGCGGCGCAGTGCGTTTACGGGTCATATACTATGGCCCAGTTGCTCCACGGCCATCGTAGTGCGTTTTGTCGCTGCCGTGTCGCTGGCGTCCTTGCTGGCGTGTCGCTGCGTCGTCGCTGCTATGTCGCTGCGTGTCGCTGGCGTCATGTTGGCGACATGTGCGGCGTTCACTTCGGTTTCAGCGTAAAGCGCACCGGTTGTAAGTCGAATTCCAGTGCGCCGGTGTCGTAGCGCTCCAGGCCGGCCGCCAGCAGTGC
>Ga0116185_1005054_pt1 | contig 10514 bp, 9 predicted proteins | sample AD_JPNNA7_MetaG_FD_89754 | JGI IMG/M metagenome (GOLD analysis project Ga0116185, IMG submission 89754) | Active sludge microbial communities of municipal wastewater-treating anaerobic digesters from Japan - AD_JPNNA7_MetaG | ecosystem: Engineered > Bioreactor > Anaerobic > Digestate | place... | reverse complement strand
CCACGCCGTAGGCACCGAGGTTTGAGACGGTAAACGAGGCAGCGGTACTCTGCAGCAGTTCGGGACTGATGCTTCCGCGGCGGCATGCTTCGGCAGCCTCCCTCAGCTCTTTTGAAAGAACCGGCAGGCTCATGGCATCGGCGTTTTTTATTGCCGGTACCATCAGACCGCGCGGTGTGTCGACAGCCAGTCCGAGGTGCACACCCGCGAATGTACGGATTGAATCGCCAAGGAAGTGGCTGTTGGCTTCGGGAAATTTCTTTAATGCCTTTATCACACAGTAACAGATCATGTCGTTGAGGGTGATATCGTGAGTTTTCTTTTCCGACTGGATTTCGTCCTTTATTTTTCTTCTTGCCTCAAGCAGTTTTCTGACGTCGGCGCTCATGTGGTGGGTAAGCTGGGCCGAGTTCTGCAGGGAGGTGTGCATGGCAGAGGCGATAATCCTGCGCACGTTTGACAGGGGCTTGTCGCTGAAACCCTGACCGCTTTCTGTTACAGGTGCCTTTGGTACCGTAAAAGAAGGGGCAGTCTTCATGGACATTTCAATATCTCTCACCATTATTCTTCCGCCGGGGCCTGAGCCGGCAACCGTTTTCAGGTCTATTTTTTTGAGCAGTGCTAGTTTTCTTGCCCTTGGAGATATTTTAATGCGGCCTCCCGGCATTTCAGCCATCTTTTCTCCGGTGGTTACGGGTGTCTCATTGGTCTTTTCTTTCCCGTCCTGTTTTTTATCCACGGAGGCTTCTGCAGTTTTTTCGGAACCGGGCCTGAAAGGTTCCGTCTCCTCTCCTTCCTTTCCTATCACTGCTATGTTTTCGAGCACCGGCACCTCATCGCCGTCGGAGAAGAATATCTCAAGCACGATTCCGTCGGCCGGCGATTCGAGATCGAATGAAGCCTTGTCTGTTTCGTATGAGCAGAGAATCTCTCCTGTTTTCACCGTGTCGCCTTTCTGCCTGAACCATGTGGTTATCACGCATGTCTCGACCGATTGTCCCTGTTTCGGCATTATGACCGGAGTTGCCATTGCTGTCTGGTTTAACTTGTTAAGATATGTTTATTAATAAATTCGCCAATATAAGATTTTACGGCAACAGCAAAAATAAATATTATAACTTGTATTTACAAGTAATATTTAATATATTTACGATCTCAAATAAGGAAAAGTGAAGAGTGTCCCAAGATACAGGACGTTATACCAGTTGCTGCGCAGACATATTCTTGAAGGGGTTTACAGGGAAGGAGATCTGCTTCCCTCGGAGAATGAGCTTTGCCGGATATACGGCATGACCCGCCCGACGGTGAGACAGGCACTCGCCTCTCTTGCCGCCGATGGGCTTATACGAAAGCACCAGGGAAAAGGGAGTATTGTTCACAGCCTGCCGAGAGAGATAGGTATTTTATCGGTGTCGGGTACGACATCGGCCGTAGGTGAAAGGGGACTCAGGACTGAAATAATCGCCAGGCCGGAAGTCATTCCGTGGCCCGAAGATTTTATGTTTCCTCTTTCCGGCACCGAGAAGGAAACGGGGTGCATATATATGGAGCGGCTTCGCCTTCTTGAGGGAACTCCGATCTTTTACGATATAAATTACATTGCCAACATTAACCTGCCGCGTTTCACCTCAAGGCAGTTCCGCGACAGGAGTCTTTTTAAAATACTTCGCGAACATTACGGCGTTGAGATAAAGGGCGGTGAACAGAGGATAAGGGCGATACCTGCCACTGCGAAAATCAGCCGGTTACTCAGAATAAAGACAGGAGCCCCGGTACTCCACCTCGAAAGAAAGCTTGAGACAAACGTAAACGGATTGTACGTATACTCATCAATTTACTGCAATACGGAAAAATATTCGATTTTCGGGACCTTCTGACACCTCCACCTTTCTTTTCGCTTCGGTGGATAAGTGAGCGCGTTCAGCGTTTGGCGTTCAGCGTTCAGCGTTCAGCGTTCAGCGGTTGGCGTTCAGCGTTTGGCGTTCAGCGTTCAGCGTTTAGCGTTCAGCGTTTAGCGTTTAGCGTTTGGCGTTCAGCGTTTGGCGTTGGCGTTTATGAACCTGCTGTTGCTCCGGCAGGAGCAATATATCTTTAACCCCGGGCGTAGCCCGAGGTAAGTAACAGCCCTTGCCGCTGCAACCCTGAAAGGGTTGAATATTCCATTCACCCAGGCCATACCAAACCCTGAAGCAGCTTTTTCAGTTCATAAACACTTTCACTGGCAGTTTTCCAAACGATATCAATATCCACATCGATATAATCATGAATCAGAATATCTCTCATTCCTGCCATGTCGGACCAGGGAACCTGAGGATTGAGTTCCCGGAGGTTCACAGATATTCTTTTTGCGGCCTCACCTATTATTTCAAGTTGACGGATGACAGCATCCTGCTTCAAAAAATCTTCAGTAAAGGTTTTGTAATCGATGCCTCCCAGGTATGAACTGATTTTTTCGATGCTTTGAAGAATATGATCAATATAGATTCTGTCATCCTTCATTCAAAAATAATTTTAAGGTCCTTATAAATATATTTTTTAAGATTTTCATTCTTCAGGGAATTTTCAGTGACGATATCAATTTCCCGGCCAAGCATCTGTGAGAGTTCCCTCTGAATCCGGGCCAGTTCGAGCAGGGAAATTGTATTCCGGAATTTAACAAGAATATCTATATCACTCTCTTTCTTCTGTTCGCCCCGGGCAAATGACCCGAAAATACCAATCCTGACAGGGTCGTAAGCTCTGAAATAATTAATAAGAAGATTGTTTATTTCATTATTATTCATAGCAGTACAAATATAATATAAAAAGATCTGTTGGAGGAAACCAGGACAATTGTTTTTACCTGCTTTTCCAACGGGTCTGGACAATTTTTATAAAACTCCCGGCAGCGTTCAGCGTTCAGCGTTCAGCGTTGAGCGTTTGGCGTTCAGCGTTCAGCGTTCAGCGTTCAGCGTTCAGCGTTTGGCGTTTATGAACCTGCTGTTGCTGCGGCAGGGGCAAGATTTGACCTGCCGCCGGAGTAGCACGTGGCAGGTTATATTGTTTCTGCTATCATTCCTTATCTTTGATACCAAAGTTTTATCTATGTCTCACGGAAACATTGCAATAGTATTCGACTGCGGCGCCACTAACGTGCGCGTTGCAGCTTTGAGCGAAAAAGGCGATCTTCTGGCATCCGAATCATACCCTAATAACACCAAACCCGATCCCTTTCTCCCCGGCGGACGTATATGGGACACCGGAGAGATATGGGACAAGATGTGCAGGGCATGCCGGAAGGTTGTCGGAGAAATAAACAAAAACGACATCGCCGGCGTCACGGTTACAACCTTCGGTGTCGACGGAACACTTTTCGACAAAAACGGGAACATGCTCTATCCGGTCATCTCCTGGCAGTGTGAACGTACCGTACCGATAATGCGTGACATTGGAAAATATATCCCGGTTGAGGAGCTTTACGCCCGGGCCGGCGTGCTGCCATTCAATTTCAACACAATAAACAAACTCATCTGGTTCCGCGAGAACCGGCCGGAGCTGATCGAAAAAACACATGTTTTTCTCTACATGCCCTCAATTTTCATTCACATGCTGACGGGGGAGATGATAAACGACATGTCGATGGCAGGTACCTCCATGCTTATGAACCAGGGCAAAAGGTCTTACTCTGACCATATCCTCAGCAGGATCGGCTTCCCGGAAGAAAAGCTCCACCCTACAGAGGAGCCCGGTACGGTTGCGGGAAAGGTCACAGATTCAGCCGCTGCCGTAACAGGGCTTCCCGCCGGCATACCTGTTGTTCTGACGGGTCACGACACCCAGTTTGCCCTCTTTGGTTCAGGCGCCGGTGTCAACCAGCCAGTGCTCAGCTCGGGCACCTGGGAGATTCTTATGGTGAGGGCTCATTCCTTTAAGGCGGGAAGGGAGCAGCTCGAAAACGGAATCACGACAGAACTTGATCCCAAACCCGGCCTCTTTAATATCGGCAACCAGTGGATAGCCTCGGGAATGCTTGAATGGGCGAGGCGTCTGCTCTATCCCGATGTGAAGGAAAATGTTTATGACGTTATGATCGGGGGCGCATCGAAAGTGCCTCCCGGCAGCAGGGGCATAAAAGTGATACCTAAATTTTACGAAGAGCTAAGGGGCACTCCGGGCGGACAGATACTCGGCCTTACAATGGATTCAACACGCGACGAGATATACCGTGCCATGCTTGAAGCCCTTGCCGGGAGGCTGAGGGAGGGCAGGGAGGCTCTCGAGAATGCAGGCGGCTTCCGCACCGGTTCAATCCTGTGCGTGGGAGGAGGTTCGCGCAACCGACTCTGGAACCAGATCAGGGCCAACTTCACGGGTGTACCGGTGAAAGTGATTGACAAAACCGAGACGACAGTGCTCGGAGCCTCAATGTTCGTTCAGGCAGCTGCGGGAAACGCCGCTACACCGGATGAGGCACTTAAAAAAGTGGTATTCCGGACTGAGACTTTTGAGCCGGAAAACAAATTTTAAACCAAACAAAATGAACATCTCCTTCTTCAACAACATGTACATGCCCCACAGTCAGGTTTCGATCAGCCCCGACGACCGTGGATTCCTCTTCGCCGACGGTGTTTACGAGGTGGTAAGATGGTATGGCGGCTTCTTCTTCGACATGGAAGGCCATCATGCAAGGCTCAGAAGAAGCCTGCACGAACTGAAAATAAAATGGGACGGAGAAGATCTTTTCCCTGAAATTGCAGAAAAACTGGTGCGGATAAATGATCTCGGCGATAAGCCTGCACTGGTATATTTTCAGGTCACACGCGGCGCCGCACCCCGAACCCACACCTTTCCCTCTCCTCCCGTTCCACCCACTGCATACGGATTTGCAAAGACTTTTACACCCGAATCGGCCGGCAGGGAGAACGGAATAAAAGTAATGCTGAAAAAAGAGATGCGATGGGCAAGATGCGATATCAAATCTGTCGCCCTTCTTCCAAATACCATGTGCTTTGAAGAGGCAACGGCTGCAGGATTCGGCGAATGCATCTTCATAAGAGACGGTTACCTGACGGAAGGTTCGCATTCAAACATCTTTTTTGTAATGGATGGAACCATATACACCCATCCCGAATCGGAAGCAATCCTTTCGGGAATAACCCGGAAAAATGCAATCAGGGCTGCCTCTGAGTGCGGTATACCTCTGGAGGAAAAGGCCATTCACGTAAATGACCTGCCACGGATAACTGAAGCCTTCATCACAAACACGTCTGCCGAAATAACCCCCGTAACAGCCTTCAACGATATGCCTGCCGGTAACGGCAGACCCGGGCCGGTCACCCTGCAGCTTGCCGGAAAGTTCAGGGAAATTGTGAACTCTTACTCCCGTCTTTAACCATACAGCAGGGGAAGTTTTCTATATTTGCACAAATTTTCCCGAACAAAATGTCAGAAACAAACTTAAGCGAACAGGAGATTATCAGGCGTCAGGCGCTTGAAGAGATCAGGAAACTTGGCATCGACCCGTACCCTGCAGCCGAGTATAAAACCAATGCTTACGCAAGGGATATCATTGATAATTATTCTGAGGAGAAGAATAATTACCAGGATGTCTCCATGGCCGGCAGGATAATGTCGAGACGCATTATGGGGAATGCTTCCTTTGCGGAGATAATGGATTCCACGGGCAGAATACAGATTTACCTCCGCCGCGACGATATCTGCCCCGGCGAGGACAAGACCCTTTACAACACTCTTTTCAAACGGCTGCTCGACATCGGAGACATAATCGGGGTGAAAGGTCATGTGTTCAAAACCCAGGTCGGTGAGATTACCGTTCATGTCAGAGAACTGACTCTTTTAAGCAAATCGCTTCACCCGCTGCCGGTGGTAAAGGAAAAAGACGGCGTATTGTATGATGCTGTTACGGACCCGGAGTTCCGTTACAGGCAGAGGTATGTTGATCTGATTGTCAACCCGCAGGTGAGGGATGTTTTCAGGAAGCGCACCCTGCTGGTGCAGTCAATGCGCGAACTGTTCAATTCGAGGGGTTACCTCGAGGTCGAAACCCCGATCCTTCAGCCTATCCCCGGAGGCGCCAATGCAAGACCGTTCATCACACACCATAATGCACTTGATATCCCACTGTACCTCAGAATAGCAAATGAACTTTACCTTAAAAGGCTCATCGTCGGAGGCTATGAGGGCGTTTATGAATTTGCGAAGGATTTCCGGAACGAGGGAATGGACAGAACCCATAATCCCGAGTTTACGGTAATGGAAATCTACATCGCCTACAAGGACTATAACTGGATGATGTCTTTTACCGAGGAGATAATTGAGAAAGTGGCCCTCGACCTCCATGGTACAACTGAGATTACCTACGGCGACAAAAAAATAAACCTGAAGCCGCCGTACAGGCGCGTTGCCATGCCCGACCTTATCAGGGAGGTAACGGGAGTGGATGTAACCGTTCTTGATGAAGGTGAGTTGAGGAAGACATGCGACAGGCTTGGTATCGAACATGATCCGACCATGGGCAAGGGAAAGCTTATCGATGCCATCTTCAGCGAAAAATGCGAACATCTGCTGGTGCAGCCAACTTTTGTTATTGATTACCCGGTGGAGACCTCCCCCCTTACAAAGATGCACCGCAGCAAACCCGGCCTCACTGAACGGTTTGAGCTGTTCATAAACTGCAAGGAGATTGCCAATGCCTATTCCGAACTTAACGACCCCATCGACCAGATGGAAAGGTTCAGGGAACAGCTGAGGCTGTCGGAGAAGGGCGATAATGAAGCAATGTTTATAGATCACGACTTTGTGCGCGCCCTCGAATACGGCATGCCCCCCACCTCGGGCATGGGCATGGGCATCGACAGGCTTACAATGCTGATGACCAATCAGCCCTCTATACAGGATGTCCTCTTCTTTCCGCAGATGAAACCTCTTGTTCAGAAACCCAGGGAAGAGAGTACCACCGAGCAGTTTACAGAGGCAGGTGTGCCCGCCGAATGGGTCGAACCTCTCAAAAAACTCGGCTTTCTTACAGTAGCTTCCTTAAAGGAGGTCGAAAAACCAGGCAAACTTGCCAATGACCTTAACGGCTATAACAAGAAAAATAAACTCGGACTGGCAGGTCTTAGTCCCGAAGCTGTTGAAAAATGGATCCGCTGAGGGATGATTATATTATTAAGGTAAAAGAGGTTAGGAAATCCTTTAAGACGGTTCAGGCTGTAAAGGGGGTCAGCATGGCTCTCCCCGCCGGAAAATTTGTAGCCCTCCTGGGACCCAACGGAGCCGGGAAAACAACCCTTGTGGAGATGATTGAGGGCATCCAGAAACCCGATTCAGGCGAAATAGTCATTGCCGGCATGAAATGGAAGGATAACGAGGATGAACTCAGGAGAATTATCGGCATCTCTCTCCAGGAGACAAGATTCATTGACAAATTAAGGGTAACGGAAACTCTTTTACTCTTTGCCTCCTTCTTCGGGCTGGGAAAGAAAAGGGTTGAAGAAATTATTGAACTTGCCGGTCTGCAGGAAAAACGAAAATCGTACGTCGTTAACCTTTCGGGCGGACAGCGCCAGAGGCTTGCACTCGGACTGGCCCTCATTAACAAACCTTCCGTACTTCTGCTGGATGAACCGACAACAGGGCTCGATCCGAATGCCAGGCACGAAATATGGGATATTCTTAAAAGGCTCAGGTCGGAAGGCAATACCTCGATGATCCTTACCACGCATTACATGGAAGAGGCAGAGACGCTCTGCGACCATATTATCATTATGGACAGCGGTGTCATCCTTAAAGAGGGCTCCCCCGAACAGCTTCTCGAAAATGAAAGCGGGGAAAAAACCGTTGAGTTCACTCTCGACAATATGCTTATCCCCCCCGATATCAATCAGCCCGGAATGCCTTTCAGAATCATTCGTGAAGCCTCGGGTGAAAAAGCAAGGGTGATGGTCAGAGACCTTGATACCGAAATACCTCTCTTCCTTTCCTTCCTGAAAGAGAAAGGGCTTCGGATAAAGCACATGGAGTGCCGCCGGCGCACCCTCGACGATCTTTTTATCTCACTGACGGGAAGGAGGATCAATGAATAATATCCTCAGACCATATCAGCTCCTTCAGCTTACCAAAGCGTTTTCCCTCGAGCTGCTCCGGGAACCCGGTGTGCTTTTCTGGGGAATACTCTTTCCCGTGCTGATGGCCCTCGGACTCGGTTTTGCCTTCACCAAAAAACCGGTAACTCTCAGGAAAGTGGCAGTTATTGAAACGGCATCACATGCCGACTCATCAGTAAAATCCCTTCCGTTCCATAAGTGGCTGGAAATAAACAGCATTAAGGAAGCAGGGAAAAAACCGGTTGATTATTCATGGAAGGCGGAGTTTAAAGATAACCAGCTGGGCGATTACATATTCCTTTTTTACAGGATGGAGTGGGATGAGGCGGTAGTAATGCTTAAAAGAGGTACCGTTAGCCTTATGGTTGACGATTCCGGAGGTAAGACTGAGTATCATTTCGACCCGCTCAATTCGGAGGCACATCTTACCTATATGAAACTGGCAGCACTTGCCGGTGATGATTCAGCCTCAGTTGCGGGAGTCCGGCCGCAGTCATCAGTACGCCCGATGACAGTGCCGGGGACGAGATACATCGATTTTCTTCTGCCCGGTCTCATTACCATGGGTGTAATGATGTCGTGCATGTGGGGCATAAGCTATGGTATAATTGAGAAGAGATCGAAAAAGCTGTTAAGGAGAATGGTTGCCACGCCGCTGAAAAAGTCTCACCTCCTGATGGCACTCATAACGGTAAGGATAGTAATGAATTTCATTGAAGCAATTATCCTTCTTCTGTTTGCTATGCTGATTTTCGATGTGAAAATCCAGGGCAGCATCATGTCGCTCATCGCTCTCTATTTTGCAGGCAATGTGGCCTTTTCGGGTATTGCAGTGTTTGTTTCGTCGCACACCTCAAATACCGAGGTGGGGAACGGCCTTATCAATGTGGTTGTTATGCCGATGATGGTTTTGTCGGGGATATTCTTCAGTTATCAGAATTTTCCCGACTGGAGCCTTCCGGTAATCAGGAATCTGCCGCTTACAATAATGACCGACGGGGTGAGAAGCATCTTTAACGAAGGAGCCGGTTTTAATGAAATCTTCTTACCCGCCGCCATCCTGCTGGTTACCGGAACCCTGTTTTTTGCAGCAGGACTGAGGATTTTCAAATGGCATTAAGCGGCTTTACAGTAAAATACCACTCTTTCTTATTTTCCCCTTTATAATTTTGATCCGGCATCTCCGTGCGTGATCCCCGGGATGGACCGTGCAGGAACATTCTATTACCGGCAAATAAACTATTTTCTTGTTTGATGCATCACTCCGGTTAAAATTGTGTCTTTATACTGAAAAATAAAACAAAAGAAAGATGAAAACCAGAAGAATCTTAATCACTTTAACCGCTCTTATCCTCCTTACGGCATGTGTTGATGCCCAGTTTTACAGGTCGGTACGGGGCAACGGGAATGTTGTGACAAAGGAGAGGCCGGCTTCTTATTTTGACGGTGTGAGGGTAAGTACGGGTATAGATGTTTACCTCAGCCAGGGTGACAGGGAAAGCATAAAGGTTATGGCCGACGAGAACCTTCATGAGTACATTGTAACCGAAATAAAGAACGGCATTCTTCATGTTTACTTCGATAATGTATCCATCCGCGATGCAGAAATGAAAAGGGTTTATGTGACAATTAAGGATGTAAAATCGCTGAAGACCAGCAGTGCCGGCGATATTATCGGAGAGACACCCATAAAATGCAATGATATTTCGCTGGCTTCGAGCAGTGCAGGAGATTTAAGGCTTGAACTCTATGCCGCAAATGTAAATGTCAGCATCAGCAGTTCCGGAAACATTAAGCTTTCGGGGGAAGCCGACAGGCTTGATGCAGGCCTCAGCAGCGCGGGCGATCTTAATGCCTTCAATTTCAGGGTTAAGGAAGCAAAGGTAGATGTATCAAGCGCAGGGGATGCGGAAGTTTATGTAACGGAAAAACTTACTGCACATGCTTCGAGCGCAGGGGATATACTATATACAGGCAATCCCGGGTATGTTGATGCGCGTTCATCAAGCGCGGGAAGCATAAGGAAAAGGTAGGGTCGCAGGGGATTTGCTCCATTTCAGTTAAGCTGCCGGGAACATTATACGGCAGCTTTTTTTATCTTTGTATCAGCAACCGGCAGCAAAGCCGGAAAATCTTAAAGGTTTACATACAGAGCCCGCAGAAGGCACTGGTTGCCAATGTGGAAAACTAATAAAACCGTTTGATATGAAAGAGACTATAAGCATCAGCCTGAAGGGAATTGAAGGTTTCCTTTCTCTGGAAGAGATTGCCGCTCATTCAAAAGCATCAGTCAGGCTGCTCGGGCAGCTTGTTTCGGGTACAGGCCCCGGCAGTGACTTTCTGGGCTGGCTCAGACTTCCCGAAAACATCGCAGGGCAGATTGCGAGGATTGAAAAAGTGGCAAAGCAT
>Ga0116185_1005044_pt1 | contig 10534 bp, 6 predicted proteins | sample AD_JPNNA7_MetaG_FD_89754 | JGI IMG/M metagenome (GOLD analysis project Ga0116185, IMG submission 89754) | Active sludge microbial communities of municipal wastewater-treating anaerobic digesters from Japan - AD_JPNNA7_MetaG | ecosystem: Engineered > Bioreactor > Anaerobic > Digestate | place... | reverse complement strand
TGAACGCATCGCGTACTACACCATGCGCCTCGGCGGGTCGTCGTACACCAGGGTCCTCATCTTCCTGTGGATCGCTCACGTCATTCTCGGTGTTCTTACTCCTTCGGGAACGGTGAGGGTCTCTATGTTCATCCCCATCATGGCCGGCATCGTGGCTGCATACAAGGCCCCGATCAACAGCAAGTTCGCCGCGAATTTGCTCATGCATGTTTACTGGGGCTCCATCCTCGGCTCGACCCTCTGGTACACCGGGAGCAACATCAACCCCACGGCAATGGGAATTCTCGAGTCCGTCACCGGATATGCGCCCTCATTCGCCATATGGTTTACCTGGCAGATCATCCCGTGTCTGGTCTTTGCAGTAGGCTCCTTCATTCTCATTCAGCTCGTCCTGCCTCCGGAGAAGGAGATCATCGCTAATGCCGGAAGCGTCACCACGATCGATGACAAGATCAAGACCATGGGCAAAATGAAGGCAGAGGAGTGGAGGGCGCTCTTCTTCTTCGCCGGTGCGATCATTCTGTGGATCACCGAGCCTTTCCACGGCGTTGACACCGCCTGGGTGGCCATCATGGTGGGCATCCTCCTCTTCCTGCCCGGTGTGGGCGTTCTCAGTGAGAAGGCGATCAAGGCCGTTGCCTGGGACACGATCCTTCTTCTTGGCGTGGCCCTGGGAATCGGCGGCATCATGAGCGCCGTAAAGCTCGACGACTGGCTCATTTCTACGCTTTTGAGCCCGATCCTTGATCCCATGCTTGGCATGGGACCCATCGGCATCGCTCTGGGCATTGCCATCTTCGTGTTCCTGGTCCACTTCCTGGTGGCCAGTGCCAGTGCGGAGACCGCAATGCTCACCCCGCTGCTCGTTAAGTATTCGGCGGTGAAGGGGATCAGCGGGTCGCTTGCAGCCATGGTAACAGCACGCTCCGCCATGAACATCTTCATCTTCCCCTACCAGACGACCCCGCTCGTGGTTCTCTGGGGTACAGGGTATATGGACATGAAGACGTGCCTCAGGGGATTCGGCATCATGGCAGTCTGGCAGCTCATCTGGATCTGCATGTCTGCCCCGTACTGGAACTGGATAATGAACGTCGTGAAGTAAGAAAGTACGAAGGAGAGTAAGCGCACAACAGCAAGGACCATGAAACTCAAAACTTCGATTGGAGGAAATTATCTATGAAGCGTGTAACGTGCCTTATCGTTACAATGGTTGTTTTGGGGTTGATCGTCGGGACGCCGATGGTGTTTGCGGACAACAAAACTACGACCGCGACGGTCGTCAAGGTTGGTGACGGCGGAAAGGCCATCACCGTAAAGGACAAGTACACCGGCAAGACCATCACGTCCAAGATAAGCGCCAAGAGAACGAACATCTTCCGTGGAGACAACAAAATCAAGGCCGACGGCCTTAAAGCGGGCGATGAGATCTGGATCACCTACTGGCCGAACGAGAAGGAAGGCAACGAGGCGTTCCTGATCAAGACCGAGCCGAACATCGAAAAAGAAAAGCAGAAGCTGATCGAGACCATCTGCTACGCCTCGCGCATCATGGCGAACGAAGGCCTTATGGACTTCTCGGGCCATATCAGCGCCAGGATCCCCAACACCGATACCTTTTTCATCTTCCCGTCCCAGAAGGGCAGAGACGAGTATGTTCCCTCCGATTTCTGCATTGTGAGGGTTTCCGACTGCAAACAGATCTATGGCGAGATGGCAGTTCCACAGGAGACAGTCATTCATGCGGCTATCTACAAAGCCAGGCCGGAGATCAATTCGGTAATCCATACCCACGGCCATGACATCATCCTGACCACCATGGTCGGCGCACCCTTTGACATCGTGTGCGGCCATGCCGCTATCTTCGGCGGCAGGGTGCCGGTGTATCCCGACGCGGAAAAGCTCACCACCTGGGAGCAGATGAACGACGTGCTCAAGATTATGGGCAACAGGAGGGCGGTCTTACTGAAAGGCCACGGCTCCATCGTGGCTGAAGAAAGCGCGGAAGCAGCCACCCTTGCAGCGTTCCACCTCCAGGAAAATGCATCGCTGCTGAAAGAAATCCTTGCCATCGGCAAGCCGACTCCTCTGTCCAAGGACGAGATCAAGAGGGCGGCGGACAATACGTACCGGCCCACCAGCATCGAGAAGAGCTGGATCTACTTCATTGACAAGGGCAAGAGAGCGAAGATCTTCTGGAACAATTAAACGAGAGCACAAGACCCATGCCCGTGCACAGGTCAACCATGAAAAACCTGTAAGGTTGGGCACGAACGGTGCCTGCAGTTCTCATGTGCGGCTGCAGGCACCGTTCATCACCTGTGCATGAATCAGCACACGTTCTTCCAATAACCTGAATGCAACCGGATGCCGGATATGAAATCTGCAGTACGGCACCCTGAAGATTGACGAGACATTCATCGACGAATATTTTGTGGAGAAAAGAGTAATGAGCTCAAACAGTGAGTCCCGCGCCTCCATGAAGACCCTGATCCTTTCTTTATATGCCCCCTCGTCCATATTCTCAATCTGCCATGGCTTCCTCATTCCCATTCTCCCTTTGTATCTCATCAGCATCGGCGCATCCTATGGAATGGTCGGACTCGCGCTTGCCGGCGAAGGCGTCGGCATGATCATCGGCGACATCCCGGCGGGAATGCTTCTCCGGCGTTATAATCATAAATGGGTCATGATCGTCGGGCTCGCCAGCCTGACCGTATCAGTCCTCGCGCTCATCCTCGATATCAATGTTTTTACCGTGATCTTCTTCAGAATTATTGCCGGTTTCGGCTCAGCCCTGTTCAGCGTGTCCCGGCATGCCTATGTGGCCGACATAAGCAGGTTGGGTAACCGCGGGCGGATTATCTCCGTTTTCGGCGGGCTGATGCGGGTAGGCGATCTTATCGGACCGGCAGTGAGCGGGGTCGTCGCCGCAGCCTTCGGTATGGATTCGGCGTTCATCCTGTTCGGCGTGGCGTGTACTGCCGCGCTCGCCATGATTTATCTCTACACTCCGCAGTCATATACACCCTCCGATCAGCAGGAATGTGCGACGGGAAAAGAGACGGGAAAGAAGAACCATCTCTGGGATACTATAAAAAACAACTATTACGTGCTCCTTACGGCCGGATCCGGGCAGTTTTTCGTCCAGATGATCCGGCAGGCCAAGCTTTCCATTATCCCTCTGTATGCCTCGCAGGTGCTCGACCTGGATGTACAGGCGGTCGGGTTCATCATGAGCATCGCGCAGGTGTTCGACATCGTGCTCTTTTATCCTGCAGGCGTGATCATGGACCGCTGGGGGAGAAAATTTGCGATCGTTCCCAGCTTCTTCATCCAGGCTGTCGGCATGGCGCTGGTTCCTCTGTCCACGGGCTTCTCGAGCCTGCTCCTCGTGAACAGCATCATCTCTTTCGGGAACGGTTTGAGCTCCGGCAGCATGCTGACCATCGGTGCCGACCTGGCACCCAAGGAGTCACGGGGAGAGTTCCTCGGCTTGTGGCGGCTTATCGGCGACGGCGGCAAAACGGGCTCCCCGCTGATCGTCGGAGCCATCGCCGAGGTCGTGTCCCTTCCCGTTGCCGCCATCGTCATGTCCGGAGCAGGATTCATATCCACGCTCATTAACATCTTCCTGGTTCCGGAGACGCTGAAAAAACCAGCGCCTGCAGCCAAGAAGCCCGTTGCATGACCCGGAAAACGAGTGAAGCATGAACGGTACAGGGACACAAAGACATATAAACAGGTTCAACACAAAGATCGTGATGAACGTGCATCGAAAATGCAAGAAAGGCGGTATGACGGCATGAAACAGTATACATGCGACGTTCTGGTAATCGGGGGAGGAGGAGCTGCCGTGAGGGCAGCCATAGAAGCCGCACGGCTCAATCCCGACAGCAATGTCCTCCTCGTGGACAAGGGGCGGTTCGAGCGAAGCGGGACAAGCCCCTTAAGCCTTCACGGTCTCACAACGGTGATCCATGAATCCGATTCCGAGGATATCCTCTATGAGGATATCATGAGAACCGGGGGCGGCATGTCAGACAGCGGACTTGTCTGCCGAGCTGTCGGTGAAAGCAGATACGAACCCGCCAGACTCGAAGAATACGGTGTTCGCTTTGTGAGGGTCGAGGACGGCAGGTATGATCTCTACCGCGGAGCAGGACATTCGGCGCCCCATGGCCTGACCTTCGATGAAACCGAAAACGGCATCAATTTCGTGGCCGTCCTCGGCAAGGAGGCCTGGAAGCGAGGGGTCCACATCATAGAAGAAGTCATGATAACCGACCTCATCGTCTGCGAGAATGAGGTCCTCGGTGCGGTCGGCATCTCCCTGGGCAGGGAGCTGCACGTGTTCAGTGCAGGGGCCGTGGTACTGGCTGCCGGGGGGGCAAACAGCATATACCCGAATGTCGTTCCCCGCATAGCCCATCCCATGTACCGGACCACCGGCGACGGCTTCGGCATTGCCCTGCGTGCCGGGCTTTCCCTCGTGGACATGGAGTTTGCAAATTTCCGTGACACTCCGCCGGCTGCAAGGCTCGGAGGGAGACTGATCAATGCGGAAGGTTGTGCGTTCATGGAACGCTACGAGCCGGAGCGCAAGGAAAAGGCACCGCGCGGAAACGTGGTGGAGGCCATCTACCGGGAGATGCAGGCCGGCCGAGGCCCCATCCACATCGAGGTCGACTCGGAATGCGAACGGAATGCACAGTTTCTTCCCGAAGAATACAAGGCCTATGTCCGGGCCTACAAAGAAGGCAAGAGACCTCCCGTAACCATCATGTTTCAGAGGCTCCTGGGGGGCGCGACAATGAATCCGGATGCCTCCACCGAGATAGACGGCCTCTTCATTGCAGGTGAAAATGCAGGCGGGTTTCACGGTGCAGACCGGCTGCAGGGAGCGGCCTTTCTCGAAACCCAGGTTTTCGGCCGCCTGGCAGGGATCGGAGCAGCCGAATATGCCCGCTCCGGGGAACGAAAAAGCCTGCCGGATGCAAAGGTGAAAGAGCTCTGCAGCCGTGTTGAATCGGTCTTCCAGAAAAAAGAAGGCAAGTGCGCATCGAAGATCCTCACGTACATCCAACGCCTGACCTGGAACTTTGCAAGCATCGTTCGCGATGAAGCAGGTCTGAAGACAGGGCTCAACGGAATTTCAATGGTTCACAGAGACCTCGAGCAGGCTGTCGGCTCCCATGCCTTTGAAGTTCTCGAGGTCATGAATCTGGCCCTCACGGCCGAATCCGTTCTCCGTGCGGCCCTGGAAAGGCGTGAATCTCGAGGGACCCACCGGCGCAGCGATTTTCCCGGCATCCGACAAGAACTGGCAGGCAAGCATACGTCCATCCGATATAATACCGACGGAACAATAGTCTCATCGCTTATACCCATCTAATACCTTCATCTCAGGTAAAGCAGGAGGACGGCCCCTCCTGCTTTACACCCTTTTTGTTCATTGGATTGGGTATCCTGAAGGATTTTCTGATCTCGGGCAATCGAACAGGCAAACGGGTATACGAATTCTCTCTGCAGATTTTGATAAATGGTGCTATGCCCGGTAGCCGAGCTTTACAGACAGATCACGAGTGAATTTCAGGAGGATTTTTACAAACTTCGGCAAGTTCTTATCGCTCAGATCGCTGGACAACCCTATGATATCGATTGCGGCAACGACCTTTCCGCTGACGTCTCTGACAGGGGCGGCAATAGCCCGGATCGAGGGATGCCACTCCTCGTCGTTCAATGCCCATCCCATCTCCCTGACCTTGCTCAGTTGCTTCCTGAATTGCTCAGGGTTGGCAATGGTCTTGTTTGTTGTCTTGATGAAAAGGGTACTATCGATGATCTTATCGATCTTCTCTTTGTCTTCCCAGGCGAGGAGGGCCTTGCCCATCGCGCTGGCGTGGAGAGAAATTCTCTTTCCCTCCCAGGCATTCAGCCGAACCGGGTTCGCGCCTTCTATGTGGGTGAGATACACCCCCTCGTTTTCATCCAGCACGGCCATGTGGCAGGCGAGCTTTGTCTTTTCCGCCATGGCCTTCATAATCGGGATTGCCTCAGCCCTGAGGTCGAATTTCTTCATGGCAAGATTCCCCAGCTCATAGAGACGCAGGCCGAGACAGTACTTCATGCCGTCCTGGGTGCGTCTGATGTAACCACGGGGCTCGATCGTGCTGAGCAGCTGATATGCACTGCTCTTCGGCAGGCCCAGCTCCGTGTAGATTTCTACAAAGGTAGCCTCGCCTCTGGCTGCAAGAAATTCCAGGATGTCAAATGTCCTTTTGACGGCTGGAACGATGTACGGCGTCTTTTTATTCATAGTATTCTTGCTTTATACATGATTTCTCCCCGGAATGCAAGTTCAAAATAATGAACATTGGTTTTATATATTGATCTTCTTCTATCGAACACATTAATAAACGTCAACTCTCCGCTGCCTGAGCCGGCGAGGAAAGAGACGAGATGGATTCACCGGGAGGGTGGATCCGCATTGCTTGGAAACTCAGAGGATGATAGCGCTGATCCCTATGGCCGGCCTTCTTTGTCAGCTTGCATCATTCGAAAAAGGGAAGACGCGTTGCGGAGCCGCCGGGTCCGTTCTTTCATGGGTTGCCATGCAGCCCGATGCGATGAACCGGCTCGGATGAGATCAGGCCATAGGGCTCTGTGTAAATAATCGGGCAGCAACGTGGCGTTTGCCTACCGTATGACGTTCATTATCCAGTCCCAGTAGGGCGCCATCAGGCATATCCAGATGAGCTGCCATACTGCCATGATACCGAAGCCTCTGAGGCACTGCTTCATGTTCATGTACCCCGTACCCCAGAGAATGATGAACATGGTTGTCTGGTAGGGAAAGATGAAGACATTCATGGCGGAGCGTGCCGCAACCATGGCAGCAAGGGTGACACTGACACCCTTGAGGTGGGCATACTGGACCAGCAGCGGGCTTAAGATCGCGGTTGTTGCTGCTGCACTGGCTATCAGGAAATGAACCACGAACACGAACAAGGTAATGCCGAGAGCGAGGCCGATGGGCCCGATGCTTATCAGAGGATCCAGAATGGGGCTCAAGAGTGATTTCGTCAGCCACGTATCGAGCCTTACCGCCTTCATGATACCGTCGATACCGAGCGCGATGCCGAGGAGGAGGATTGTATCCCAGGATATGTTCTTGATCGCTTTCTCGCCGAGAACCCCGACACCGGGCAGGAAAAGGAGGATGCCCACCAGAATGGCCACCCAGGCGGTGTCGATGCTGTGGAAAGGCTCGGTGATCCACAGAACGACCGCCAGGGCGAAGAATGCGAGGGCTTTCTTTTCGGCGGTAGTCATGGGGCCCATTTCTTTGAGCTTTTCATCGATTGCCGTGATGCTGCCTGCATGTGCGATGATCTCCTTTTCCGGAGGCAGGACGAGCTGGATGAGGACGAAGGAACCTGCTGCCATGACCAGACACGGGAAGATCTGCCAGACGAACCATACGGCGAATGAGGGTGAATACCCGATGACGGATTCGAGGTTCCCCATGGCCGTGGGGTTGATGTTGCTCCCGGTATACCAGAGGGTCGACCCGAGGATGGAGCCCCAGTACACATGCATGAGCAGATTGGCTGCAAATCTGCTGTTCGTCGAGGCGCCGTAAGCGGCCAGAATGCCTCCCATGATGGGGATGAACATGGAGACCCTCACCGTCCCCGAAGGGGTGAGCACTCCAAGAATTGTAGCAGCAATCCATAAGAATATAAGGACCTTGGTATATGAGGACCCGCCGAGGCGCATGGTGTGGTAGGCGATGCGTTCAGCGACTCCGGTCTTGACGGTTGCCTGGCCGAGCAGGAACGCCCCCATGATCAGCCAGACCGTCGACTTGGTGAAGCCGCCGAAGGCCACCTTGGCAGGAACTGTCTTGCCGCCGATGATAACGACCAGGAGCATTGCCCACAGCACGGCGGCCAGCCCAACGGGAAGCACCTCGAAAATCCACAGGATCACCATGAACACGAACAGCGCAAGCGTTATCTGCGCATCATGGGGAAGCCCGCTTATCGGCAGGTGAGCAACGATAAGGGCGGCGAGGATGGCGACCCCGAACCACATGAGCGGGCGATAAGGGTGTGAGGTTGATGTTATATTCTTGCAGTTCGCACTATCTGCCATCTGAATTTCCTCCTGTCGCGTCATCTCTCGGGGTTTAAAAAGGCTTCAACCCCGCTCGTTGCCTCTAACCATCCAGTAAGCTTAGATAGTATTCGCCCTGGCACAGCCGCCTTTTTACCCTCTGTTCGGTGGCGACGGCCTTGAGTGATGAGGGGTATGCGGGAAGAGGTTTCTCTGCCGGCGGCGCAGTGACGCCGAGCAAGGGGATGATGGATTGCCTGCGGCATCCATGACCGAGATAGAGATCTGATTTTGCTTCGCGCACCCGGGCGCTGACATGATCACGGCAGTCGGCGAGGCCGAGCTTTGTCAAGCCCAGGCATCCGTCGGCCGCCCTGACCTTCAGCTCCTCCACCCCATTTTGGACAACTGCTACGGTATCTGCTATAGACCTCCGGCTTATCCACCATACATCCTTCAATTTCTATACCATTAGACCCATCGTTTCTCCCCTCCGATGGTTCTATATATTGACCATTAGTTCTGTGTATCGATTTTGTCCAGCCCTGTCAAGGATAAAGATTTTCTCTGTTTTTATCTCAGGGCAATGGCTTTCTGCGGGCAGATTTCCTGGCAGCAGAAACAGGTAACGCACGCCTCGGCATTCACCGCGGGAAGGCCGTCGTTCATGGACAGGGCCGATGCCGGGCACTGATCGATACAGGACCCGCAGCCTGTGCACAACTCCTGTTCAACGTGCGGGCGCACATGCGTCCGATCATGGATCAACGCTTGTGACGCCGCATTCCTGTGAACCGCATCACCGCTGAGCGGGGGGAGCTTGAAATCGGAAAGCGGTTTCAGCTCGCCGATGATCTCAATCTCCTCCATGCCATAACCGCCCAGACCCGCCTCTTTTGCCCTTTGGAGAAATCGCAGCCGGGAGGGATCGCATCCCGCCATCACCGCCATAACGGCATCGACGGCAACGGCATTGTCGGACGCCAGGATCAGGCCTATTTCCCTGAGGTCCGGTGAGGCCGGACCGTTTCCCTCCATGCCCACGACAGCATCGATTATGAACAGATCAGGTACGCGGAGACGGAACACATCCACCAGCATTTCATGAAAGCGCTCGGGGCTTCCCGCTGCCTTGTGGAGGTGGGCTTTTTGCGCGCCCGGCAGAATGCCGTAGCTGTTTTTCACAGCCCCGCTGATAACCGTCAGGCCGTGGGTCTTGAATTTGGGCAGGCTGATGACGACATCGGCCTCCTTGACGATTCTGGAAACGTGCACGTGATCCTTGTACAGGGGATTGAAATCCATCTTCACCGTATCGTTTCCGATGTTGCGGTAATACCCTTTTGCCGCTTCCATCAGCCCCGTCTTTCTGAAGCATTCCTCATTTTCTCCATAGTTGAACATCCCGGGGTTATCGCCGACTACAATCGATGCCGTGCCCATAGCCTCGACCTTTTCCACTACGGCACGAAGCACTGCGGGGTGCGTGACAATGCCCTCCTCGGCACGTGAAGCTCGGAGAACATTAGGCTTGATCAGGACTTTCTTCCCTTGAAGATCAAGGGGGAAAATCTCGAAGACCCTCTCCACGGCATCGCGGACATTCCCATATGCGGCCTCATGTATCAGTACTGTCGGCATAGGCAGACCCTTGAGGAATGCCCACGATGGGCATACCGTCGAGCTTTTAAAAATTTTGAAAGACGAACTGCCACCTTTCCCTCCACTGGTTTTCTGCTCACTGTGTTGATTTATCTTCGTAAAGATTAATATGGTAAACCCTAGTTTTATATATTGATATTCTTCGTATAAATAAATATCCTTGCCGAATCAAGCCAAATATATCAGTATGCCCGGAAAAGGCTGTATGAATCAGGGTCAAACCTCTATTATTTGCCTTGACAAGGAATTATCATTTCACTATATTGAACTTCTAGATAAAATACTGAACCGCGGAAGTGGGGGATTTATCCGCTGAACAGGGAAAGCTTGATAAGAGATTCCCGCCTTCCCCCGCGGAGGAGAACTCCGGTGAGTGAACAGGGCAGGGATTTTAAGATTCACGGAATCATCTCCAGGGCGTCATCCGGCATCCTCGGCACGGGATGCGCGGGAATGAAAGGAGCTGCCGCCGGCATGAGCTGATCACCAGCTGCTTATTCCTCAGAAGCCAAAGAGCCTAGGGCTCAATGCATCTTACAGCACAGAAAAAAATTCAGCAGGAGGAGAGAAAAAATGAGGAAATGGGGCGTTATATTGTTGGCATCGTTTTGGGTTTTTATGCTTTCCGTGCCGGTGTTTGCATTTGAGAGCATATTTGGAGGGGAGTGGAACACCCGGGCGTACCTACAGAAGGATTTCACCGGGGATGATTCGGGGGCTTTGGATCTGCAGATGGTAGACACGCAGACCC
>Ga0116185_1005041_pt1 | contig 10537 bp, 10 predicted proteins | sample AD_JPNNA7_MetaG_FD_89754 | JGI IMG/M metagenome (GOLD analysis project Ga0116185, IMG submission 89754) | Active sludge microbial communities of municipal wastewater-treating anaerobic digesters from Japan - AD_JPNNA7_MetaG | ecosystem: Engineered > Bioreactor > Anaerobic > Digestate | place... | reverse complement strand
AGTTAACTAATAGTTAAGTTATAGAGATAACATGGCAACAACTGAGGAGATATTTGATATCCTAGGTAATCAGACAAGAAGGATGATATTAGAAATGTTAGCTACATCTCCTTGCTATACAACAGAAATAGCAGAGAGATTAGAAGTTGGTCAAAAGGCCATAAATGAACATCTTAAAATAATGCAAGATTTAGGATTAATAGATTTATTTATTCTAAAACAGAAAAGAGGAAGCCCTAGAAAATATTTCAAGATAAAAGACAACATCAGAATGGAACTTTTTGTAGCGCCAAGGGTATTTGATGCTTCTATTAAAACTGAAGAAATTGATTTAGATTCAATTTTTGAAAGGTATCCAGAATATAAAAAATTTTATGATGATATAAAATTTGATTCCGATATTAGGATAATCAGTAGATCAAAAGAAAATCTAGATTATTTAAAAAATGAATTAATTGAAATTGATAATGCAAAGGCATTCATAGAAAGATCAATTTCAGAGTTAAAAGAAAAAATATTGACAACTATAGAAGATTTAAATCTTGGGGAAAAGGAAAAAAAAATCCTTATTGAAATTGTATTAAAAGAATTATATTCTCCTCAAAGTATTTCTGAGAGTTTAAACTTAAAATTAGACGAAGTAATTGATTCTATTAGAACACTTAGAGAAAGAGGAGTTTTATAGCCTTATTTACTTTTAATTTATTCATCGTCTATCGTTATTATTCATTTTAGGGATCCATTTTACACAAAACTAGGATAATTTTTTAAATTACCTTAGTTTAACTCCAACAGGTGCTATTAATGGCTGAAGATCTTGGGGTTACCATTTCTAGAGACGAAGATTTTTCAGAATGGTATAATCAAATTGTTGTAAAGGCAGGTCTTGCTGATTATTCTCCCATTAAAGGATGTATGGTTATAAAACCATATGGATATGCAATATGGGAAACTATTAAGGATTTTCTTGATAAAAGGATTAAAGATACAGGACATGAAAATGCATATTTTCCATTATTTATTCCTGAAGAATTTTTTGAGATGGAAAAAGAACATGTAGAAGGATTCACACCTGAAGTTGCTTGGGTGACTCATGGTGGGGACATACCTCTTGAAAGAAAGCTTGCAATTAGACCAACTTCTGAGACTATCATGTATTCAATGTATGCTAAATGGATAAGGAGTTGGCGTGATCTACCTCTTTTGATAAATCAGTGGGCCAATGTTGTTAGGTGGGAAACGAAAATGACAAAACTTTTCATAAGAACTAGAGAGTTCCTATGGCAAGAAGGACATACCGCTCATGCTACAAAAGAAGAGGCTGAAGATGAAGTAAGAAAGATGCTTGATATCTATCGGGAAGTAATGGAATACTTGCTTGCTGTTCCAACTATACCTGGGTATAAAACAGAAAATGAAAAATTTGCAGGCGCAGTCTATACCATGACTGTTGAATCATTAATGGCTGATAAAAAAGCTATGCAGGCTGGTACTTCCCATTTATTGGGTCAACATTTCTCTAAAGCCTTTGGCATTATGTTTGAAGACAAAGACAAAGAAAAAAAATATGTATGGCAAACTTCATGGGGGATGACAACTAGAACTATTGGTACCTTAGTAATGGTACATGGTGATAATAAAGGCCTTATCTTACCTCCAAGAGCCGCTCCAATAAAATTAGTGATTATCCCGATTATTTTCAAAGAAGGTAAAGAAGAAGTAATTAAGAGATGCAAAGAAATTCAAGAATTACTTGGAAAAAAATACAAAGTTAAATTAGATGACAGGGAAGGGTATACTGCAGGTTTTAAATTTAATGAATGGGAATTAAAGGGAGTTCCAATGAGGATAGAGATTGGTCCCCGGGATGTTAAAGAAAACAAAGCCGTTATTGTAAGGCGTGACAATTCCCAGAAAATCTTTGTATCAATGGATAATCTTGTCCAAGAAGTAGATAAAATTTTGGAAGATATTCAGAATTCGCTTTTTTCCAATGCTAAAGAGTTTTTAGAAAAAAATACATTTTTACCTAAAGACTACAGGGAATTGTCAGATATTTTGAATAATCAAAGAGGAATTGCAAAAGTTAGTTGGTGTGAAAAAGGTGTTTGTGAAGAAAAAATCAAAGAAGATACCGGTGCTACTTCTTGTTGCATACCTTTAGACCAGAATGGTTTAGAGAAAAAATGTATTGTGTGTGGTGAAGACGCAAAAAAAGTTATCTTATTTGCCAAACATTACTAAAGGATCTTTGACATATATGGTCCTTCTTTTTTATATTTGAATTTTCTATAGTACTCTCTAGCACCAATGCCAGAGATTATTACCATCTTTTTTAAATCTAATTCTTCTCTTGCAACTTTTTCTGCTTCAAGTAGTAGTTTTTTACCATACCCCTGATGTTGCCATCCAGATTCTTTTTTATCCCCTATTGGAATAAGGCCCCCGTATACATGAAGTTCTCTTACTATTCCAGTAGAAACCTTACGTATTTCCTTTCTATGTGCATATTCTGAAGGCTTTCTTAGCCTGATGTATCCAATCAAAATATCTTTTTTAACATCTTCAAAACTAATAAAATACTCTAATCCATTAGATGCTTCATAAATTTCACGCAATAATTTAATATTTTGAAGATCTGGATAGATTCCTTCTTTATGGGTCTTTCTCCCAACTTCCCGACATCTTATACAATTGCAATGAATATTCCTTTTTTTAAGCTCTTCTTCAATCATTTGCCCAAGATTAGAACGTTTAACGCCTGCTTGAATCAAAGTTGATGGGATATCCCTCTGAATTCTCATTGTCCTTACCCATTTTGGCATGAAATTTTTAATTTTAAGAATGAGTTCCATCGCCTCTTCAGTAGTATATGGTTCATACTCTCCTCGTTTCCACATATCATATAATTCAGTTCCTTCAAGTACAAGACATGAATAAAATTTTACCATATCTGGCATAAAGTCTTGATTAGAGAATATTGTTCTAAATGATTCGATATCCTTCTCAGGTGAGGATCCAGGTAATCCGGGCATCATATGGTAATTAATTTTAAATCCAGAATCCTTAAGAATCCTAGTTGCCTTGACAACATCAGAAACAGCATGACCCCTATTTACTTTTTTATAGATATCATCAGAGATAACTTGAACTCCAAGCTCAACTCTAGTGCCCCCGTACAAAAGCATTCTGTCACAATGCACTTCTTTTGCCCAATCTGGCCTAGTTTCAAACGTCATTCCAATACATCGTATTTTGGACTTCTCATTTAGCTTTTGAGCCATATCTAACGTTAATGGCTCATTCTCCAATATGTGCGATGCAAAATCTTTAGAATTATTTTGACCATTAAATCTAGAGATAAGTGAATTGGTGACATAATTAATATCGTACATATTGTCCAAACTCATTTCGTCTCCTAATGGATCAAAATAATTCATTGCGTTAAGACATTCTCTGATAAAATATTCCTGATAATCAAAAGATTGTGAAGGAAAGGTTCCACCCATAATAATAAGTTCAACTTTATCTATTTCATGACCAGTATTATAAAGCTGTTTTAATCTGTGAAAAGTTTGAAGAAATGGATGAAATCTAAAGCTTAATGCCCTCATTGTTGCAGGCTCTTTCCCAGTGTAGCTCTGAGGGGTGTTAATTGCATCCCCTGGACAATATACACATCTCCCATGTGGGCATTTACTTGGTAAAGGCATTACTGCGATAACAGCAACTCCAGACATAGTTCTTATTGGTCTTTTTATTAGGATATTTACAAATTCTTCTTTCCGTTCTTCTAGACATTCTAATATGTCAGAATTTCTAGGGGTCTTATCTAAGTTAAAATGGGCAGCAATTTCGGATTTTTTTAATTCAAGTTGACGGGAATTTTTTATGTTTCCATTCAAAATTTCTTCAGAAAGCTTTTTGCATGCCTCTTTATAGTCCATAATAGTAGTAGTATACTTAGATTATTAAAATTGACTGTTTCATTTTATGAAACTTTAGTGAAAACCGTTTCAAGATAATGCTTTTATATTGTTTCATACACTAAAATATGTGGTAAAAATGAGTAAAGCAACGAGAATATCTATGCTAATTTTGATTCCCGCGTTACTTTTAACGACGATACCTGTTAGCATACTTTCAGAAGACCACAATACTGCCACGATTTCTGCGATTTTATATCTAGAAAAGATAGATCCAGAAAATCCATACCTCCACCTCGCAAAGGATACGACAACTAGTAATCCAAAAATGTCACTCAATTTTGCATTGAAGGGCATTATTGAAAGCAATAAAGGACAGAAAGAGGAAAATTTGAATAAAGTTTTGGAAATAATGAGTTCGCTTAAACTAATACCAGAAGATAGGAAAGATATGTTTAATGTTTTAATCTTTGAATACAATCTTACTCGCTCACAGAAGTATATTGAAGATTTATCTAAATCTTCTAATCTAAGATATGCTGCAAATTCAAGCGAATATCTAAGACAAGCAAACGAAGATCTTAATATTAGTGCTGGAAGTGGATTGGAAGAAACAGAAGCAAAACTTAAGAAAATATCTGAGACTTACGTGAACAAGTTATCAAATTATTCTAGTCTTTACAAAGAAATGGCCTTAATGTCTTATGATGAAAAGAGATACCTTGCAACTACATTATTTTCAATATATGCTAAAAATGACAATCAACCACTCAATGAATCTTTAGATCTTATCCTATCAAGATTTGAAAATAAGTGGGATTCATTCTTTGGTACAGACGCGTTCAACGATTCAACTTTTAGTCCTGATTCTCTTAAAGAACTCCAAATAAAAGCAATTAAATATGAAGGAGAGGGGAGAACTGATTTTGCAGATGTAATATCAGATTACATTAAATTTCAGGCAATATCCTATACAGAATTTATTAATGCTATTGAGGAGGGAGGACTTTAATGGCAGAAGACGCAAAATGGAAAAAATTTTCTAGAAGATGGGAAAAAAAGGCTAGAGAATACAAACAAAAAAAGGACGAACTAGAGTCGAAATTCAATACCATCAATCAGGAAAATGAAAATCTTAAAAGAGAATTAATTTCTACAAGAGAAGAAAGAGATAAAGTAAAGGAGAGTTTCAAGGAAGTTGAGAAAAAGAGTGGCTTTAGCACTCTTGCCATAGCTATAATTCTCATTCTCGGGATTCTTTTTGCAAGTTCTGTTGCAGGATTGGCATTACTTTACAATACAAATCATACTTTGACTTCGGGTAACTCTAATCTTAATATGGAAGTTTCTTCACTAAAAGGTCAGGTTTCTAAGCTTCAATATGAAAAGAGTTTACTAGAATCAGAAAAAAGTGGTTACCAAAGTGAAATAGTTGATATTGAAAAAGAATTAGAGAAATATAAAGGGGATAGTGATGCAACTATAAGGCTTCTTCAAAGAGAAGTTCTATCACTAACTTCAAAAGCATCGAGACTTGAATCCGATATTAAGTCTAAAGAAGTTACCATAGCATCTCTTCAAAATCAACTTGCAGAGTGTGAATACCGTAATAGATGTTTCACAGTTAGTATAACCCCAGCATCAAGAACAGCAGCTACTGGTTCGGACCACTCCTTAACCTATACAATGTATGTAAATTTTGCAGGGTATAGATGCGGGAAAAGGATTGAGATCCCAATAACGCTTAACTATGACTATAACACTTCAGGAAATATTGATACCTTTGGACTCCAAGCATCATCAGGAAGTTGGTGTTGTAACTAGACTATCTGATATACCTATCTCTTTTTTCACTTATTTTTTTACCATAAATAATCGGGTATTTATCAATTTCTTTCTGTTTATTTTCTAATTTTTTAGAGTAACCAACATGTCCAATTGTATAGACCAAAACTAAAAATAAAACAATTAAAAAAGAGTTAATTAATAAAAGCTGGATCATTTTTTCAGGATAACTCCCTTTAATAATTTCTCGAAGGGATACCCCGATAAAAGAAAGGAGATAAGTAAAAGTGGGAATTTCAACTGAAATCATCAAAGCTTTAAGTTTATCCATGGAAATCTATAGGTGTTATGGCTATAATAAATATAAATATATAGGTTGTAAAATTAAAAATTTAATCTAGATAAGTAATTGAAGATTCTTTTATTTCTGGGATATATGACAAAATATCAGATTTAATAAATTCTTCAAGAGATGACCTATAAGGAGGATTTATTCCCCTAAGCCCTATGCTTATTTTGTCATCTTCATAGGTAATATTTTGTGAAGATACGTCAATCCCCGGGGCTCTGACTTTGAGAATAGTGCTGATTTTATCATTCAAATCTTCAATCTTTTTGATAACTGTTACCTCATATAATAGAGTTTTTCCAGATAATGGATGATTAAAGTCTAATTTGACCCTTCCACTAGATACACTCCTAACAGTTGCCCAAAGCCCATTGATCTCTATTTTTAGTCCGGCCCTTGGAAAAATCCCGTGTTTTTTAAAATCGTTTAAATGCATTAGTTGCAATAAAGAAGGGTCTCTTTTTCCAAATCCTTTTTCAGGGGGGATATCAAAAGTCTTAGTTTCTCCAACTTCTATATCCAATAAAGATTCGTCCAATCCTCTGATAACATGACCTGCTCCAATAATAATCTTTACAGGTTCGTATTTATTGCCTTCGTTATAGATGTTGGCTTGTTTAGCTTTTGTTTCATCAGTTACATCAAAGATTTTACCAGTATCTTTAATTTTTCCAATATATTGTATTTCAACAAAATCTCCGTTTTTCAATGAATCACCTATTTGTCTTCGATTCCATTTTCAGTTAAAAAGAATATTGCTTCACCTTCTGGTAAATTTGGAGAATCAACTAATCTTGCTATTCTTTGTCCACCTTTTCCTTTTCTTAGATATATTCTAATTGTAGACGAGTGGCCCAATATATGCCCCCCTATAGGTCTTGTTGGATCCCCAAAAAAAGCATCAGGCTTTGCTGAAACTTGGTTTGTAACAAATACACAAACATCCTGATTAGATGCAATATTATGTAAAGTCCTTAAATGTCTTGCAAGTTTTTGCTGTCTTTCCGCTAAGGTTCCTCTCCCAACATATTCTGATCTAAACGAAGAGGTAAGTGAATCAATTACAAGTAGCTTAATTTTTTCTGATTCGATTAATTCAACAGATTTTTCAGTGAGTAGCATTTGATGATCAGAATTAAAAGCTCTTGCCACTCTGATTCTACTCAACACTTCAGTTGGATCCAATCCAAGCCCTTTTGCCATCTGAATAATCCTTTCTGGTCTAAATGTGCTTTCAGTGTCTATGAAAATTGCCCCGCCATCAAGTCCTCCCTTTTCAATAGGTAGTTGTACGTTTACACATAGTTGGTGAGCAATTTGACTTTTGCCTGATCCAAATTCACCAAAGGCTTCGCTTATAGCTTGTGATTCGAATCCTCCAGCTATTAGTTCATCAAGTCTTTTACTTCCAGAAGTAATTTTACCAATAAATTTTCTTTTTTCTAGTAGTTCACTAGCAGTTATAAATCCGCCAACATCAGCAGCTTCTCTGGCCGCTTCAATTATCTTAGCGGCAGAACTCTCACCAATTTCAGCGATTTCAAATAACTCTTTTGGAGAAGCTACAGCTATTGACTCAACAGTTCTAAATCCAGCATCCCTTAGCTTTTCCGCTGTTTTAGGCCCTATACCTGGAAGATCTTCCAGATCTTTTATTTTTTCCATTATATCACCATAAAGATTTCTTTAGCTTTGGATATTGGATTAATTTCATCAATCCCGTATCCGTAAAACTCTTTTAAGTTATTATTTTCATAAATTCTGACTTTAATATCATATTCCTTCCAGGGTTGTACTTCCTTTTTAATTTTACCTCTAATACTCCCAAATCCATCATCACAAATGACAATGAAACTGTCCCCATCATTGACTATATGTCTAATCAAAGGACTAATTATGCAATAATCGTTATTTACGAGTTTATCTATTGTTTTGAGGGGTGGATTCTTGATGGATTCAAGAGACGGGATGCCATATTCACCTTTTTCAACAGATGTGGCTTTAATATAAAGCACTTCAGAATCCTTTTCGAGTGTTCCAAGTACTTTTACAGAATCCCCTATAACAAAATTTTTATTTTCTATTTGAACTAGAGAAGTGGGAATGGTGCCTGATTCATCTACGAGTATTAAAAAATCACCTTCAATTCCACCAACTCTGGCAAAGACATTAACACTATCGGATAATTTATAATCAGAGATTTTCTTTTCATGAAATTCTTCTGCTTTAAAAGATTGTATTCTAGATCCAAGCCCAAGATGTGCTTCCAGGCCATTATTGAATTTTATGTTGCATGATTCAAGCCTTACCTTAATCCCTGGAACTAAAGAAGCTAGATAGTCGGCCTTATCATCCCAAAGAACAACTTTAAGTTCATTATTACCATCACTTAGCAAAAATCTGCCTACTTTACCAGTTCCAGTGTCTCTACTAAACGTTTTAAGTTCGTATACTTCCTTGACATACCCTTCAATATCAATGCTCCTCATATCTTCCTTAACATCAGATATTGCGAAGTTGGATGATTCTGATTTTGGGATATCATCTCTTTCATTTTTTTCAACTACAATGTTTGATGAAAAACCAAGATTTAAGTCGACTGAATTCAATCCCATTTTCGAGTAAGCATTTTCAATGGTAATGAGATCGTTTTTTACAAGTGAGTTTAATAATTCTGCTTTTTTATCCCATAATGTGACCCTTATCTCGCCGGTGTCATCCATTATCATGAAACTACCGACTTTTCCTATAGAACCATCTTTTTTAGCAAATTCACGTATGCCAAAAATTGTAGAAATTCTTCCAGTCACATCAATGTTATTCATCTTATCTTCGATATCTCTTATTTTTAATTTTACATAATTGATAGTGGGGTAATCAGAAGACTCACTACCGCCAGAAATAACGCCTTCCTTTCCGAGGCTAATTTCAAATTCATTATTAAATCCTTTTCTTAAGTATCCGTTTCTGATAGTGACAATGTCCCCTCTTTTAAATTGATTAAGTTTTTCAATTTGGTCGTCCCAGAAAACAATTCTAATACTGCCCGTATTATCGGCAATTATAATATTCTGCACCCTTCCTTCGGTGCCTGTTTTTCTTTGGAAGACATTAACATCAAATATTCTCATTATTCTGCCGCTAATATCAATATTTTGCATACCATCTACTATGTCTGAGATGAAAAAATGCTTTTTTTCTTTGGGCGTATCTTCAATATTGACCCCCAATTCTCCTGCAATTAACAGTAACGCCCCTTCTTCTGATAACAGACCACCAACAGATTGAATCTTTTTACGAATTCTTTCTTTTAGTTCGTCTTCAGAAATTGATTCTAATAATTTCTCATAAAGAGCTTCTGTAGTCATAGAATACCATTGAGATTAATTTTTTAGTATTTATAAAATTTGGGGTGTGTTTATAGAAAATTAAAAATGGAATACCAGTTATTGAAAATTAAAAATAAATATTATCAAAAGATAATCTTTTAAACTATAATGAATTACGATATTTATGAATGTCAATAAAAAGTGGATATTCATAGTAATTGCATTGGTGTTAATACCTGGGATTTTATACTTTGGACAGGACAGCATATTCAATTTCAAGAAAAATCCTAAAATATCTGCAAATATTAATGTCTTAACAAACAAGATGCTCATAACAAATGAAGAATTTGGGATTCTGATTTTAGAAAATAAAGGAAAAAGTAACGCCATAGAAATAGAAGTGATAGAAACATCCCCCTATACCGTTACGTTTGAATCCAATCCCCCTATCGTTTTGGAGAAAGGGAAGATTTCTAATATAAATTTTAAAGTAGTTGCGGAAAAGGAAGTTCTAAAGCTTTCTGAAATAAGAAAAGATATCCCCTTGGAATTCACTGTCAAGTATAAGAATAACGAAGGTAAGGCTATGACCCCAGTCAAGGTCAAGACAAGGATTCAAGTTTTTAGGCCAAAATTTGATATTAAAAAGATAGATCTAGGTGGAGTTCTAAAAACTGAGTTGTCGTTAAAGCATGATCAAAACGGGCTTTTGATGATAGACATAAAATCTGATGAACCATTTAAAGGGGGGGAATATTGGATAGAGTTCACATCAGACTACCCAGAATTAGAAGTTGAGTCCGTTGATAAATATCCTTCTGAAAAAATATATGGTGGCTACAAATTTACGTTTCAAGATCAACTTCCAGCAAACAAGCGGATATCAAAATCTTTTTTATTTAAATCAAAGGTATCCCCGGGGAGCTATGAGACAAGGTTTACAATAAATATTAAAGTATTTTGGAGAGACATATTACTTGATCAAGATAATGTCAAGGTAGTGGTATTAGACTTATAAATAAAAAAAACTGATTAATTGATCTTCTTTAATTAATTGGTAAATATATGAAATTATTATAAAATTATGAAGATTAACCAAAAAGTATATAAATAGGCAACGAAACTTTTTCATGCTAGTTCTCTAGCGT
>Ga0116185_1005038_pt1 | contig 10539 bp, 9 predicted proteins | sample AD_JPNNA7_MetaG_FD_89754 | JGI IMG/M metagenome (GOLD analysis project Ga0116185, IMG submission 89754) | Active sludge microbial communities of municipal wastewater-treating anaerobic digesters from Japan - AD_JPNNA7_MetaG | ecosystem: Engineered > Bioreactor > Anaerobic > Digestate | place... | reverse complement strand
AGTCGCAAACATGCTGATGATGACTGGTGGCGATTAGTTTCCAATGAATTTGCTGACACTTGCCAGGTTTTAGGTCCAAAATATTCTTTATCTGGTTATTTCACAGACACCTATTCAAGCGGAATAACAGAAGGAGGGGACTGGTACGTAATAACCGGAGGACGACAAGATTATATGAATTACTTTAAACATTGCCGTGAAGTTACCTTAGAGATTTCATCAACAAAAATGGGAGAGAGCGAATCACTAAACAATTATTGGAATTCATTGTACCGTTCCATGATGAATTATACCGAACAATGCTTAAACGGAATAAAAGGCGTTGTTTCCGATTCGTGTACAGGAAAACCAATACAGGCTAAAATATTTGTAAATAGTCATGATAAAGATAGTTCATGGGTATATTCTTCAATTCCTTTCGGGAATTATTACCGACCAATTAAAGCAGGAACATGGAGTTTAACTTATTCAGCCACTGGATATCAATCTAAAACGATAAGCAATATTAGTGTTTCCGATGGAAATGCCGTTATACGTAATATTAAATTGATGCCGAATACACCAATTACCCCAACGGCGAATTATACCTATACGCAAAATTTAGGAAACATAACATGTACCAATACATCCACCAACGGAATCACATACCTGTGGAGTTTTGGTGATGGGAATACTTCTACAGATATTAATCCTTCTCACTCTTTTGCAACAACAGGTAAATATAATGTTCAGCTAACAACTACCAATGGTTGCGGATTATCGAATACCGTAACTAAAGAAATTAACATTACAAGTGTTGGATTTAATGAAATAAACAAAACAGCAATCGTACGGATTTATCCCAACCCTTTATCAACGGAGTTATTTGTTAACATCTTTTCAAATAACAAAACAGATGCCCAGATTCGTGTTATGGATATTTTAGGCAATACCATAAAACAATTTTCCAAGAATTTAATAGAAGGGGAAAACGTACTAGAAATAGATTTAAGTAATGTTTCTACGGGGATATATTTTCTTAAGGTAGAAACATCCTCTTATCAATACTTTAACAAAGTAATAAAAAATAAATAGTACGTAAAAACGTTTCCATTATAAAAAAGCCCACTTCAAACAGAAATGGGCTTTTTCTCACGTTAGTTATAAAACAATCAATTATTTATTTTGAAGGTTTTCAAAAACTTTTGAAATGTTTAATACATCATCAGAAGCATATTTCCCTGCATGTAATTTGTCTTTAATCGCAGAAAAAGTATCAAGCGTATATTGCACATCTTCCATAGTATGAACAGCAGTTGGAATTATACGTAAAATAATCATCCCTTTCGGAATAACCGGATAAGTTACAATTGAGCAGAAAAGATTATAGTTTTCTCTTAAGTCGAACGTTAGGTTAGTTGCTTCAGCAACACCCCCTTTTAAATGAACCGGTGTTACCGGCGTATTTGATCCCCCAATATCAAAACCTCTTTCAACAAATCCTTTTTGAATGGCATTTACAATTTTCCATAGGTTTTCTCTTAATTCAGGCATCGTACGAATCATATCCAAACGTTTCAAAGCACCAATAACCATAGGCATAGGTAATGATTTGGCATAAATCTGCGAACGCATATTAAAACGTAGATATTTCACAATTTCTTTTTTACTTGCAATAAATCCGCCTATACCGGCCATTGATTTAGCAAAAGTGGCGAAATAAAGATCAATTCCATCCTGGCAACCTTGATGTTCACCTGTTCCGGCACCGGTTTTCCCCATTGTTCCAAAACCATGCGCATCATCAACTAAAAAGCGGAATTTGTATTTTTTCTTAAGTTCAATAATTTCTTTAAGTTTCCCTTGTGCACCGGACATGCCATAAACACCTTCCGTTATAACCAAAATTCCACCGCCCGATTCTTCCACTAGTTTAGTAGCTCTTTGCAATTGTTTCTCGCAACTTTCTATATCATTATGTTGATAAACAAAGCGTTTTCCTATATGTAATCTCATTCCGTCAATAATACAAGCATGTGCTTCGGAATCGTATACAATAACATCTTTCCGGTCAACCATGTTTTCAATAATAGAAACCATCCCTTGATAACCGAAGTTTAACAAATATGAATCTTCTTTACCTACAAAAGCGGCTAATTCTTTTTCTAATTGTTGATGGTATTTTGTTTGTCCCGACATAATACGAGCTCCCATTGGATATGCTAAACCCCATTCTTTGGCTGCATCAGCATCGGCTTTTCTAACTTCTGGATGGTTTGCTAATCCTAAATAATTGTTTAAACTCCATGTAAGGCGTTCTTTTCCCATAAATTTCATACGAGGTTGAATTTCCCCTTCTAGTTTTGGAAACATAAAGTATCCGTCAGCATGGTCAGACCACATCCCTAAAGGACCTGGTTTTTGTAGTACTTTTTCAAAAATGTCCACTGTTTTATATTTTAAGGTTAATTTTTAAAAATAACGATGCAAAATTATAAAGATTTTCTAATATTAAGCTTTATAAATTTCAACAATTTAAAATATTGTTTATCAACATACTAAACAAATTTACGCACAAAAAGAGGCTGCTTTTTTTTCAAAAGGATGAAATTTATTCTTCAGATATACTTTTACATTAAAAATTACGTTTTGTAATTCAATTGAAATTTGTATTTTTGCACGATGTTAAAAAAAATAGCACAATTATTATTCTTTTTCATTTTTATTGGCTCTATCATTTCTTGTGGAGAGTTTAATAAAATTTCGAAAAGTACCGACTTAAAAGCGAAATATGCTGCCGCTGACGATTACTTTAATAAAGAGGATTATTATCATGCCCAAATCCTTTATGAAGATTTAATTGTATATTACAGAGGGTCGGAATACGCAGAAAAAATAAGTTATTATAATGCCATGTGCTATTATAAATTGGGGGATTATGAAACCGCTTCTTATTATTTTAAGTTATTTTATAAAACCTTTCCTAAAAGCACATACGTTTCCGAAGCTCAATTTTTATCTGCATATTGTATGTACTTAGAATCACCTTCCTATTCGCTCGATCAAACAAATTCAATTACTGCTATTAAAGAATTACAATTATTTGTTAATACCAATCCCAAAAGCGATTCTATTGCAACTTGCAATAAATTAATTGACGATCTTCGTGCTAAACTGGAAATAAAAGAATTCGAAATTTCAAAATTATATTACAAAACAGAAAATTATAAAGCAGCTATTGTTGCCTTTGAAAATACCGTGAAAAATTACCCTAATTCTGTTTTTAAGGAAGAATGTTTATATTATATTTTAAAAGCAAACTATTTGTATGCAAACTTCAGTATCTCATCAAAAAAGATGGATCGTTTTCAGTCGACTGTTGAAGCATATAATAATTTCATATCGGAATATCCTCAGTCAAAATACCTAAAAGAAGCTGAAAATATTAATAAAACAGCATTAAAAGAAATCAACAAAATAAATAATTCCAAATCATAAATCAGTATGGATTATAAAAAAGTAAAAACAGATACAAATACCGTTACCAGAGAAATAACAGATTTTGTTAAACCAACGGGTAATATTTACGAAACAGTAGTTGTTCTTTCCAAACGAGCAAATCAAATTGGGTTAGAAATGAAAGAAGAACTTAACAGTAAACTTTCCGAATTTGCATCTGCTACCGATAATTTAGAAGAAGTATTTGAAAATAGAGAACAAATAGAAATTGCTAAATACTACGAACATTTACCGAAACCTACGCTTATTGCTATTCATGAATTTTTAAACGGACAAATATATTTTAGAAATCCGGCAAAAGACGTGCTTTCATAATATATCTAAAATGCTGAAAGGCAAAAAGATTTTATTGGGAATAAGCGGAGGAATTGCTGCATATAAATCAGCATTCCTTATTAGGCTACTTCAAAAAGCAGGTGCCGAAGTTAAGGTAGTTTGCACCCATAACGCCCTCGAATTTATTACTCCTATTACGCTGGAAACACTTTCACGCAATAAAATTTATTCCGACTTATTTAGTAAAAACAACGATTATTCAACCGAACATATTTCGCTTACCGATTGGGCCGATATTTTTATTGTTGCTCCTGCAACAGCTAATATTATAGGTAAATTAGCCAACGGTATTGCCGACGATGCGCTTTCTACATCACTGATTGCTTTTAATAAAAAAATATACCTTGCCCCATCTATGAACTGTAAAATGGTTCAACATTTTGCGGTACAAAAGAATTTAAGCTACTTAAAAGAAAACAAAATAGAAATAATTGAACCTGCTGAAGGATTTCTAGCCTGCGGATATGAAGGCTCCGGACGAATGGAAGAGCCTGAACAAATTATTCGCTTTATTGAAAATGATTTAAAAAAAAAATCAAAACTAAACGGTAAGAAATTTTTAGTAACAGCTGGTCCAACGTACGAAGCAATAGACCCTGTAAGATTTATCGGCAACAGATCATCGGGAATGATGGGGTTTTGTATTGCCGAAGAAATTGCATTAAATGGAGGAAGTGTTACACTTGTTAGCGGACCTACTCATTTACAAATTAACAACCCATTAATCAAGCGTATAGATGTAAGTTGTGCAGAAGAAATGCTAGATGCTTGTATGACTCATTTTAATGATTCAGACATTACTATTATGGCCGCAGCTGTTGCTGATTACACACCTGAAAACAAAATAAATCAAAAAATTAAAAAGTCATCCGACGAACTCATACTAAAATTAAAATCTACCACCGATATATTAGCAGCTCTCGGGAAAAAGAAAAAAAAGAATCAAGTCTTAATTGGGTTTTCTCTCGAAACTAACAATGAGTTGGAAAATGCAAAAAACAAACTAAAACGTAAAAACCTCGACTTCATTGTTTTAAATTCACTTAATGATAAAGGTGCCGGTTTTGAATTTAGCACAAATAAAATAACAATTATCGACAATCATAATAATATTACTAATTTTGAGTTAAAAGATAAAAAAGAAGTTGCAAAAGATATTGTCAATAAAATAATATCCCTTTTAAAATGATTAAGATACTTAAATATACATACGTTCTAATTATTGGCGTATTTTTACTTTCTACTAATAAAGCTTATTCCCAAGAGCTGAATTGTATTGTTAGTGTAAATACGCAACAGATTCAGTCGAGCGATAAAAAAATTTACGAAACATTACAAGCATCCATTTATGAATTTATGAATTCTAAAAAATGGACCAATTACACCTATGAAACTGAAGAAAAAATAGAATGTACTATTATGCTGACTATATCGAGTAAAGAAGCTGATCAGTTTAAAGGAACATTACAAGTACAGTCGAGAAGACCTATTTATAAAAGCGCTTATAATTCTGTTTTGCTAAATATGATTGATAAAGATATTCAATTTAATTACATAGAATATCAGCCCCTCGACTATAATGAAGGTACATTTACCTCTAATCTAACATCACTTTTAGCTTATTATGCCAACTTAATTATCGGATACGATTTCGATTCCTATCAATTGCTTGGCGGCAATCCTTATTTTGAAAAAGCACAGAGCATTATTACATCGGCGCAAAGCACTGCAGATCCGGGATGGAAAGGGTACGAAAGTTCTTCTCAGAAAAACAGATATTGGCTCATTGAAAATTTATTGAATAATGTTTACAGTCCTGTCCGCGAAGCTGTTTATAATTATCACCGAAAAGGATTGGACATGTTAATTGATAATGCCGTTACCGGAAAAGCCGCTATTACCGCTTCTTTCGATAAACTTAAAACGGTACATGAAAACAAACCCGGTTCATACCTCATGCAATTGTTTTTTATTGCCAAAACCGATGAAATTTTAAATATTTTTACCAATAATACCATTAGTACTACCGATAAAACCAAAGTAGTGGATATTTGTAAAAAAATAGACCCGACCAATTCAAATAAGTACAACCAGATAAATAAATAAAAACTTCGTTTTTTACGAAGCCGTATTTTCTTCTGTTTCTAATAAATATTTGTTGTATTTTTAACCAAATTTCAATTCCTGCATTATGAAAAAGTTGCTATTTTCCCTTCTCGTTTTTGGATCATTTATGTATTCATGTTCTGAAAAAACAAATAAATCAAATTTAATAAGGGTAGGTGTTTTCGATGGACATGGCGGTGCACAAACCTGTATATGGGAAACAATAGAAGCAGTAAAGATTGATACCGGTATGCTCGTAACAGCTATAACATCGGCAGATATCGCTTCCGGATGTCTGGACACATTAGATGCCATCATCATTCCCGGAGGAGGAGGTTCTCGTCAGTTTTTAAATTTGGGATATGAAAACCATTTAAAAATAAAAGAATTTGTAAAAGCAGGACATGGTATTGTTGGCATTTGTGCCGGCGCCTATTTACTCACGAACACCCCTGAATATGCCTGTCTGCAGATGAATGGAGCACAAGGCATCGATATAGAACATGACAACCGCGGACATGGATTAGCCAAATTTACATTGAACGAAGCAGGAAAGAAAATTTTCCCCGAACTAGCGAATCGCGATACTTGTTTTGTTTATTATTATGAAGGACCGGTATTGGTAGATGCTCCTGATTCTATTACATATAAAACATTTGCTGTAATGCAAAGCGACGTACATGAAGAAGGCGATGCCCCCAGTAATATGACCAATAACAAACCATTTTTTATTGGCAACACCTATGGCAAAGGAAAAGTTTTCAGCAGCATTGCACACCCCGAAGCAACTCCCGGAATGAGATGGCTAATACCCCGTATGGTACGTTGGACATTGAATAAAGAAACAATAACATACCCTGAAAATTGCGTAAGACCTGACTTATTTAATAAAGAAATACTATTTACCAAAGAAATGCTTAAAAAAGAAGCCTCTTTATATAGTGTTTTATTATACGGAAAAGAAGCAGAAAAAAAAGAAGCTTTAAACTACTTACAATCCACTATTTCATGGGATGCCAAGCGGTGGGTACAAGGACTATTATATGACTCTTCGGCGAACATAAGAGTATTGGCAGCCGAATATATTTCCAATTCGGAATTTACCCATTATTTTCCCGATATACAAGCGGCATATAATAATGAAAAAGATAAAGAAGCCAAAGAAAAAATAGAGAAAGCCTTATCTTTTTTAAAAATGGAATAGCACTCTTTTTAAAAATAATAGTAAACTTCGATTAATCTACCATTAGAGCAAATCAAGCGGACTTTTTATTTTAGATTTTGAAATATCAACAATATGCGTATAAATTTCAGTTGTTTTTACAGATTGATGTCCTAATAATTCCTGAATATATCGGATATCTGTTCCGTTTTCAAGCAAATGCGTGGCAAAACTATGTCTCAGCATGTGTGGTGTTACCGACTTCCTAATCCCGGCCTTCCTTGCTGTATCGCGCACCACAGCCTGTACACTTCGCTCCGAGTATTGTCCGCCATGCTGGCCTTCAAACAAAAACTCCGATGGGAACCATGTTTTATAATATTTTCTAAGATGGGCAAGCAGCACGGCAGACAACATTACCTTTCGGTCTTTTTTTCCTTTTGCCATTCGAATATGTATTATCATGCTACTGGAATCAATGTCGGAAATTTTCAAGTTCAGCAACTCACTCAACCGCAAACCACCTGAATACAACAATTCAATAATGCATGTGTGTTTAATATTGTTTTCCACTTCGAGCATACGTTTAATTTCCGCCTTGCTTAAATATTCGGGCAAGGCATGTGTTTTTCGTTTGGGATAAAGATGTTTAAGATTAATTGTTTTATTAAGCACCAAAGAATAGAATTTTTCAATACTTGCAATAGTCATTCTCTGATAGGAATCTCCAATATTCTTCTTTTTAATAAGCCAAAAGACATATTTTTCTACAACCGTAGCTGAAATATGCTTAGGGTGTATAAATTTCTTAGAGGCTAATTGTAAAAACTGTGAAACACAGCTTTTATAATTCTCGTTGGTTGCGTTACTGTATCGCTGAATAATAAGTTTTTTTTCAAAAAGTAATAGCCAATTTTGCACGTCCATGTTAATAAATCTTAAGTTGTACAAATATAATTAATACTGCGTAATAAAAACATTTTATTTATTTAATTATTTGTATAACAAATATATATAATTATTTATAAATTGATAGACGCAATAGTTAAGATTTGCATTTACGCAATAACTATATTTGTATTGCGTCTACCAAACGTTATAGCCAATGCAAAATTAATGACAGACAAAATTATTATTACAGACAAAAACAAATTTCCTGACAGATTTATGCAACCTGACTCGACACAGACAGACAAAAAAGAAAATAAAATTTGCCGACGCTTCGCATTTTTAAAAATTTCTTGCAAGCGCACATTGCACACATTTGCTTTTGCCCAACCGCACAGAGCCTACACTTCGCAAAAGCAAAAGAGTGCAATCTTGCCAACCCGCATTTTTATTAGTTTTATTTTATATTGGTGTAACCTGACAGATATAAAACATATAAAAGTGTAAAACTATGGAAAACTTAAAAGAAACTCTTAAAAGTATTTGGACAAAAGAAATAGAAATTAGATTTAATAAAGGTTTAATTACTTATGAAAGACAATTGCAGGCTGAATTATATCGTTTGTTAAAAAAGGAATTAAACGATGAAGAAAAATATGAAGTATGGGTAGAACCAGTATTATATAAGATTTTCCCATGGCATATAATAAAACCTGATATTATTATTACTAATGAAAAGGAAAAGTTAATAATAGGCATAATAGAAATTAAATTTAAACCATGGGAAGAGATTAATTCTAAACATGATTTAAAAAAACTTAAAGGAATAAATGATCATCAAAAAAAAGAAGTTAATTTAAAAGTTACATTAGGATATAATAAGCCTTATTCATCGAATTTGGAAGAACAAAAAAATTCTTCTCGGGAATATACATTTAATGCTGACTACTTAAATGTTATTATTGCTTTTGGTAATGATAGTCATGCTTTTGAAATTAATGAAGATGAAAAACCAAATAACTTTTTGCATTTGATTGGGTACATTGATAATTCTCAACATGATTCTGTATTTAGGATTAAGTAATAAACTATGAAAAAAATTTATTTTATTTTAATTGCTTTATTTATATTAAACATAGCAAAAGCACAGCGATGGACTACTTACACAACATCAAACGGTCTGGTAAATAATAATATTCAAGCCATTGCTATAGATGCACAGGGCAATAAATGGTTTGGAACAGAAGGAGGTGTATCAAAGTTTGATGGCACTAACTGGACAACTTATACAACAGCAAACGGTTTGACTTTTAATAGTGTTTCTGCTATTGCAATAGATTCTCAGGGCAACAAATGGTTTGGAACATTGGGCGGGGGCATATCAAAGTTTGATGGGGCTAACTGGACAACTTATAAAACAGCAAACGGTTTAGCTAATAATAGCGTTACTGCTATTGCCATAGATGCACAGGGCAATAAATGGTTTGGAACAGAAGGAGGGGTATCAAAGTTTAATGGCACTAACTGGACTACTTATACAACAGCAAACGGTTTGACAAATAATTTAGTCCAAGCCATTGCCATAGATGCCAAAGGAAATAAATGGTTTGGAACTTTAGGCGGGGGCATATCAAAGTTTGATGGTACTAACTGGACTTCTTATAAAACAAACAACGATTTACCTACTGCTTATGTTTTTGCCATTGCCATAGATAATAAAGGAAATAAATGGTTTGGAACATACGGGGGAGTTTTAAAGTTTGATGGCGCTAATTGGACTACTTATACTACTGACGATGGTTTAGCTAATAATTTTGTTCAAGCTATTGCAATAGATACTAAAGGTAATAAATGGTTCGCAACATATAATAGTGCTTCTAAAAAAGGATGTGGGGTGACAAAGTTTGATGGTATTAATTGGATTACATATACAACAAATGATGGTTTAGCTAATAATTGGGTCTTATCCATTGCCATAGATGCTAAAGGTTATAAATGGTTTGGGACAGCATCTAGTGGTGGTGTTACAAAGTTTGATGATATTACAACAGCAAAAGAATTTGCAGAAAAACAAAAAGAAGAAAATGATAAAAATGAAAAGTATGTGAATTTAATATTACAAGGAGATAGTGCTTTTAAATACAAGAATTATTCTTTTGCTCAGCAACAATATACTTTAGCCTTAGAATTAAAATCATTTGAAGAATATCCATCAAAACAAATAAAGGAAATAAAAACTATTTTGACCTATATCAAAGATAGGAAAACAAAAGTTTATGATTACAAAGAAGTATATTTAACTGAATATAACAAAATGTATGACACATTACAAAAAAATATTCAGGAACAGTTATCATTATCTAACAGCACTGGAATAGTAAAAATACAAGTGATTTTAAAAGTGGATTCATTAGAACATTTTGAAATAAAAATTTCCAATCCTTTAAATGCAAATAATGAAATCATAAATAATATTCAAGATGTCGTAAATAAATACAAACTAAATGAAATACCTGAAAACAGTTACCTTGTTAATGCAGTAGCCACTT
>Ga0116185_1005031_pt1 | contig 10549 bp, 6 predicted proteins | sample AD_JPNNA7_MetaG_FD_89754 | JGI IMG/M metagenome (GOLD analysis project Ga0116185, IMG submission 89754) | Active sludge microbial communities of municipal wastewater-treating anaerobic digesters from Japan - AD_JPNNA7_MetaG | ecosystem: Engineered > Bioreactor > Anaerobic > Digestate | place... | reverse complement strand
GATGATAATAATCTGAATTTCAATTTTTATATTTATTCAACTGAGTTAAGAGATATTGTTAAACATAGAGTTGAAAATCCTGTTTTAAATAATATCAAAATTCTGAATCCTTCATTAAATAATAATACATTTCATATCAGATATCAGATATCTGAATACGATAATTTTCAAAATCCCATAGAAAACACAATTCCTGCTGATTCATTTTTCACTTCAATAAACCTTGGCGGACTACAAAATAATAAAAGATATTATTTCAGATATAGATTAGATGAATCGAACTCTGTGTTTTCAAATATAAAATCATTTGTGAATAAACCGGGTTCTGATTTTTTGTTAACAGATTCTGTTTCATTATCAGATCAGACACTTAATGACCTTGAATATCAAAATCAGCAACTTTCAATTGTTCCTGAAGATATAAATATTTCTGTTACCTCTGCAGGATTTGAAGCAGGTGCAACTTGTATTATTGCTAAAGATGGTATAAATCTTTTATCAAATACTTTTTTTGCAGGAATGGGTATTGTTGTTTTTGATGATGTTACATTTGAAATTGATACATCAACCTGGTTTAACCTTTTTAATAATCCCACAAATATGACTGCGCTGGTTAATCTCATTAATTCAATTCCTCAAGGGAAAATTGTTGCAATGGGAGTATCAGATGACGCAGCAAATAATATTACCACAGCATTAAAGGATGCGATAAAAACTTTGGGTAGTAATAAGATTGATCAGATTTCTTTCCGTGGTTCATGGGCATTGATAGGTAAAAAAGGCGCTGTTCCCGGCGAAGTAGTGGAAGAAGTTAAGGGAAGATATGATGGACTTATTTATATCGATTCGACTTTTGTAATTCCTAAAAAAGAAGGAACTTTTGAAACTATTGAAATTGGACCTGCAACAAACTGGCAGACAGCTAATGTTAGCCAAACAATTCCTGCAGGAAGTGGAATCCAACATTCAGTTTATGGAATAAAGTCAAATTCACAAATTGATTCTCTTGGTGCGTTGAATTTTATCAATAACAGTGCAAATCTTGGTTTTATTAATCCAAAGATTTATCCGAAGATAAGAATTAAATCTTCTTTTAATGCAAATCCGGAAGGGATATCTCCCGAACTTATATCATTAGGAGTTGATTACGCTGGTTTACCAGAACTTGGTACAAATTATCAGGTTGTTGGAATAGATAAAGATACAGTTCTTTCAGGTGAAAATGTCAATCTGACTTTTTGGATTTATAATGTCGGAGAGGCAAATGCGGATTCTTTTAATGTAAAGGTTGATGTATTAAATGCTAATAATACATTAGATACAAGTTATAACTTCAACTCAATTTCAGTATCAGCTGAGGGAAGAAAGAAATTTAATCTGAATTATAGACCGTCTGGTTCAGATGATGAGAAAAAATTTGTAATCAATATTGATCCGGAAAATAAAATCAGTGAATATTTTAAAGACAATAACTTCTTTACAAAATCATTTTATATTAAGAGTGATATTATTCCTCCAACAATTAAAATAACTTTTGATGAGATGGAAGTTATAAATGGTGATTTTGTCTCCAGCAAGCCAAATATAAAAATTGCTTTAAGCGATGATTCTCCGATTCCTATTACGGATACAACTGCAATTAAAATTTATCTGAATGGAATGCCAGTTTATTACGGAGTTACTCAAAATAATATTTCATATTCTACGAGTCCTAATAATCCTAAGTTTACTGTTGATTACAAACCGGGACTTGAAGACGGAGATTATTTATTAAGAGTGGTTGGAAAAGATTTAAGCGGTAACATCGCTGATTCCGCTTCCAGTGAAGTTTATTTTGTAGTGTCATCAGAAACTAAACTGCATCAGGTTTATAATTATCCGAATCCGTTTTCTGATGAAACTTATTTTACCTTTAGATTAAGCCAGATACCGCAGGAAATAAAAATAAGAATTTACACAATTGCAGGCAGAATGATTAAAGAAATTGTCCGTAGCGCATCAGAATTAAATTTTGATCTTAACAGAATCTATTGGGATGGAAAAGATGAAGATGGTGATATTATTGCAAACGGAACTTACATTTACAAAGTGTTCATAAAGAATAATGATAAAGTTGAATCGGTTACTCAAAAATTAGTAATAGTAAAATAGAATTTTTTTAATGGAGAATTATATGAAGACAGCGCTCATTTTATTTTTTATCACATTTTTTTCAGTTCAATTAACTGCTCAATGGGATAAATATCCAAGACCTGATGAAGGCTTTATTAACGGCGGTTTGGGTTTAACCTGGATTGATGGAAAACCTCATTATCGCATCGCATTCAGACCTGAAATTTCTTTTTCTGATTTTGGAATTGGTTTGGATCTTAATCTGGATTTTGATTCGGAAGGGAAGTTAAGAAAAGAAAATTTTAACGAGACATCCGATTACCTCAGCATTATCCGGTATATAAGATATGGAGTAAAAAACGATCCTGTTTTTATTAAAATCGGAGCACTTGATTATTACACACTCGGTCACGGAAGCATAATGCAGCATTATAATAATAGTCCCACATTTGATAACAGAAGAATAGGACTCGTTGCAGATATTGATTTTGGAAAATTCGGATTTGAATCTATTATGGGATCTTTCTCTCCAGCCGGAGTTTTGGGTCTAAGAGGTTATATCAGACCTTTGCAATTAACTCCCGCAGCAGATATTCCGATTATAAGCAATCTTGAACTCGGAGCTTCATTTGTTTCCGATTTAAATAAAGATGCAGGAATCATTAATGGAAACTACAATAGTAGTTTGAAAGAATTTAATGTTACTGAAGATAAAGGCTCAATAAGTATTTTAGGATTTGATATAGGACTTCCGTTACTTAATTCCAGTATAACTGAAATTACTTTATATGCTGATTACTCAAAAATATCCGGATTCGGCAGCGGAGTTGCAACCGGTGTTAAGTTTGATTTTAATTTAAGCTCACTCGTTAATTTAAATGCAAAACTTGAAAGAAGATTCAATAATGGTAAATACATTCCTGCTTACTTTAATTCCTTATACGAGATTGAAAGATTTAAAGTAGATTCATCAGCAGGAACATTTACAAGTAAAGCTCTCGCTTTAAATTCTATCTCAGAAAATCAAAATGGATTTTACGGTGATTTACTCATCAGAGTTTTAGGTTTGTTTGATATTTATGGCGGCTATCAGCGTCTGGATAAGGAACCAAAAAGCGGAATAATGAATTTACGAGCTGCAATTGAGCCTGAAGGTGTTCCGTTTGTTTTAAGAGCAGGATATGATAAAATAAATATTCAAAATGAAAAAGATCTCTTTACTCTTGATGATCGTTCTTATCTGTTTACTGAGTTCGGATATAAACCTGTTGAGTTCTTACTTATATCAATAGTTTACAGTTGGACTTATACTCCGGTGAGAGGCAAAGATGATAAAATAATCGGATTTGAGCCTCAGAAAAGAATAGAACCAAGAATCTCGTTTGTTTATCCGTTTAAATTTTAAACAGAGTGTTCTTGTATAATTGTTTTTGTTGATTCTGTTTTAAGTATAAACAAAGTTAAGTCAGAAAAACATTTTTAAATACTAACCGAATTGAAGACCACCAATTCGGTATAAGTAAAAGTTATGTGTATATGCATAGGAGGATTTATGTGTAGCAAGAAAATCATTTTATCTGTTTTAATTTTCTCAATTTATAATTTATTAATCTCTTGTTCTGAATCAGTTGAGCCAACTAAATCTGCTCTTTCTTATGTTCCTATAACAGTTGGAGATGAAAGACAAATTGTGTTTACTGAGGATAGCTCAACTATATTTTACGAAGTAACTGGAACCGTTAATAGAAGTGATGGAATGGAAGTTTATAAATACTCTTGGTATTATGGAACCGATACAATTCCTAACATAGAATACTATGGTATAAAAGACGGATTTTTCATTTCAACCAAATTAGATACTGTTAGAGATTCATCTTATTATTTACCCTCTAATCCTTACTTTGAACAAAAACTTGCTAAGCTTTATCCTAATAATGGAGATACTTGGCAAAGTATCCCTGGCGATAGCTCTTCACTATATTTCATTGCACAAGATATAGGAACACAGCATACTTTTGCCGGTACTTTTAATAATTGTTATGGTTACAGATTAGATAACATAATAAGTGCAAATTATTCCAAAGGTATAGGTCATATTGCTTCCACTTTCCCTTCTTATAGTTTCGCTTATTTATCAAGTTATATAAAAGTAAATAATAGAGTTTATGGATCTAAAATGCCTGCAAAAGATCCAACTATTGTAGGGAATCAATTTAAGAAAAGAGATCTTAGATTATTGTCTATATTATTTGGTCAAAAATAATACACATAGCCAGTGCCTCAATTACGGAATAGAGTAGGTCGGGATTTTTAGGTTTTGGATTGTTGGTTTTTATTTTTGAGTTTTTAGTAAAGTGTTCTTGTATAATTGTTTTGTTGATTCTGTTTTAAATAAAAACTACTTTACACACATAAAAGATTCTTATCTATTTGAGCTTTTTAAATAGTTAGAATAATATTTTCAGTTGAATTTAACATAATCATTAAAAACAAGATAGTTGCTTATGAGTTGCCGCTCCGATTCACTTTTTAATAAAGGAGGTAACAAATGAAATTGAATTTAATCTTAGTAATATTTCTGCTTCCTCATAAGTGTGGAAGTAATAGAGATGCTGGCTATAAATTAGAAAGGTTATACTTTTTAAATTTAAAGATATTCTTATAAGTTAATTGACTTATATTTAATACAAAGTAAGGGAACAGAAGTAATAAAAACAATAAGCAAAATATTTTTATTATTAGCTATTGTCCTGGTTTTCAGTTATTGCAGTTCGGAAGATGATGATGGTTTGGGAACGTATTATACCGGCACTTTTAATGACTCAGTTAATATCTTGAGCACATCTGATACAGTTAATATTATTCTGGAACAGTGGAGAAATCATCTTCAGAAGCAAAATGTTCCGTATTCATTTGAGGCAAATAATAATGATACTGTTCAAATAAAATTATTTGTTTCTTTTGGCAGTTATGAAGAACATCCTGTGCCGGTGAAAGACGTGAAACAAATCTCTGATACTTTTTATGTGTGGTATGCATTGATAAATAGAAATTGGAAAATATTAGATAAGAATAATTCTATTACCGAAGTAAATACTTCACCCATGATAAGTTATGTTAGTGTTGATAGTGTTGTGATTTATAAAAAAGATAATAAGACTGTTAATTTCTTTTCAAGGTTAAAGTAAGTTGTTATGCTGAAATATTTTCAGCATCCTTTTTATTTTTAATCATTAAGTTGATTAAAGAGATAGATCCTGAAACAATCCGCCTACGGCGGACAGGATGACTAACGCAATTATTTACTTTTTATCCAAAAATAAAACTTCGCAGTTCATCAACTGAATGGAAAATATTATTACCATTTAGTTCTCTTACTTTTTCTTCAGCGTAACTGTCCCAAAGAACAGAAGCAATTTCAACTCCGGCTTGTTTTGCTGCAATAATATCTGAAGGCGCATCACCAATCATTAAAACTTCAGAAGGATTGAGTTTATATTTTTTAAGAAATTTAATTATTCCCTCCGGAGCGGGTTTATGATCTTCAACATCATCACCGCTTACGATCATATCAAAGTATTTTGTTAATCCAAGCTCATCAAGAGTAATAAGTGCTGATGTTCTTCCTTTGCCTGTAAAAACCGAAAGAAGTATTCCGGAATTTTTTATTTCAATAATTAATAGTTTTATTCCTTCATAAAGCTGTGCTATTGCGTGATTATCTTTGTAATATTTGTAATAATCTGCACGCGCAGATTCATATTCATCTTTACACATTTCTTTAAGTATAACATCTTCTGTTGGACCGAATAAAGCAATTATTTCCGCATCGGAAAAAGTTCTGCCGAGATATTTTTGTGTTATATGATTGAATGAATCAAAGATAAGTTGATTGGTATATGTAAGTGTTCCATCAACATCAAATATAATTCCTTTAAATCGAGATTTCATTTTATTCTGTAATTTTTATGATGCTTAAGTTACCATCAATATTTTTAATTACTAACTGATCCTGATTAATTTTTGCAAGACCTGTTATCGGTGAAAAGGTTGGTTCAATGATTTGTTTAACATTTTTGTTGTCAGAAATTCTGTAAAGCGAACCATCGGATAAGCCAATAAAAATATCATTATCTGATTCAGTAATTTCAAAAGAGAAGATATTGGTTTTATTTAATTCAATATTAAAATCAATCTTACCATCCTTTGTGGATATTGCAAATAGTTTTCCTGATGAGTTAAGAGCAAAAATATGTGTTTTGGTTTTGTTGATATATAATTTTTTAATATCTGTTTTTATATCTGCTGACCACACTTTTTTGCCTTGTAGTAAATCCAAAGCAATAACATTGCCTTCAGGTGATAAAGTAAAAACTTTTGATGCATTTAATATCGGAAAATTATAGGCTGGATTATCGGAAGACTTTTGTGAATACTTCCATATCAATACTCCGGATTTTGCATTAACACAATAAACTGAATATGAAGCATCGATAAAAATTAATTTATCGTTTTCATAAACTGCTTTTGATATGATAGGTTTATCGGATAATTTTTTATCCCAGAGAATTTCAAATGTAAAAGCATCATAGGAAAGTATTCTTCCCTTGGATGTTCCGAATACAACGCTTTTAATTGTTTTATCCAGATCAATTACATTTAAATCCGAAGTAATATTTTCACCAATGCCTGCAACTTGAATTACTTCACCATTGTTTGAATTGATGGAATAAAGATCTCCGCCGACAGTTGCAACCAGAAAGAGATCTCTGTAAAGAATCGGATTAGATTTTACATCGCCGAATATTTCAGAAACAAATTTTTCCTTTCCGGTAAAATCAATAAGATAAAGTAAACCATTATCAATTGTTATGTAAATACGATTATCAGCAAGATTTAATTTTGTTGTAGAAGTTGAGTTGTAATTAATCCGGATTATCTGTTTATAAGTAGGATTATCTTTTTTTGAAGCCGTAGTTTGTTCGGTTATAACCTTTAATTTATTTAAAGATTCTGCAAACAGGAATTCAGTATTATCATTATCAAAATATTTCTTTATTACAAAGATTGAATCATTTTTATTTTCAATAAGATGATAAACCGGTTTGTTGTTTTTATCAATCCCAGGTAATCCGATTTCCAGTGCCTGATCAATCTTTACAGTAAATTTATTTTCCTCAGGATAAAAATAAATCATTTTGTTATTCTTAATCCTGTTAAGGAGTTGCGAACGATTAATTATTTTATTTAAAGGTAAATTTGAAAAAGAATATATCAGTTTCCCTTTAAGCGCTTTGCTTTCTTCATCCAATAAAACAAGCGATTCAATATTTACATATCCAATATCTTTCTCAAATGGTATAACAGAGTTAAATCCAAATAAACAGACATCTTCATAATTAATAACGAAAGTCTGCTCGTCAATTTCCTGCCTGACAAGATATTGGCTTAGAATACTATTTGAATAATCATTGTAACCCGCAATTATTTTTACATTAAGATTATTTTCAGATATAAACGAAGTTAGCTGTCTCAACTCATGCAAAGAATTTGCTGATTCCACATTACCTGATAACAGAATAGTGTTAACATTTTTTTCTCTTTTAAGTAAAGTTGTAAGAAGTTCAATTTTATTTCGGTCAGATTTTCCAAAAAAAGCAATCTCTGAGATAATTGCATACTTTTTATTTTGGCATAAAATTGGCGTATATACTTCACCGATAAGCAAAAACAAAATAAATATTTGAAATATTTTAATAAAGGAATTATCTGACATTGCGGCGTTTAACATTTTGTTTTCTATCAAAGTTCTGTTGCTAATTTAATAAAATTTAAAATCAATAAGAGAAAATTAAAGTCATTTTATTGATTAGCAGATATAAAACATTCTGATCTTGAAGCACAAAAAAGTTTGTAACGGGTACGGGACAATGAATTTACTATTTAATCATATAATTAGATGAAAAATTAAAATCACTTAAAAAAAATAAGTTTAAAAAAGTAAAAAAATACTGTATAAACTAACTAACTAAATATATCCAATAACTAATAAAGGTTACAAAATGAAAAAAATATTATACTTGTTCATCGTCTTGCTTTTGGGAGCAATACCATATTATTCTACTTTAGCTCAAGAAGATCAGATTGAAGGACAAAACTTTCAATTTCAAGTTCCCGAGCACATTCAATCATTACAGCAGCAAATTAAATTGGCTGAAGATAATGAAGATTGGGATTTATATTATTCTCTAAGACCTAAATTAATAACCGCATGGAATGATGCTAAACCAGAAATTGCGAATCTTTACAGAAATACAAATAATGCTGAACAAGATAATATAAACACAGAAGCTCCAAAGTTTACCACTCCTTACTCCTCTCAAATCCAGAGTCCTCTTTGGGGTAATGATATTATTGTTCATAGCGGTAGTGTTTTAGATATGAGTTTGGTCGTATCAAGAAACGATACACTATATCTTGGTGTTTTGGAATCTTCTGGAACAGCAGTAAACATTTATGCTTCCGGCAATGGTGGAAGTACATGGTCATTATTCCGAAGCGGTTTTAGTGTTCAAGCAAGTAAAATTGAACTAATAGACTTTGATGGTTTTCACGGATCCTCAGGACCATCGTATCTTCTATTATTTACATTATATAATAACGGGACATTATGGTGCACAAGATTTGAAACCGGTTCATCAAGTTATACTAATAGTAAAGTTGTAAATAGTGGTTGTACGGATTTTTCAATAGACAGGACTTATAGCGCAGCAAATTATCGTTGTTTCGTACTCTATGATAGCACAGGTACGCAATTTCATAAACGAAGTGATCCTGCCAGCTATGCAACTATTTGGCAAGATCCACGTGAAATTTTCAATTGTAAAGATCCTGATATAGCTTATGGGCTTGATGGTTCATTATATTTAACTTATGTGGGTAGGAGTTCTGGCAACTTATATCAGTTCAATAATTATAATTATGGTGATCCTGCTTCATTTATAAATCAACGAACAGTTGAAACCGGTTCAACTGATACAACATTTACTCCAGAAATTATCGCAACAAGACAAGATACATCACAACAAACCGTAATGATGGTATATACAATTTTGAATAATGGGAGAAATGACTTAAGAACTTCTTTTAAAACAGGTGGAAGCGGTTGGAGTGTACCAGCAAATTGGTCTACATATAGTAATACTGATAACAAATTAGTTAATCTTTTTTGTAAAAAACAAAGTTCTAATACTATTTTTCAGGCAAGTTTTACTCGCACTGGTCTAGGTAATACAACACCTCGCGCCATTAGATATAGAAAATTCAGCTCTGGAAATTGGAACAGTAGCATACAAGTATCTGACGAATCGAGAAATGTAACAGGTTTACAAGAATCAAATGTAGTTGAATTATCTACCGGAACTGCAGTATTTGCATACGTTGGATCAAATTCACTGAATGTATATTTTGACAATTCTTCCTGGGTTACTGATGTTAAACCTGAAACCGGAATTCCCGAAGTTTATTCTCTTTCTCAAAACTATCCAAACCCATTTAACCCAAGCACAGCTATCAGGTTTAGCATTCCTGAACAGACTAATGTTAGCTTAAAAATATTTAACAGCATCGGACAGGAAGTTGCATCTTTAGTAAACGGTGAATTATCTGCAGGTAATCACGAAGTAAACTTTAATGCAAGTAAACTTTCAAGCGGCATTTATTTCTACAGAATAGAAACTCCTGCTTTTACTTCAACAAAGAAGATGATTCTTATTAAGTAAAATAGTCAAAGATCGTGTTGCTAAAGGACGGTTTTTTGCCGTCCTTTTTATTTTTAAAGCAAAACAAATTTTGAAAAAACATTAATAAAATAGAGTCTTAATTTTACTGTAGGTAAACTATTTATATCTCAAAAAGTCTCTCTCTTTTTAAGAGAGAGATTTAGAGAGAGTTCATTTATTTTAGACTAATATTATTTATATAAAAATCAAATCGATTATTATTGACAATAAGAATAGATTATTTTTAATTTTGTTAAGGAACTTTTCAACTTCGCGAGAGCAAGGGAGCTACCAAAGATTTTCTTATTAAGCTCTGCTTCCCAATACCCACACGAAGCAGAAGTTTTAGAAATAGTTTTTTCATACAATCAGGGAGTTGCTCTATGAAAACTTTCACGAAAGTTACATTTATAGTAATCTTATTGTTTCCTATACAAATATTCTCGCAAACAGACAGTAGATATCAATTCTTTTCTGAAAAACAACCTAAGGAAAGAATCAATTACAACACTCAGCCTTATGAACATTTAAAAGAAGGTTTACAAATAAAAGACTCCAGTAATTCAGATATAAGATCAATAATAAATAAAAATGTGCTTGATAATGGATCCCTTTTAGTTGAAAAGGTAGAACAAAACTGGGATGGTTCTAATTGG